>MDTD01020351.1_pt1 | contig 27529 bp, 16 predicted proteins | sample 811221 | NCBI WGS metagenome assembly MDTD01 (sample SAMN05326646, study PRJNA326480) | marine metagenome | isolation source: seawater | place: Pacific Ocean: South West | collected 2011 | reverse complement strand
GGATTTCAAATCGGGACTTATGGGTTCCTGCACGAGCAGACCGGTCACATCAGGGGGGACCTTTGAAGAAGGACAGGGGTGTGCTCGGACGCATGAACCAAGGAGCAACCGTGAGGACGGCCCTGTGCCTCATCCTGATGTTCCTGCTTCCTTTGGCGTTTCATGCCGTTCCTCCAGCCCAACTCACCTCTGTTGCTGAGGATTCAATCCAACACACACAAGGGCGCGCTCAAACCACATGGTCGGGCACGCAAACCCTCACCGGGACCTACACCATCGGCGTGGCAGATGAAGTCATCATTCAACCGTGTACGGTGGTTCGTCTGCCTGCGAACGAGCGAATCATCGTCGACGGTCGGCTCACCGTTCTGGGAACACAATCCTGCCCGGTCATCCTTGAGGCATCGGGACTCGGTGATCACGAAGGGATTCAATTCAACGCTTCCTCATCGGGGCGCGGTTCCTTGGTGCAAAACCTCACCATCGAGGACGCCATCTACGGCGTGACTGTGTACGGCTCCAACCCTGTCATGGAGAACTTGACCGTGGTCAACCCCGACCGCGTGGCCGTTGATTTGTTTTCATCCGCTGCCCCTCGAATCACCGACCTGTATGTCGATCAGGCCGGGCGAGACCTCGGTTTCCAAGGCGACTGGCGCTATGGGCTCGGCCTTTCCGTCGGCTCAGGGTCCACGCCCATCGTGAAGCGAGCCGTCTTTTCGGACATCCTCACCCGAGCGGTGAACATTTGGGGTGGTTCGGGCGGCCTGATTCAAGGCATCACCGTCGACAACTGCACGGGTTCATCGTGGGCCATGGCGGCCGGTATTTGGGTTGAGGACAGCCAGCCCTTGCTCACCAACATCTCGATTTCATCCTCCGATACGGGTATCGTCATTCGCCACATCGACGACGGTGGCTACACCCACGCCGTGGTGCGCCACGCCCACATCAGCGACTCCATGTACCGAGGTGTCTATGTGGACAAGAACAACCACACGAATTACACCAACTACGAAACCGCCGATTTCACCAACCTGACCATCACCGGCACCGGTGGACCGGATGCCAAGACGCCCAACATCGGCTACGCTGCCTTGGAAGTCAACGCCACCGGCGCCTGGTTTGACGACACCCTCATCGAAGACTCGACCACGGTAGGCGTCCGCCTCTACTTCGTGGATTCCAGCACGACGTTCCGAAACCTCACCGTCCGAAACTCCGGCGATCCTGGCCAAGGGCCTCACGAAGCGGGCGTTGCGGTTCGTTCGTCGTTCTTCGCTCCGACCTTCGAAGGGCTTGAGGTCTCAGGGTCGGTCGGCCCCGGCGTCCACTCCACCTCGGGCGGTGCCATGCAGGGCAGCGATTGGGTCTTGCACAACAACACGAAGCAAGGCATCATCGTCGACCGTGCGACGGTGGTGGTCGAAGGCATGCACATGGCCGACAACGGCTACTCGGCGGCTCACGTGCTCGATGCACGGCGCATTGACTTCTGGAACCTCTCCGCCGAAAACAACGGTGCTTCGCCATCAGCATCGCCTGAGGAACAGGCGGGGCTCTACTACTTTGAATCCAACAACGTTGAATCGGCCTCAGGCGATGTGCGATGCTGGAACTGCAGCATCAGCGGCTCGACGGGTCAGGGCATTCTGGCCGTCAATTCGGTTGACCTTTGGCTTGAGGGCATCCACCTTGAAGGCAACAACCCGTCCTTGCCTGCCTTTGAGGTGGACAACGGCGACACCATGCCGGGCGGCGCCAGCGGTCGGGTCCACGTGACCAGCGCTCATGTTGAGGCGGAAAGTCCCGGTCAGCCCGCCGTGAAATTCCATCGAGCGGCGGTGGAGGTCAACGGCCTGACCATGGCCGGCAATCACACCGGTTTGGAATGGCGAGGCGACAACAACGGCCAGTTTGCTTCCATCCTGAACAACTCGGTGCTCTCCGGGACGCAGTGTGCACTCTTCGAAGGGCATTCCTCGCTCAGCGGCCACGGCAACCGAATCTCGGCGGCCTGTACCGGTAGCATCACGTTCACGGACAGCCAGGTCAACTGGTCGGGTCTCATCGACGACCGTGCCGGGGCAGGCAGCCCAACCGTGCTCAACCTGGACGGGACGTCCAACCTGCACCTCCACCAACCCGTCAACGTCTCTGCCGGCGCGGCGGCCCTGGCCAGCGGTGCCACGCTTGATGTTGCATGGGACTTGACGGTGTGGGTCATCAACAACAACTCCAACGGCATCCCCGGAGCCTCGGTCAACGTCACGTTCTCGTCCTTTGAGCCATCGGTCACGCTGCCGACGAACGACGACGGGACCTTGTTCTTGCCCGATTTCATTAGCCAGCGATGGACGGCTTCAGGTGCCAGCGCTCTCAACACTGCCGAAGTCGATTGCGGCTATTTCAGCGTGGAAAACACCACCACGGCGACCTTCGGCGGCGACCTCGTGGTGTACTGCCACCTTCCGCTTGCCAACCAGGCCCCATTCATCCGATGGACGTCCCCCGTGGACGGGGCGGTCTACCCGTCAGGGGCTGAGGTTTTCTTCAACGCCAGCGATTCATGGGACCTCGACAACGACAGCATGAATTTCAAGTGGCGAAGTTCACTGGACGACGATATCGTTGCGAATTGTGCCGGTGTCTTCCACGGTAGCGACCACCCTGCCGACGGCGCCCCGTTCCTCGCCAACGGCGACCCCTTCGCCCAGGTGCCACCGTACTGTCAACTCTCGGACGGCATTCACGAAATTACGCTGCAGGTCTGCGACGACGGGCATTGCGTAGCAGAAATCCGGACGATTGAGCTGGTCAATTTTGCACCGGTGCTGGCGGTTGATTTCGAACCCGCCCTCAACCCGTGGAGCGAGCTCATCATGCCACAAACGGGCACGGTTACCGTCAACACCACCGGAACCTACGATCCCGAGGGCGACGACTTTGCTTGCATGATCACGTTCAGCGGATACAACCGTCCGGACCCCGGCTGGAGCAACCAGTGGGGATGTCCTGAGGAACTCACCTACACCTTCGACCACGTCGACGATGATCCTCCGGCGTCCTTTACCCTCACGGTGCAAGCCTGGGACGCGGTAGGCAACAACGCCACTTACAGCGTCCCCGTGATGCTCTACAACGAAATTCCCGACCCGGTCTTCACGGTGAACCGTTCGTCCAGTGCGAGCGAGGCGCTGGTGACCCTTGACGGGAGTGCAACCGTTGACCCGGAGGGCGATGCGCTCTCGATCACGTACACGTCATCGCTTGACGGGGTGCTTCAGGTCGGTTCGGAATTGGTTTGGGAAGGCCACCTTTCCCGCGGCGTTCACACCATCACGATGGAGGTCACCGACGACCGTGCCGAGCACGCCAACCAAAGCAAATCCAACGCCATCCTGCTCACGGTCGACAACGCCGAGCCCGTGGCGGTCATTGCTTCACCGCCGGCCCAAACATTTGACAGCTCCGAGTTGATTTCCTTCTCGGCCAACGGTTCAGGCGACTACGATGCCGCCTGTTCCACCTTCCCCACGGAAGGCGACTGGGTCTGCGCAGCGGTCGAACCAGCCACCGGTTCGGAATTCCTCGTGGTTACCTGGACGAGCAACCTGGACGGCCGATTGACGCCTGAAGGCGAAGACTGGTTGTTGTTTGAAGGTCGATTGAGCGCCGGCGAACACGAGATCACACTGAGCGTTGACGACGGCATCCACGAACCCATCACGACCACCCGCACCATCACGGTCACGCCATCTGCACCGGTGCTCGGTTTGGTCAATCCGCAGCCGGATACCGTTCACCCCTCATCGACCACGTTCATGCTCGATGCTTCCGAGAGCGTCGATTACGACGGCGACGATTTCACCATCACCTTGCGGTCTTCGCAACTGAACGAACCGCTGCTGGTTGACGTTGACCCCGACGAGCAACACGCCTTCACGCTGAACGCAGGTGAACACCAAATGACGGTTACGCTGACCGACGATACCGGTGCCTCACGAGACGAGGGCTTTTCGCTGACTGTGGTGGAATCTGCCCCAGTGTTGGTGCTGATCGCACCCGAAAACCGCCAGTCCATCGTTCCTGGTGGCGCCTTGGTCCTCGAGGAAGCATCCTACGACGCTGACAACGACCTGACCGTGCGTGAATGGCGACGCTACGCTCCTGAACTCAGCGAGCCCGAGGTACTGTCCACTCGGTCGAAGGACGAACTCAGGGGCCTGTTGCCCGGCGAATACCACCTCTCACTCTACGTAGAAGACGCTCGTGGGAATTCGGTTGAACAGCACGTCAACATCACCATTCAATCGAGCTTGCCGTCCCTTGAACGGGATTCGCTCAGCCTGAGTTCGGAGACGTTCACCCAAAACGAACTCAACGTGCTGACCGTTCGCATCGCTCTCAGCGACCCTGACGGCACAACAGGTGACGTACGCGTCAACATCACCCTCGGCGTGCAACAGTGGGAAGCCAACCTCAGCGATGACGACGGTGACGGTGTTTGGGAAGGCACGCTTGAATGGCGACCCGAAACCACCGGTCGTCCGTTACTCAAGGTCGTGGCCAAGGACGGTGAGGGTGACCAGGCCAACATCGACTTCATGTCTCGAAACCTGGTGGTCGAAGCCCCAGAAGATGACATGCGAGGCCTGCTCCTGGCCGGCGGAGCGCTCGGCTTGGTGTCCGTGGCAGGGCTCGTGGCCTTCATGATGGCGCGCCGCCGCCGAGCCCTCGAAGACATCGATTTGCTAACGTCTTGGGACGCGTTCAAGGCGCCATCAAAGGCAACCGAATCCGACCAAAAGTCGGTCCCAACCCTCGAAGGCAATGCCATGGATGGAACCGATGAGGTGCAGGCCGAACTTGAAACAGAGCTCGACCTTGACTTGGAGTGAGTTGCTCACTTCTTCTGTTCGGGCAAGTCGCCGTTGTCAGAGTCCGGATTGCTGTCCAATCCACCCCACGGTGTGCGGGTACGGTGAAGACCAAACCGACGAGCAAAGAGGAACTTCAGGTTCTTCCAACCGTCGCCCCAGGTGTGAATTTCTGCTTCACCAACACGAGGCCGGTAGGGGACGGAGATTTCGATGGCCTTCTTTTTGCCAAGGTGGCGGCGGGCGAGGATTTTGATCTCCTCACTGAGTGGCATGCCATCGTTGGTGGGGCGCATTTTTTCGTTGTCAAAGACCGACTTGCGGAACACCCACATGCCCGTTTGAGAGTCCTTGATACCGTACCAGAACAGCATGCGGGCGGTGAACGAGAGCACCCAGTTGCCAAAGCCGTGCAGGCCCGACATGGACCCGTCTTCGGCCAAGGACAAACGGTCACAGGTAATGAAATCCAAGTCGTCGTCGAGCAGGCGCTTGACGAGTTCGGGAACCAGTTCGGCAGGGTAGGTGCAATCCGCGTCCATCGTGACGATGATGTCGTTCTTGGCGACATCAAAGCCGGTTCGGTACGCACGCCCGTAGCCCTTACGAGGTTCCAGATGGACGCGAATGTCCTTCTCCAGCGCAATTTCCCGTGTGCGGTCGGACGAGTTGCCGTCCACGATCATGATTTCGAGGTCCTTGCACCAGCCACGGGGGATGGCGTCGATGGTGGGGCCGAGCGCCTCTTCCTCGTTTCGGGTTGGCAAAATCACCGTGACGGAGACGGGTAAGACATCGCCCATGGTCAACCGACCTGAGGATTGACCTTCAAAGGTTTGGCTGGAAGCGTGCTTCTCAACGTTCAGCGGTCAATGACATTCAAATGCAGGCCCTTCGTGGTGCTTTCAATGCACATCGCCATGGTCTCGGGCGAGTATCCTCCTCGGTGGGGAGGCATCGGCTCCGTGGTCTACCACCTCGCCGGTCATTTGGCCCAGCGAGGCCATGATGTGACCATCATCACGCGCACGCACAAACAACCGACGCCACAACAACCCGGCGTGAGTGTGCTCCAAGTCCCCTGGCTCAAAGCGCCCATGGCCTTCACGCGGTCCTACGGAAAACACGCGCTGACCGAACTCCGTCGACTTCATCAGGTCAAACCGGTGGACGTTGTCCACACCTTGCTGCCGCTCGTGAGTTGGACCGCCAAGGAATACCTCTGGGTGGAGGAACACATCGCACCTGTGGTGTCGGCGCTCAACGGGAGTTGGATCGGTGAGCGCGAGGGCATGAAACTCGCCGCCAAGCATAACGAAGCAGCCACGTGGAAGAACCCCAACGACCTCGCCATTTTGCTCACCGGCGGCTACTACGCCAAGTACGAACAAGCGGGCATGGAACATTCAAGCGTCTCTGTTGCTATTTCAGAATCGACGCGTCGTGAATTCGAGCAGTGGTACCATCCTCCCGAGGATTGGTACTGCGAAACCGTGTTGTACGGGGTGGACCACAAGGTGTTCCGTCCCATGAATCACGACCATGAGGAGGAGCAACTGGCGTACGAGGCGCTTCGCAAGTCCTACGATGCCGCCGATGAAGCGGCGTTGTGCGGCCGTCCTGATACGGCCACACCGCTCTTGCTGGCCGTGGGCCGCCTCGTGGCTCGCAAAGGCCACCGAACCCTGCTTCGTTCAATGCCGTCCATCCTCAAGCAACATCCGGGGGCCCGACTGGTCATTATCGGGCGAGGCCACATGCGGAAGACGCTCATGCGCCAAGCCAAACGCTTGGGCATTGCTCATGCCGTTCACATCCAGCCGGGCATGAGTTTCGAACAGTTGGCGCTGCACTTCCGGGCGGCCGATGTGGTCGTCTACCCGTCTTACTACGAAGGTCAGGGCTTGATCCCGCTGGAGGCCCTGGCCAGCGGAACGCCGGTGGTCACCGTGGACCAACCGCCGTTGACCGAGATGATCGACGAAACGGTAGGCGGCCTCTTTGCGTGCGGCGATCACGAGGACTTAGCGAGGGCCGTGAACCACTGTCTGGACCATCCCGATGAACGCACTGAACAGATGCGACGTGGCCGTCAACGCGTCCTTGACCGCTTCACGTACGAGCACAACGCTGAGGCCTACGAACGCATCTATACTTCGCTGTTTGAAGAGTGACCACGCTGTCCCGTAAGGTTCTCATTGGTGTGGATGGACGAGTCACCATGCAGGGACGCGCCGTCTTCCTCTCAGTGCTGGTCATCACCCTCTCGCTTTCCGGTTGTTTTGGTGAGGAAGCGGCCGTAGCGACCCCTGAACCCGAGGTGAAGGACCAGCCGAGTATCTTTGTCACGAATCGGTACGGTCAGTCCATTGACATCGCTCCGCTCGAGATGACATTCCAGTTCAGCGATGTCGGGGAGACTGGGAAAGAACCCAGCATCGGCATCACCTCAAGCGGTTGCATCTTCTTCATTGCCATGGAGAAGGTCATGCGTTCGTGTGATGGGGGTCTGACCTGGGACGAAACCCAAGACCCTGTGATGTGTTCGCCCACCACCAGCGACCCTTACGGTTGGGTGGACCCTATCACCGACCGCGTGTTTGGTGTCCAAATGATCGGGCTTGAGACCTCGTGGATTTGCTGGAGCGATGACGACGGTGAGACGTGGATGGGTAACCCCCACGATTCGGGCACGACGCCGCTCAACGACCACATCAAACTCGCCAGTGGTCCGTGGACGGACAGCGGTTATGGGGCACTCGGCCAGTTCACGGGCAGTTTTTACGAGACCGCGGTGTACTATTGCTACAACAAACTTGCCGGCATTTTCTGCTTCACCAGTTTTGATGGTGGTGCAAGTTTCGAAGCCGGTGGACAAATCATCGGTCTGGCCACCACGAACGGCGGGCTTCACGGCGCCATCTCCACCGCCCCCGACGGTACGGTCTATGTAACCCCCCGGGTGGCCACCCCCACGGTTATCGTGTCAAAGGACAACGGGTTCTCATGGTCCGAGCGGTACATGGGCGAAGACGTCGGAACCCCCAACCCCCGCAAGAATTCCGAAGTCTCCACCGACAGCGCCTCCAACGCCTATCACGTGTGGACGGGCGCTGACGAAGGCATCTACATGTCTCGGTCCATGGATTCGGGCGAGACATGGGAGCAGGAGAGCATCCGAATCTCTCCTGTCGAGGTGATTTCCTCCGTGTTCCCTCAAACCGATGCCGGCGACCCCGGGCGCATCGCCATCACCTACCTTGGCAGTGAGAACTCGGAGATGCTGAACCAGTCGGACATCGACGGCAACCCGTGGAACGGCAACGCTCACTACGCTCCCAACACCGCCACCTACCACCTTTACATCACGTACAGCCTGAATGCGCTCGACGACGAACCGGTCTTCCACACCTACCGGGTCACCGACGACCCTGTTCAAGTTGGCTCCATCTGTCTGAACTCTGGCGACTGCCGAGACATCGGCGGGTCAAACCGTAACCTGCTGGACTTCAACGACCTTCACATCGACCGTGAAGGCCGGGTCTACGTTGCGTTTGCCGACGGATGCACGGGTGAGTGTGCCAACAGTGAGAACGCCACGGCCGCTGATTCTCGAGACGGGCGCGGTTCGGTGTACTACCTCGCTGACGGTCCCAGTCTGATCGAAGAATTCGGTCGCCTGATGCCGCTCATCGAGGAATGATGGGCTCAAGCAAACAGCCGTGCACGGAGCTTACGCAGGCTCAAACGGACACCGAGCAAGCCCTTGCGCAAGGCCGAGAGTTTGACCGGTTGGGTGAACACATCGCCGGAGCGCCGTACGATTTCGTGGAGGATGGATGTGTAGGCGTCGGCCATGATCTCGGGTTGAACCCGGGCTCGGCCGTCGAGGTAACCGAAGAGGTGGTTGGCTGAGGTCTGGTGTCGCTTGATGACGTCGACGTATTCAACGACGAAGCCTTTCCACGCCAGGGTTTCGGCGATGGCTTCGTTTTCCAGCATCTCAAGCGTGATGTCGTGGGAAGCCAGCACCTCGAGCGGAAGGTAAATTCGGCCTCGTTCCATGTCTTCGTTGATGTCTCGAAGCACGTTGATGAGCTGCATCTGGATGCCAAGGTCGATGGCATGGAGGCGAGCGGCTCGGTCTTCATAGCCGTAAATTTCGATGAGGATGAGCCCCACAGCGGACGCCACTTTGTAGCAGTAGGAGCGGAGCTCGTCCCAAGTTTGGTTGCGGACAGGATACAGGTCATCCTCCATGCCTTCGATGACGGTTTCAAAGTCAGCGAGCTTGATGGGGTAGCGATTGAACACGTCCTGCAGCGCGATGAAAATGGGGTGGTCGTCGTTGGTCAGGGTCTGCGCTTCCGCCTGCTGGAGTTTCAGGCGAATGTCGACCAGCGCCATCATTCGGCGGCGGTGTTCTTCGGGAGAGAGGGACGGCTCGGCGCCAGCATGGAGATCGTTCACCACCGCTTGCCTGGCTTCCGTCGCCTCGCGCAGGGCTTGCGTCTCGAGGATGGTGGGCTCCTCATCGCCGTCGACGATGTCGTCCACCCAACGGCACAGAGCATAGACGGCGTGGACGGCCCGTCGCTTGTCGGGTTGGAGGGCGCTGAACGAAGAGTAGAAGGTGGTTGATGCATTTCTGCACACCGTCTCACAAAACGAGTAAGCCTCCTCAAGGCGAAGATGTTCCATGGTCACCACTCAAGCAGATGTTGGTGTGCCGCTGGACGGTTCTTTTGAGGTTTTGTTGAGGGCAGCCCTGCCTTGCTTGGAGCGCTTTCGGCTCTCGAACCAGGTGTCAACACCGTTCCAATCGGGGATGATACCCAGGCTGTCAAGCAGGAGTTTGCTGCTGATGCGGGCGGACTCGTAAATGACCGGCAGACCGCTGCCGGGGTGGGTGCCACCGCCAACCAGGTAGAGGTTGTTGATCTCGTCAAACTGATTCTTTGGTCGGCGCCACAACATTTGGTCGAGGCCGTGAGCGAGGTTGAACACAGCCCCACGGTAGCAGTGGTCGCCCCAATCTTCGGGCGTGATGATCATCTCGGTGACGATGTGATCTCGGAGCCCTTCAAACCCGAGTTTGGTCTCAATTTGCTCAAGCACGCGGTCTCGGTAGGCGTCCTTTTCCTTGGACCAGTCAATGTTCTCGTGGATGTGAGAGACGGGGACCAGGGCGTAGACGGTTGAGCAACCTTCGGGAGCGAGACTGGGGTCAACCACACAGGCGTTTTGGACGTAGACCGACGGGTCGTCCCACGTCAATTTGTGGTGCTTCTCAATGTCTTCGAGGTTCTGCTCGTAGTTGGCTGAAGCGTAGATTTGGTGGTGTGGCAGGTCTTCGTAGGTCTTGTCAATGCCCAAGTAGACCATGAAGGTCGAGCAGGAATACTTCTTGCTCTCGAGTTTCTTGTCGTTCCACTTCTTTCGCACCTTGTCGGGGAAGAGTTGGGTCATGCCGTTGGCAAAGTCAGCGTTCATCACGACCTTGTCAGCAAAGAATTCGCCCTTGCCGGTGCGAACCCCTTTGATCGTCTTCCCGTCCATGATGACCGATTCGACGGCTTCGTTCATTCGGAAGGTGACGCCGAGGTCCTTGGCGATGCTGGCCATGCGTTCGCTGACGCTGCCGAGTCCACCGATGGGGTGGAAGATGCCGTACTCGTATTCGAGGAAGGCGAGCATGGTGAACAGGCTGGGGCAATTGAACGGCGACATGCCGAGATACTTCGTCTGGAAGGACATCGCTAGCATGAGACGGTCATCGTCGAAGAGTTTCATGAGGTCCTTGGCCACCGATCGCTGGGGTCGCAAGACACCGGCTACACGCATGGCTCGCTTGGAAAGCAGGTCGCTCGGGCCATACCATGGCTCTTGGAGGCAGGCCTTGGACTTCTCAAGTTTGAGTCGGTTGTCGGCCACGTAGCGGCGGAAGGCGTTGGCGTTGTTGTCGCCGGAGAGTTCTCGGATACGCTCGGTCATTTGGTCGAGGTCACTCGTGCAGTCGAGCTGGCCACCTTGCCCGAAGATAAGGCGATAGTTGAGGTCAAGTTTGTGGAGGTTGAGTTCCTCATGAGCGTCAAGGCCGAGCGCTTTGAAAATGTCCTCGATCACTTCAGGATAGTGGAAAAACGTGGGGCCGAGGTCAAATTTGAACCCGTCACGGTCAAACACTTTGTTGCGTCCACCAACCGCACTGGAGCGTTCAAACACGGTCACGTCAACACCGGACTTGGCGAGGAGCAGAGCCGAGGCCAAGCCGCCGGGACCCGCACCGATGATGGCCACTTTAGGTTGAGAACTTCCAGTCATGGATTGCGCTGTTGGTTTGAGCATATAAATGGCGGTTTTTGTTCATAAAAATTTTATGAAAAATAACACTTTATTCGCCGGTCTTGATGATGGAATTCGGGTCAATGAGGATGGAGAATTCATCCAAGTAAGGGCCCATCGAACTGATGAGGTCGACGTTGGGGTGGCCCTTGAGCACCATGCCGTCCATGTACATCAGCGAGCGAATGATTGGAAACGCTTCTTCTCCGAAGGCGCACCCAGCGAGGACGGCTGCTTTCACCGTCTTCATCATCTGCTCGGTGAGCGAAACTTCACTCACGGAGGTGCCCACGAAACCGTCGTACAGTTCGTTCATTGAGTCGTAATAGGTCTGCAGTGTCTCACCGGTCGGACGAACGGCGGCCATGGTTAACATGGCGTCAAAGGCGTTCTTGAGTTCCCCTCTAGCGAGGAAGTAAAAGAATCCAAAAAGCGCATTTCGGACGTGCTCTGGTGCGTTGCAGATAGCACCGGTGTCAATGAAAAAGAAATTCCCCTGGTCGTCCATCATCGCGTTTCCAGGGTGTAGGTCGCCGTGGAAGGTACCCAAACCGAACATAAAGGCGCCGTGGATTCGAAACAGTTCAAGCATATCCGGCCATGTCAAGCTCCCAGCCTCCAGGTGGTCTTCCAGTGTCGGATGGGTGACCTCCTCCATGACGAGGACACGTTCGTTGGACAGGTTCTCCCACATGGTCGGAAACTTCAGTTTCGGCATCGGAAAATGCTCCTCAATCGCCTTGGCCTTGGCAATGAGCTCGTTGCGTCCATCGATTTCGTTGAGCAGGTTAAGTTCCCGAAGCGTGTAGTCTTCAATGTGGGCAAGCAGTCCAATCGGATTCCCGACTTTTCGCAGCCTCGGATTGAAGAAAAGCCCCATCCGAATCCACCGCTTCATCCGTTGGACGTCCCGCTTGAAGGCGTCCTCGAAGTCGGATTTGATGACCTTCACCACCACCTTGGTGCCGTCCTTGAGCACACCACGATGGATTTGGCCAATGCTCGCTGCAGCAAACGGTTTCATGTCAAGGTGCTCGAAGTTGTCGAGGAATCCATCGGGAGCGAAGCGGTCGAGGAGGCGCTGAGAGTCTTCCTCAGGAATGGTGGCGGCGCGGCTGTAGAGCTGTTGAAGTTCGATGCATCGATCGGGGTCGATCAAATCGGGACGAAGGGCGAAGATTTGGCCAAGTTTGACCGCGAGCAACCCCATTGACTGAATGGCGTCAATGTCAACGGGTTTTTTTCCTCTGATTTGCCGATAGAACCGGAGGAACGTGCCGAGCTTCATGCGAATCACCCGCTTCAGTCGACGAGTTCAATCGTGCTGAGTTCGTGTCGGTGGATGAGGTAGCGCCAGAGGTCGTCCTTATCGCCGCTGCCTTCAACGCGTTGAATGACGACGTTGGCTTCTTTTGCAAATCGCGTTGAAAGAGCGCCTTCAATGATGCCATCGTCCATTTCCCACATGGGCAGGGCGTCAGGGTCGTCAACGGGTGGGTGGTTGAGACCCACAACGACGTGGAATTGGGGGTCCACATCGTACTGGAGCAGGCCGAGTCCAGCGTGCTCCCACCAGTCCATCATCTCGTCAAGAAACTCAATGTCATTTTCTATAGAACGGAGAGAGAAGGCAATTTCTTGGCCGACTCGGTTGCCGATTTGTCGCAGCATGCGGCTGATGTCAATTCCCAATACCTTGAGGTTGGAGAGTTTCCCCTCGGTGAGCCGATTTCGAGCTTCGTTGACTTCGTGGCCAGCAGCAAAGAAGGCCTCCGGGTCAAAGGGCGTGTCTTCTTCGGGAAGTTGACCGTCAAATCCGAGGGCGACGGAGACGTTCTTCAGGAACGAACCTTCGCCGATGGTGAGCCGAAGCGGGTCGTTGATTTGATTCTCCGTAAATCGAGCACGGGCGGTCGCCAAGGGAACAGCCCCTTCCCAGATGGCGTCGATAAGGTGCAGGTGCGCTTGTGAAAACGGGCCCGATTCGATGATCAGCGCAGCGTCTTCCTTCCCACGACCCACGGGGTTGTCCTCGATGTTGAGGTACTGGATGACTTCGGATTGGTCTTGGACGAAACCGAGTGAATCAAGTTCGTCGGAATGCCGGACATCGATGGCTTTGTCGAGTTGGTCGAAGAAACGCAGGGTGCGTCCGTCCAAGTGGGTGATGATTTGCACCACAACGCCTCGAACGGCGGCCGTGTTCACGGCTTCCAGAGCATCCGGGCTGCGGCAAAGATGGAGAATGCCAAATTGGCCCAAGAGGAGAATGAGTCGCTCTTCTGCATCGTTGGCCATCTTTTGCAACCGGTTGTAGATGTGGCTCCGCTCCTTGAGCACGGCAAAGCGTGGGTCATCGATGTCGCGGCGTTGCTTCTCATAGGAAGCATCGGTTTCGGTGATGCCCTTGGAAAGTTCATCAAACCCTTCCACGAGCCGGTCGAGTTGTTGTTTTCTGGACTGGATGATGTGCTCCATTGCCTCGTTGATGCGAAGGCTGGAGAACAACATGGGGCGGTCAGCGGTGGCGGTCACGATGCCCATTTCCTGAAGACGAGAGAGACTGTTGTACGCATCAAGACGTGTTGTGTTCAATTCCTTGGCCAGTTCAGAGGCTTTCATTTTCGGACGGGACCCGAGGATCATGATGGACCGAACTTCACGCTCGTTCAGACCAGCCTCGAGGAGCAACTCGTCCCACATCAGCCGTCACCCCGGACTTGGGAGATGTCGGCCAGGATTTTGGCAACGTGTCGTCGTGGGCGGAACAGCCAGTCGTAAACGTACTGAATGGTGTTGTCGGGGCCGACCAGGAACGAGGATTTCGCTGGGAATTGTCCCAGGTGTACGGGGACGTTGAACATCTTTCCAACCACGCGCTCGGGATCGGCGAGGAGGGGGAACGGGAGGTCGCCAAGGTTGCTCTTGAAGCCCGCCAGTTCTTCGGTGGTGCCCGGCCCGATGCCAACGATGGAGCACCCGACGGAGGCAAACAAATCATGTTGTTCCTTGAAGGTCAAACATCCTCGCTTGCAGGTGGGAGAATTGTTCCTCGAGTAGAAGAAAATGATGCGCCATGTGCCATCGAGCGTGGCGCTGTCAAAGGCTTCGCCGTGCTCGTTTTCAAGAACGAAGCGGGGGGCATCCTGTCCGACGATGTTGGTGCGCATGAAGATCACTCAGTTTGGAAGCAAGTGCCCCATTCTTGCGCTTTTTGTTTTCATGTACGAGCGGTTGTGAGCGCACTGCCCAACGATGATGGGGACACGGTTGACCACGTTGATGCCCTGTTCAAGGAGCTGGTTGCGCTTGTCGGGGTTGTTGGTCACGAGTTCAATCGAGGAGACACCCATGCTGTACAGCATTTCTGCGGCAAAGTCGTATTTGCGAGCGTCGCCTGGAAGGCCCAAAGCAAGGTTGGCATCGAGGGTATCAAGACCGGTGTCCTGCAGGGCGTAGGCTTGCATTTTCGAGTACAGCCCAATGCCGCGGCCTTCCTGACGCATGTAGGCGATGGCGCCGTGGCCACGTTCTTGAATGGCCTTCATCGATGATTGGAGTTGTGGCCCGCAATCACAGCGCAGCGATCCAAAGGCGTCGCCGGTCAGGCATTCAGAGTGAATGCGAATCATCGGTGTGCCTTCCGATATGTCGCCGACGTAAAGCAAAGCGTGTTCCTTGCCGTCCGTAGGGTCTCGGAATGCTCGAATTCGAAATTCTCCGTGGGCCGTTGGCAAAACAGCGTCTGCTTCGGGTGCGCTTTGTTTTCGACGAAATTCTGCGGCTTCCATGTTACAAAATTTGCTGAGTTTGTATATAAACACTCGTCTTTTTCTTACAGGAGGCTAAACTGCGTTTGATATACTGGGTTGGATAGATATTGTTTGATGGCCAGCCTGCTTTGTGATTTGGGTGTGGCCGCACGGGTCATTCGAGAGGAGAAAATTCTCCTCGTCCAAGAAGCGTCAGGGCCTCACCAAGGGAAGTGGGGATTCCCCAAAGGCAGGGTAGACCCCGGCGAAAGTCCAGAGGCTGCGGCGCTCAGAGAACTGGCTGAAGAATCTGGGCATGACGGCCAGGTGCTGGGCCTTGCTGGTGTGCGAACGGCACTGAGGAAAGGCCAACCAGCCGTCTTTTTGTGCTATGATGTGCAGGTCAATACCGAGGTCGACCACCACACGAGCGAAGAGATTTCCAACACGGCGTGGTGTTCCCTCTCGGAGTGCTCCAGTTTGGAATGGGTGTCTGAAACCATGCATCAACTGGCCGTTGACGGGCTCACGCGCCGAAGCCTCATGCGCAACCATGCAGGGCTGACGGCCCGCTCGAACCCCTACGCCGTCTACCGGACGAGCAAGACGGAACAACTACACCGAGGTGGCTCCTCATGATTCCGAGCAGCCGCCTCAAGATTCACGGCGTCCCCAACGAGCACGGCGAAGTCGTGGTGTATTGGATGACAGCTGCGAGACGAGGTCAGTGGAATCACGCTCTCCAGCACGCCATCGACCTCGCCAAACAACACAATTTGCCGCTGGTCGTCATTGAATGCCTTGCGCTCCAGCACCGTTGGGCGAACGACCGAATCTCCACTTTCGTGCTCCAAGGCATGGTGGACAACCGAACGGCGTTTGAGGGGTCCGGCGTGACCTACATCCCCTATGTTGAGACCAAGCGAAAGGAGGCCGCCGGCCTGCTCAAAGGGTGGCTCGACCACGCTCGAGCCTGCGTCATTGACGACTACCCGACGTACTATCCAAAGCATGTGCTCAACGTCGCCTTGACGGTGATCCCTTGCGAGATTCACGTCGTTGACTCCAACGGCTTCATGGCCATGCGCGCCCAAGGCCGCGATTTCTCAACGGCCTACTCGCTTCGACGCCACCTCCACAAAACCATTCGAGAACACATGCATGAATTCCCGCACCGACGTCCGTTGGAAGCCGCTGCAGACCTTCCACAGGTTGACCCCGCTGTGGTGAACGCTATCTTTGCGCAAACCGATACGCCCATGACGCCTTACGAATTCCTCTGGCGTGTGTCCGAGGGCGGAGACATCGGAAGGGAAGCCCTCTCCACCCTGGCCATCGACCACGATGTGCAACCCGTGATGGGCAAGAAAGGTGGCTACGTTGAAGGCCGCCGTCGCTGGAAGGAGTTCTTTGCCGAACGCCTTCAGACCTATCACGAAAAGCGAAATGAGCCTCAGGAGCGGGGAGCAAGCGGGCTCTCGCCGTGGCTGCATTATGGCCACATCAGCGTTCACGCCATTCTCCACGACATCTTCACTCATCACCGCTGGGATGTCAGCATGGTCAACGCTCCCAACGACGGGCGTCGGCAAGGTTGGTGGGGTCTTCCAGAACCCGTTGAAGCCTTCCTCGACCAAATCATCACCTGGCGAGACATCGGCTTCATTCACTGTGCCATGGTGGAAAATCACGCTGAATACGACTCCCTCCCCGAGTGGGCAAAGACCACCCTCGCCGAGCACGAAGCGGATGAACGCCCGTATCTCTACACGTTTGAGGAACTCGAAACCGCCAACACCCACGACCCGTTGTGGAACGCAGCCCAACACCAACTCCGACAGGAAGGCATCATCCACAATTATCTCCGCATGTTGTGGGGCAAGAAAATCTTGGAATGGTCGCCCGACCCACAAACGGCCATGGATTGGATGATCGCTCTCAACGACCGCTGGGCCCTTGACGGCCGCGACCCCAACTCCTACACCGGCATCGGCTGGGTCATGGGGAAGTTTGACCGAGGATGGACCGAGCGTGCGGTCTACGGTAAGGTGCGGTGCATGACCAGCGCCTCGACCGCTCGGAAATTCAAGACCAAGGGCTACGTTGAGAAGTACACGGCACCCAGCGACTCATCCAAGGTGTTGGGGTCTGGCCCCTCGTTTTACTCAGCCCATCAATGAGGAACTGTCATGCCAACCTACGCTCATGTCGCAGGCTACGATGCCCCGGTGGAAGACGTGTGGGCTTGGTACGACAGCCCGGGAGCTTTTCGTCGTATCATGCCTGAATGGGAAGGCATTCGTCCCCTTGAAGCCGGGCGACTGGTGGACAACGCCACCACCCGGTTCCGTGTGTCGCTGGGACCGCTTCGACCCATGTGGGTCGCTCGCCACTACGGCGTCGTCCCGGGTGAAGTCTTCAACGACGTAATGGAGAAGGGTCCCTTCGGCAAGTGGGACCATGAGCACCGCTTTGTCTCAACCGGCGCAACATCCAGCGAAATTCACGACACGATTCAGTGGAAACTTCCCCTTCACCCGCTGACCTTTTGGACGGCCCCGTTTACGGTGAAAGGTCGGATGGATCAGATGTTTGCCTATCGAACCGTCCGAGTCCAAGAGGACCTCAAGCGCATCGCCATGTACGCCGACCGCCCCAAGCAACGCGTGCTTGTCAGCGGCTCAACCGGCCTGATTGGGATGCAACTCTGTGCCTTCCTCCAAGCCGCAGGTCACGAGGTTGTTCGCCTTGTCCGTCCATCCACCACGCTCCCTCCTGACGCCTCCGACCAGCCCTGCGTGGTCTGGAACGACCAAACCGGGGAGGTGCTCGAAGGCAGCATGGAAGGGTTCGATACCGTCATCCATCTTGCAGGGGCGGGCATCGGCGACAAGCGCTGGAATGCCAAGCGCAAGGCGCTGATTGAACCCAGCCGCACCGTGCCCACCGAGCAACTTGTTCAACTGTTCACTCGCCTGTCGAACCCCCCCAAGACCTTCCTTTGCGGATCTGCCATCGGGTTCTACGGCAACCGTGGCGAGGAGGTCTTGGACGAGGCCTCCACAGCTGGAGACAATTTCCTCGCCAAGACTTGTATCGCATGGGAGGCGGCGGGGGCAGCGGCCAGCGAGGCCGGCATTCGGACGGTTTGGATGCGCACAGGCATTGTCACCACCCCGATGGGCGGTGCCTTGCAGAAACTCCTCTTGCCCACGTTGATGGGCGCCGGTGGTCCTGCCGGGGGGGGCCGCCAATACTACTCTTGGATTTCCATGGACGATCAGATCTACGCCACGTATCACTTGATGATGACGCCGGATTGTGAAGGCGTCTACAACCTGACCGCCCCGGAACCGGTCACGCAGAAGCAATACGCCAAGGTTCTCGGGAAAGTCTTGCGACGCCCTGCCTTTGCTCCTGCCCCAGGATTCGCCCTCAAGTTGATGTTCGGAGAATTGGCCCAAGCCCTCGTTCTTGACGGCCAGCGAGTGCTTCCAACGCGCCTGCAAGAAAGCGGCTATGTCTTCCGTCATGAACGGTTGGAGCCGTGTCTGCGTCAGTGCTTAGGGAAGCAAAAACTGCGCTAAGTTCACCGTCACCCCGTAGGGGTGCTTTTGATAATCCATTTGCCCATGCCTTGGCATGGCCGGTCGAGTTGCCATCCTCCTCGTCCTCGGCCTCGCGCTGCTCCACATGCCGCTGGTGAGTGCGGACAACGACCCCGCTAGCGCCAACGGATTGACCGATGGCGTGTCGTCCAGCGGATACGTGTGCGATCCCAACGGTTGTTCGCCAACGGACAAACGAGACTACTGGAAAATTCAAGGAAGAATGGGTGACATCGTCCAAGTGACGTTTTCTGGCAGCATGAGCAATGCTGCGTGGTGGTGCCCGGGTGACGGGTGGGAAGGGACGTTCACGATGGGCTCCGTTTCGCAAAACGTCGATGACGGTTCGCCAACCGCCACCCTCTCAACCACCCTCTCAACGGCAGGTGAGATCCTCATCAAGGTGGAAGGCAAAGACTCCTGGTGCAACGACGGCTTTGACTACACGCTCACGCCATCGATCGACAAGACCAACCGTGATTCGGATGAAGACGGGTTCGTCGACACCGAGGACGACTGCACCAACTTGGTCGGGGCCTCCACCAACGACCGAAAAGGCTGCACGGATTCCGACGGAGATGGCTGGTCCGACCCCGACAGCGGCTGGGGGGTTCAAAACGGCGCAGACGCCTTTGCAAGTGAATCCTCACAATGGTTGGACTCCGATAACGACGGCTACGGTGACAACCTCGATGGCTACCAGGGTGACCACTGCCAATTCAGCCGAGGTTACTCCTCATCCGACCGCTTCGGTTGCGTTGATTCAGACGGCGATTCGTACTCCGACCCCGACCCAGGCGGCTTGAACGGCTACGAAGCTTGGTTCGCTCATCCCGTTGGACAAGCTGACGCCTTTGCCTACGATGCCTCGCAGTGGAACGACACGGACGAGGACGGTTACGGCGACAACTGGGACGACCCCTCCCTCAACGCCACTCGGGCGGTTTGGGGCATTGGTCAATTCGTGGACAACGCCACCCAACCCGATGCTTGCCCGTTCATTCGTGGTGGTTCGTTCTCCGACCGTTTTGGTTGCGTTGACACCGACATGGACACGTATTCGGACGGCGATGAGAATTGGACCATCGACAACGGTTCGGATGCATTCCCGCTTGAACCGACGCAATGGTTGGACACGGACCGGGACGGCTGGGGCGACAACCAAACCATCGGCGCACAGCGCATTGATGACTTCCCGTTCAACCCGACGCAGTGGCGAGACACCGACCGGGACGGCTGGGGTGATAACCAAACCTACGGTGCGACGCAAGTGGACGATTTCCCCTTCGTACCCTCTCAATACAGGGACACTGACGGTGATGGCTACGGTGACAATTTGACCGGCTTTGAGGGCGATGTGTGCATGCTTTCAACACCCGAAGAAGTGGATTCAGGGTGGATCAGCCGCTACGACCGACTCGGTTGCCGGGACGTTGACAAAGACGGCTTCTCCGACCCTACAGATTTGTGGACGGCGCATCCAGGCGGATTTGCTGATGCCTTCCCCAACGATCCTTCTCAGTGGCATGACACCGACGATGATGGTTACGGCGACAACCTCGAGTACTTCGACGGCCAAACATGGCGTTCATCGTACCGGCCTGACGGCTGCCGCACAACACAGGGTGAGTCCACCTTCGACCGCTGGGGCTGTCCTGACGGCGACGGCGACGGGTGGTCCGATCCCACTTCGACATGGTTGGCCAGCCCGGGCGGCTCGGGTGATGCATGGCCCGAAGACCCCACTCAATGGCACGACATCGATGGTGATGGCCGTGGCGACAACCCACGAGGTACCACAGCCGACGTTTGTCCTTCTATAGCGGGGACATCAGTTGGTCCTTCCTCGGGTGGCGACCGCTGGGGTTGCAAAGACACGGACGGCGACGGTTGGTCTGATTTGGGCGATGCGTTCATCCACGAACCGACCCAGTGGCGCGATTCAGACGGCGATGGATACGGGGACAGCATGGACGGCCATCAGGGCGATGCTTGCCCGGAAACCCGCGGGACCTCGCTGCTCGATCGCTTGGGGTGCCGAGACACCGATGGTGATGGTTGGTCCGACCCGACCGAGTCTTGGCCTGCTCATCCGTTTGGTTTGGCCGACGCCTTCCCCACAGAAGCGCTCCAGTGGATGGACAGCGATCAGGACGGCTTCGGTGACCTTCCGTTGGGTGCGTTCCGCGACGATTGCCCCAACCAAGCCGGCTCTTCCGAACGGGACCTTCAGGGATGTCCTGACCAGAACGGGGACGGATGGTCGGACGCATACGGTGAATTTGCCGCGGCCATCGCCATCATGGGCGAGGACCCTGCTGCCTCGTGGCTCACGTACGCCGTCATGGGTGCTGGGTTCCTCTTGGGTGCGCTGGGGGCGTTGTTGGTCAAAGGGTCCCGACGGCGAAAGGACTTGCTCGAGCAACTGATTCAGGACAAGGAAACCGAACTGATGAACTCCCCGGGCATCGGTGAACCTGTTCCAGCCCTCATTCCGTTGGACCAACTGCCGCCGTTGCCGGAACCTCAAGGAGGTGAACACGATGGCTGAGAACAGGTGGCATGCCCTTGTGTTGGCCGTGATGATGGCTGCCTTGCTGCTTCCCGTAGGCTCGGTGAGTGCAGAAATGACAACCGAAGAGCGACTGGAGGCCGAGGGTTTGACCGTCTTGGCCTTGCGAAACGACACCATCGATTCCAACCAGGACGGTGACATCGACGCTGTCCGCGTGGTCGTGATTCTCAACTCCACCGCTGCGTCGAATGAACTCATCGTTAAACTGCGAGGATTGCACAAAGAGCGAGAGGTGCTCGAAACGCAGGAGGTCGCTTTTTCCGGTCAAACCAACATTACGGTGGTGTACGATGCCTGGTCAACAGGTGAACATGACCTCCGATTGGATTTCCTCGATGCCAACGGTGAATTCATCGCCTCCTATCCTCTTCCAACCTTTATGTTGACGCCAGCGCTTCAGGTGCCTCGAGTTCAATTGGCCCTCAACGCAGGGGATTCGCTTCAGACCGGCGAGTTGTGTGAAATCACACGAACTTTCGCCGACGAAACTGGTCCTCGTTATGGTGAAACCGGCGTACGAACCTTCACTGGGGCACCGTTTAGCGTACTGGACTCCCATGAAACGCTGGACTGTGCATCATGGCCGGCGGGCGATTACGAGTTGAAAGAAACCTATCGAAACGGCTTGGGCCAGACGGCCGAAAGCACGTTGAATTTCACCATCCAGAACCGTCCAGCGCCAGCTTTCAAGCTTCTACCAACAGGGCACGAGAACACCACGGAAACACCGTGCAGCGTCCGAATGGAATTGACCGATGGTCGTCCGTTGGACGGCCTCACCATGGTGTGGCGCGTCAAGGGCGACGTGGTCGAAGGTGCCAACTCCACCGTGCTCGATTGTTCTAACCTCGCTGCTGGTGCTTACCTCATCGCCTTGGAGGTGCAAACGGACAAGCAGATCACGTCCACGCAAGCCATCAACCTGATTCGTCTTCCGGCCGCCGATTTGACGGCGGATGAGCGGGCTTCCCTTCCCTCCACCTCGCTGGGCCCTGAGACGGCAACCGAGTCCGTTGGATGGATGTCCATCGGTGTTCTCGCCCTCATCGTCTCCATCTTCGTCTTCCTCCTTCTCGTCCGAAATCCCGAACCTGAACCACTCGAACTGCCCTCGCTTGGCCCGACGCCCCAAGTGTTGGCCGACGGTTCACCCGATACCGAAGGCCTTCCTACCACCTTGGACGACCAAGGGACGCTTTGGCGCCAACATCCTTCCGGGGCGTTGGATTGGTGGGACCGAGAGTGGAGCGTCTGGCACCGGTGGGAGTAGATGGAATTCACAGAAGCGTTGCTGATCGGCCTTGGTGTCCTTGCAGGTGTCGTTGTGTTGCGCTTGCTGTATGTTTGGAACACGCGAATTCGTCCCCTCCAACCCTCGTTGGATTTGGAATGGGCGGCTGATTGTCAACACTTGACCACCGCCCAGGTTGACGGTTCCGCCATCACGTTTCAGATGGTTCGGAACTTCACGTGGCGCACCACCAGGGACCGCGACGAGGATTGGGTGGAGGAGGTGAAGGTCGACGCCGAGGATCTTGAGGCTGTTTGGTTCATGGTTGATCATTTCCACTCCATCACTGGACTGGCTCACACCTACCTGACCTTTGAGTTTGGAAGTGGAACATGCCTTTCCTTTTCCTTCGAATCTCGACGAGAGAAAGGCGAGCGCTACCATCCATGGGATGGCCTGTGGCGAGCCTACGAACTCTACCTCTTGGTTGGGTTTGAGCGCGACGTGACCGGTCTGCGAACCCACGGTCGTCGCAACCGAGATTACATGTTCCGCGCCAACACACCGCATGAGAAAAACAAGGAACTGCTCTTCGCCATGATTGACAAATTGAACGATCTTGCCGTCAACCCCGAATGGTACCATTCCTTGCTGACGACCTGCAACACCTCCATTGTGCAAATCGTCAATCAAGTCACGCCCGGTCGAATCCCGTTCCTTTGGCGCAATTTCCTGCCCGGCTACACTCCGAAGGCGGCGTATAAGCTCCAACTCATCGAGGATTGGGGCGGTTTTGAGGACACCCTCCGCAAGGCGAGGATTGACGAAAAAGCACAGGACTGGGACGGCGAGGAGGACTACTCGGCTATGCTTCGCTCGTTCCTTCCTCCGGCGCAGTGAGCGGCTTCATGAGCATCAGACGCCCTTTGCTGTAGGAGAGGTGAACGACGCGTTCCACGGCCACGTTGTGAAGCCCTCTCGACCCCATCTCCAATCTGTCATCCTTGAGGGGAAAGGATGCGCCCTTGAGTTGCATGCCAGTGGCTTCAGGCAACGCGAACAGGGAGAATTCAGCTCCCTTTTGAAATTCTATAGAATAATTGACTCCGGGGCGAAGAAACCGATAAACATGGCTGGGAGCAATGCACGTGATCTCGAGTGAAGAAGCCGCGCATGAGAGCAGGTTCGCCCACTCCTGTTGAGGGTCGCCGCCGGTGGCGCCCAGCACCGTGCAAGCATCGGCACCTAACGCTTCGAGGTAGGCGAGTCCTTTGCTGAGGTCGTTGGCGTCTTGTTCAGGGCGCTCAACAACCTTCCCGTCTCGTCCGAGAAAGTCAGCAAGAGCCTCTGGTTTGATGCTGTCCATGTCGCCCAAGAGGACATCCACTTGCAGGTCGTGGTCTTCACAACGGACCAACGCCCCGTCGAGGGCGATGACCTGGCCGGCCTGACCGGCCAGCAACCGAACCACTTCGGGGGACGGCCAGGTCCCACAAGCCACCAGAAGGTCACGAACGTCGGCCATGGGTGGTCGAGAGCGTCGTACCTTCTCAACTCAGTGGTTGAGGCATGAGACCGAGGTTGACCCCCTACGGGGGTCAGCCACAGGTGAACAATGATTTTCAAGGTCGCCGGCTGTGCTAACCGTATGGCGGCCAACGATTTTCAGAACAAAGGAGGCAAAAGCATCGGCCTCGTTGTGCTTTTTCTTCTGTCGCTTCTCTCCCCTCTCTTGATGAATCCAGCCGATGCCCCATCGTTGGACCGACCCGGAGAGGTCGGCTTCAGTGGCCCGTTTACGCAGGCTTCAGGCTACGGTCATGATATCGCTGGTTCAGCCATCGACGTTGACGGGCTGGTTGGGGCCACGGTTCGAGAGGAATCCATGCTCGACCTGTGGCAAACGGAAGGGCTGAACGTTTCCTTCGGTGAACACCACGGCACGCCCGATATGAAACTCACCCGCCACGACAAGGCCCATCTTTGCTGGAGCACCCAAGAGGGCACCGTTCGAACCGCTGTCTACCGGCCAACCGGTACGTGGACCACCAGCCTTGTGGACACCGTGGCCACCTCAAACGCTTCAGATCTGGTGGATTGTGCCATTGGCATCACCGCCAACGAGTTGCAGCGGGTCCTCTATGCCGACGGCGATGACCTGAAGATGGGCCGCTACGCACTCCAGAGTGCAGCCTACTATGACGGCCCTCGCTGGCACACGCGCACCATCATGGAGGACGTGTCGCCGACCCATCTGGCGCTCGACATCACCCCGCAGGGATTGGAGTGGGGGTTGATGCGAACGGCCACCGGTGCGCTTCACCAGGTGAACTTCAGCGGTGCCTATTGGACTGACTACCTCCTGGATGAAGGGCCGGTGGGGGAGAAGTTTGAACTTCAACTCGACGAGGACGGCGTCGCCCATGTTCTCTACTCCCTGAACGCTACCGGCGAGGTCGTGTTGCTTCGCATTGACGGCATGGAGCACGACCGCCGCCTTCTGCTTCAGGACGTTGATCTCGCCGATGTGCTCGGTATGGACCTTGATGCCAACAACATCGAACAAGTAGCCACCGCCACCCAGAGCGGGTCCACCTTTTCAGTCAACCTCATTCGTTCGCTGACCGGCCAGGACACCGGCCGAGTGGACCCCGTGCCATCGATGGCCTTGGAGGGCGAGGATGACAAGGATGAGGGGTTGATGTTGATGGGCGACCTGAACGCAGACGGCTTTGATGACCTGGTGATCTCCACACCCACGGCCGATGTGGTTTCCATGAGCGACAACGGGCGGGTGTCCGTCCACTACGGCTCAACGACGGGACTGTCCGACCTTCCCGACATGATTTACGCCGGCGCCTCCGACGGTGCACATTACGGCGCAGGCATGGACCTTGGCGACTTCAACAACGATGGCATCATGGATTTGGCCGTTGGTTCGCCCGGATGGGCACCGGCTGACGATGAAGAGGTACGGCACGGTTTGGTTCACGTTTTCTTGGGCAATGCCTCCGGGCTTTCACCCTCGCCGTGGGTCAACCTGACGGGTGCCTCCAACGAATCCCTTGGAAGCGCTCTTGCAGCTCTTCACCACACGGGAAGCGGTGACAGCCTCGCAGCCACGGCTCGCAACTACACGTTCGAGGTGAGCGAAACACGAACCGACGCCGGGAAGGTCAACCTCTACACCGGTAACGAGAGCGGCTTGTTTTCTTCGCGAAACCTGACACAAACCCAAGACGGTGGCCTCTTTGGTCGCTCCCTTGAAGCCTGCGACGTGAACAACGACGGCCACGACGAACTCATCGTTGGCAACACCGGAGATTACAGTAAACCGACGACCTATTCATCAATCGAGTACTTCTTTGGTTCGTCATCGGGCTACAACGGCACGGCTGACCACACCTTAGCCTCCATCGTTCAGGGGAAGTTGTTCGGTTTCAACATCGCTTGCGTCGGCGACCTGAACGGCGATGGGTTCAACGAACACATCATTTCTGAACCCTTCAACTCCACCGCTGGAGCCTTCGGCGCTGGAACCTTGTGGCTCTTTGAGGGCACCAACGGTCCGCTTCCCGGTGAGGCCGATTGGCGCTATTGGCCACCGGCCAACAGCCGAATCGGCGAGTCGATGGTCGCTGCCGGCGACATCAATGAAGACGGCTACGGAGACGTGTACATCTCCAGTCGCATGGGGAACGCTGCAGGTCGCGTTGAAATCTTCCTTGGCTCAGCGACAGGCATCAGCGACGACCGGCAACTCCTCGCTGAAGGGAACAGCAGTGAACACCTCGGCATCCGAATGGCAGCGGGTGGCGACATCAACGGTGACGGTTTGAGCGACCTTTTCTATTCCATGCGTTCTCAAGAACGAGGTGATTCGTTTGGCCTCACCTACCTCATGGTGAGTGAGCAGGATTGGGAATCCATTTCGTTTGAGCGCCAAGGAACCGTCACCGATGTTCAACTTGGGACAGCGGGGCGAGGCGAGACCAGCATCGTTTACACGCACGCCGATGCGCTGCGCCTTCACGTGTCGAAACTTGAGCACATGAACGACGGGACACCTGGAGGGCAATGGGTCGATCAGACGCTGACCAGCCTCAACACCAGCCACCTTGGGGTGGCTTTTGATGTGCGATCCTCCGGCCAACCTGTGGTTGTGATGGAGAACACCTCGGCCATGATGTTGGCCTCCACGGGCTCCATGACCGCCCTTCAGCAAGCGGTGGCGACCACCGGGACGATGGGCCAATGGTTGGGCTCTACCATCACGCAAGATAATAAACAAGTTCTTGCTTACACTTCTGGCGTCGGCAATCAAATCTTCGCCGCCACCCAAGAATCAAGCGGCTGGTCCTCCGGACTCGTGCGCACGGGAGCCGACCTCTCGCACGCCATCGACGTCAACGTTGACAGCCTCAACACCCCGCATTTGGTGTATCGACTCACCAGCACCAACCAACTCGAGATGGCCGTTGGCGGTACAAGTTGGTCCCTCACGGCGCTTGGCGCCCCAGGCGAGGCCTTGTCTCAACAGCACCCTGCCTTGGTGCTTGACAACGACTCTGTGGCCGTTGGCCTTGTGGCGTCCAACGGTTCGGGAACGAACCTGGAGGTGTGGATTCACGATGGAACCAGCCTGTTCAAGCACACCCTCGCCAACCACAGCGAATTGACGAGCGAACTGGGGTTGGCCGTTTTGGACAACGGCTCGTTGCTCCTGGCTTCGTTGACCAACGATGGCGCCTTGCGGGTGTTTGAGCAGTGGCCGGGTGCGAACGCATGGGTTGAGCACACGGTCCCTCAGCCAAGCGGGACGGTCAGTGAATACCGTCTCGACCTCAAGGGCGGGGGCTCGCCGTTGCTTGCTGTCCGTGCCAACGCCATCTCCTCCATCCTCGGCCTCAACGAAACGGGTACGTGGGTCTCTCTTGCAGAACGACCAGCAGCGGCCGTTAACGGGGCGTGGGATGTCCATCACGATGGGGATCACCTGCTCTTGATGACCAGCGACCCCGTCTCCAACCACCTTGTCTTCAACAGCGTTGAACTCAACAGTACCATGGGCGAATCCAATCCGTGGATGTCGGTTCGCTTTGGGGACATCATCACCAACCATCGCGTCCATTCGGAGG
>MDTD01105368.1_pt1 | contig 27530 bp, 24 predicted proteins | sample 811221 | NCBI WGS metagenome assembly MDTD01 (sample SAMN05326646, study PRJNA326480) | marine metagenome | isolation source: seawater | place: Pacific Ocean: South West | collected 2011 | reverse complement strand
GGGGATTTAGCAGTCTGATTGTATTCTTTTTCGCTAGACTTGATTACATAAATATACATTACTAATAATTTAAATATTTATGTGATTTTTTTTATAATTAATAAAACATAATAATTAGTTTATGTTTGGATTCTTGTGATTTATTTTCTAATAATGCATTTTATATGCTTTTCGCCAAGCCCAATAATGAACATCTTTTTTTGCTTCATTGTTGATAAATCATTTTATAGTTTTTATTTCGTTATCCTAGCTAATAAGTTTTGATAAAGACTAAACTTAATTTGATGTCTTTTGATTATTTAAGCCTGTACTAATTATTTTATAGACTCTTCATTTAAGCAAGTATAAAAATAAGTGCTATTACAAATTTGGTAATGCTCAAATGTAATGAATTAACGATTAAAAAAATTTAATTTTCTCTAAATGACTAAGAGTCATGAGATCAAGAGTATGACTACAAAATATCACCTAACATCATTATTAAAATTATTTCCTATCTTCTTTACCCTCATCCCAAAATTTTATTAGATCCTCTAAAGAAAACTGCTCCCAAAGCTCCCCAGAGCTGTTTACTTTGTATTCAACATATCCAAATCGATGAATGAATTTTGAATTTGCATTTCTAAGAGCAACTTCCGCGTCTAATTCTGACTTTCTTGCCCAACTACAGAGCGCAAAAAGAAGATCACCAAATTCTTCCTGCAAACTTTGTGGAGTTGATTCTTTGCTTTCGAATTCGTCCCTAATTTCACAGATTTCTTCTTCAACTTTCTTCCAAGCAATAGTAGAGTTTTGCCAATCAAAACCAACTCGAGCAGCTCTCTTACTTAACTTTTGAGCTCGCATCAAAGCTGGAAGCGCTAAAGCAACACCATCTAATGCTCCTGATTGACCTCCTTGATCAGCTGATTTCTGTTTTCGCTCCTTGGCTTTATGTAACTCCCAAGATACCTTTTGGGAGTTAGTATCTTTTAACACGTTTTTTTGAAACACATGTGGGTGCCTGCTAATCATTTTTTCACAGACCCCCATAGCCACTTGATCAAAGTCAAACAACCCTAATTCTTTTGCAATTTGCGAATGAAAAACAACCTGAAGAAGAAGATCACCCAATTCTTCTTTTAATTCTTTAAAGTCTTTTTTACGAATAGCTTCATCTACTTCATAAGCTTCTTCGATCGTGTAGGGTGCCACAGTTGAAAAATCTTGTTCCTTGTCCCAAGGGCAACCATCATCAGGATCTCGGAGATTTCTCATAATTTCAAGGAGTCGCCCTATTTGCTGATTTTTTCCCTCATGTTTCACCATGAATATCTAGCTAAGTTTGATTAATAATTTGTTGTCGGTGTTTGAAAAATTGAGAATCTAAATTTTTAATCTAAAATTTATTTTTATTACTCAACTAGGTAAGGAGTTTTTTAGATTTTATGTATTTTAGCAAGTTTCTACTGGTAAAATTCACAGTTAAATGAGAATTTTAGAAAAATTTAGTTTTATATTACTGAGAGTTAATCAGGCCGTAAATCATTGTAACACTAATTAAAACCAAGGGGGCGAGTAACACCCATTTACTGGCTTTTTTTGGTTTCATTTCGTGTGATTGATTCCAGTCAGTATTGAGAACGCCTCGCTCTTTTAGTTTTACTCTGTGTGCTTCTTGAATCCTTTGTTCATTTTCACGCTTCCAAGTTTCTCTAAGTGAGCGGATTGATTGTTCGCTCTCTCGAATTTTTTCCTCTAACTGTTTAAGTCGATACTCCACATAAACTTCTTGTGCTTTACTCGGATCGCCTTCTGCAATTGCAAGAGCTTTTTGTCTTAAGTCCTGAATGTAATGATCATTGCCAAGTTCTTCAGCGATGATTGAATAGATTTGTTCCCGACTAACAGTTTCCAATTAACCTCCAATGGTATCTTCATTTGCATCCTGCACCAAAAGAAATTCGGATAATCTCGAAATCTTTTTTTGAGGTATCGTACCAACTTAAAATCTTATTTCCACCTTTAATTTAGAAATATTGTTGCTTTTCAGGGTGTGACAATCAATTTGTTGTGATATCTTAGATCAATTCTTTGCGGTAGTCTGTGTTTTTCTAGAATTGGGTGATAAACTTTTTCAAAAATTCCTATTCTTTCTACAAAGAAATTACTACCGAAGTAGATCAGTGTCGGTCCTTCAAACAATTTCACTTTAACGTTGAGTGGTTCTTCCACATCGATATATTGAACTTTTTGCCTAAAGGTTTCGTTTGAACGTAATGAATTCTGAAATCTCAACGCCTGCCCCAACCTAAAGGACTCTGGCAGATCAGTAATCTCCTGTCTATCAAAACCTCTAAGCACTGGAGCGTTGATGATTCCATCACTATTGATTTCTCTCAAAAGTTTTCTGTTTTCATCAATCAAGAAAAGTTTACCACGATGTTCAATCGTTGCCTCAGGGCCGAACTCTTCAATAAAGAAATGTATTTGATCAGGGAAGTAGCGCCTTACGTGAGAAGTTTTCACAATTTTGTTCGTATTGGCTTTTCTCGATAGTTCATATGGGTCAAGTGATGACAGATTGTTTGACGAGGGTATTTGCACCGAACTTAGAATATCATCCTCACTTAACAAATGGATTCCTTCTACACTCAGTTGCCGTAGTTGCTGTTGGAATATATTTGGAGCCATCTGAAAAGTTCCCCAAGCCAGCCAGAAAACAGCTAATAGCAGTACCGTCGAAGGGATCAACTTAAGCATTGTCAATGACAACGCGCCCAAAATTTTGATTGAACTTTTAAATGAAACAGAATTTACGGCTGCAATCTTATTTTGCCGCTTCATCCTCGTGGGGATTTGCTCAGGCATGACCATAATGCGCCGCCCGTCACTTTTCCTAATTGTAACAGGGGTAATTTTTCGACTAGTTTTTTGAGGGTTACGCTTTGTAGGACGTTTTTTTAGATCTTGCATAGCCTTGGCATCCATTCCCCGTCAATCCACTAGAATCTTTCTTGTGGAGCAATCCCAAAATTCTCTCTAAGCTAGAGTATGAACTTCTGTATTCAATTCTATTTTATGATCAATCCAAATTTTATCTTTAACAAATTCTATTAGTTTCTGAGCATCATCAGATGTGGCACCACCTAGATTAACCATGAAATTACTATGCATTTTACTGATTTGCATGCCGCCAAATGTCTTTCCTTTCAAACCAGAAGCTTCAATGAGTTCAGCGGCAATACCATTTGGTGGATTTCTAAAAACAGAACCACAGTTGGGCAGCTTCTGTGGCTGTTTCTCAATCCTGAAAGTGTGAAATTTATCCATTTTTTGACGAATTTCTTCAGGACTCCTTGAGAGTAGGGAAAATCTAGCCATCAAAATTACCTTTTTTTTGCTCGTACTAAAGGGAGATGACCTGTATGCAAAGTTTAGTTCTTCCCGATTTGATCTTTGCCAATTACCTTTCTCATCAAGCCAATCAACACTAACTAGACAGTCGCACGTCTGAGAGCCATGTGCACCTGCATTCATACAAATAGCCCCCCCAATGGTGCCCGGAATTCCAATCAAAAATTCAAGGCCCGACCAACCTTTATGACTTAATTTCAGGGCAGCCGTAGCATCAGCAACTCCTGCTCCAAAAGTCGCGGAAAAATCCTGACCTTCCATTTCAAAATTTCTGAAGTTTTTCCCCAATCTGATTAAAATACCTGGCCAAAATTCAGGCATGAGTAAGTTTGACCCCTTGCCAATTACTCGCCAAGGTACCCCATTTAGAGAACATTTCTGTATTGTCGAACTTATTTCTGCTTCGCATTCTGCATTTAACAAAGCCAGAGCTGTTCCACCTAATTTCCAAGTGTTCAATCGACTCAATCCTGGACGCACTAACAATGTAGATTGCTTAAGGTCTACTCTTAAATGCTCTAAGAAAAGCGGATTACTCTTCATCCCATGTTTCTAATGGAGGTCCTGGCTGAAGCTCATCTAGTTTATAGTAGGTCCTAATATCTGGATGAAAAATGTGAACAATCACGTCTCCATAATCCAGTAAGATCCAAGTTCCTTCCATTTCACCTTCAATACCAAGAGGCCTGGTTTGTGTAAGTTTGAGCTTTTCCTGAATTTTCTCTGCAATACCTCGGCAATGCGGCTGTGAGCGTCCTTCACAAATCATCACATAATCAGCCAAGCTGGATCTTGCTCGTATATCATAGAGAGCTATTTGACTTGCTTTCCCATTCTTTGCTCCCGCCACGACTAAATCTGCCTGCATTTTTGACTGCAAGTTCTCCTTTAGTTTATGAAACTGTTTCTAACATCCGTCCCTGCCATGTTTCACGTTTTGCCAGTAAATTTTCAATATACTGTGCAGGACGCATTTTTTCTTTAGTCCATTTAGGTGCAATCAATTCATCCCAGCGAGGTGCGACTGCTGAAAGTCGATGAATTGATATTTTTTGATCAAGATTTTCTAAAAAAAGAACAACTCGCCTAGCATAGTCTGGCAGTTCAATTGGTAAAAAGTTGCCTAAGTTATATTCTTCTGCCAAGGGAGTATTCTTAAGAACATGCAAATTATGCAACTTTACCCCATCGACAGAGAGTTCATTAAGTAAATTTGCGGCTTCAACTAGTTGTTGATCTGATTCACCTGGAATACCAAAAATAAGATGCGTACAGATATTCAAATTTTGGATTTCTCTTAGTTGCTTAAGTGCTTGAATTGAAGCTTCTCTATCGTGTCCGCGTCGCAGAAAAATCAACTGCTGATCATTAAATGTTTGGATGCCTAGTTCAATAGATAAGTAAGTTTGCGAAGCTAGCTCTCCAAAAAATTTTAAAGTTCCTTTTGGTAAGCAATCAGGACGGGTTGCGATGACGATGCCAATAATGTCTTTTTGTTGCAGAGCTTCTTCGCAACGTTTCTTTAAATCTGAAAGTCTTCCAAATGTGTTCGTATAACTCTGAAAATAAACGAGAAATTTATTTGCCTTGTATCGCTTCCTTATACGCTCTCTATGATATTCCAGCTGATCTAACATCGACCAATCAGTTTGAACAAAGGCAGGCGCAGAACCCCACTCATCACAAAATATGCAGGTTTTCATGCCAGCTAAGCCCTCTCGATTAGGACAGGTCTTGGCGATGGAAACACTTACCTTTTGTACTCGAAAACCAAATTTCTCGCGGTAGTATTGACTAATCGGGAGGTATCTTTTTTGGTGATCAAATTTTGGGAAAAAGCCCATTTTACATACTATATTCTGGAAGAAATTCAACTCGGGCCCCTATTTCATTAATAACTTTGGACTCTTCTATTTGTCTATATTTGTAACGGGTCCCCTTGACTATAATTTTGGGCTTTAGGCAGCGGAAAATTTTACAACAGTCGTCTTCATCAAAAATCAGTACTCTGTCTACACTTTGGAGCGATGCCAGCAATCTGGCGCGTTCCATTTCATCAAGTAAAGGTGGTTCTCCTTTTTTTCGCTGGATTGAAGCGTCGCTGTTGATAGCGACTACTGTAAAGCCTTTGAACTCCCGAAGTTGCCCCAAGAACTTTAGATGAGTTGAAGAAAGTTTATCGAAGTATCCATTCGTGATAACAAGAGAAGATTCATCGTTAAATTTTAATTCTTGTTGAAGTCTTTTTAATGAGACAATTTTGGTGGATGTGTATCCATAAACAAATCTTTTACGAATTTCTTCTCTTTCAAAAGAAACAACTCCAACATGTTGAATTTCCATCGCTGCCCCAATTTGAGCCCATTGAGCAGATATAGATGGAGTGGCTTTACTAGAAATAAGCATTGCTAAAATACTAATTACCATATCACCCGCTCCTACGACATCAAAGACCTCAAGTGCTTCAGTGCCAAAAAAGATGAACTCTTCACTTGATTGAAAAAGTAAAAGTCCATCTTTGTCTAAACTAAGTGCGATTATAGCTCCATTAAGCTTTTGTTGGAGAAGTCCAGCAGCTTTTATTGCACTTTCTTTGTCCGTAATATTTATGCTAGAAGCAGCACTGGCTTCTTTTCGATTCGGTTTAATCCAACTACATCCCTCATAAATCTCATAATTTCCATGATTTCTTGGGTCTACAAGCACCGGGATATGTAATGAATTTGAAATTTGGATCGCTGATTTGAGAAGCGAAGGGTGAAGAGTTCCCTTGTTATAATCAGATATAACCAAGGCTTGTTGGCTTGGCAGCACAGATTCAAGCCATTTAAGCAAGTTAGTGTAGTTACGATATTGATAATCTGCGGGAGGGTCATGATCTAAGCGTAATAGATGATTATGTCCTGCAATCATCCGATGTTTTAAAACCGTGGACAGATCACTTTCTTGTTGGACTCCTTTAGGGTCAAGTTCTTCCTTTGCTAAAATTTCAAGAATTTGGTTTCCAATTGAATCTTTACCAATCAAACCTGAGACTGTGACACTACAGCCCAGAGTTTTAAGATTCATCACAACGTTCCCTGCTCCTCCTAGGCGCTCTTCTTCACGCGCTAGTTTCAATACTGGAATTGGCGCCTCTGGTGAAATCCGATTAACTGTACCCCAAGAGTAACGATCTAGCATCAAATCACCAAGTACCAATATATTCGGTGATGCAACTGCATCCCAGGCAGTGAGGCACGCCTGCGGTTCAGGAAATTGCATCAAGACTGCTGATTTAGATACTTTTCTAAAACTTGCTTAAAATCTTGAAAGGGCCTTGCACCAGAAAGTAGTTCACCTCTAACTCTGCCACTCTTAAAGTCAAATGTACCAATGAAGAAACCAGGAGTTCCTGTTACTCCAGCTTCCTGACCAGCTTTCATATCATTCAAGACTCGTGAACGATAATCTTCTTCTAGAATGCATTTTTCGTATTGATCTGCGTTTTTCACTCCAATTTCGTCAGCATAGCCAACAAGGTCTTCAATAAACTGATTCTTCTGATTTTGAAACAACAAAGAGTGAAGTACTTCAAATTTCCCTTGATCTCTAGCGCATTCAACTGCAATTGCAGCCTCATCTGCTTCTTTGTGAAAAGGTAATGGAAAATGGCGGTATCCAAAAGCTACCCGACTTCCATATTCTTTTATTAGTTTTGTTAAAGTATTTTGAACCTTAGCGCAGAAAGGGCATTGGTAGTCTGAGTACTCAAGTAAAATCACTTTTGCCTCCCTATTTCCCCTGAGATAGCCATTCCCAACATTAGTTTCCAACAGAAACTCAGATGGAGCTTGGAGATATGACTTTACCAGTCCTTTGGATAGTGCATCGTTGTACTGGCGGTAAATGCTTTCCTGTCTCAGTTGGTTTGTCAAATAATCACGAATTTGTGGTCTCAGTTCATCGATACTTCCCCGATTTTCTAACCTGTTCTGCTTGTAAAACAGGATTATCATGTCCTCGCTGATTGTAAATTTAGGATTTGGATCAATTTCAGAATCGGATTTGGCCAATTCATTTAAAACGAAATTTGGAAGGAGTCTCGCTAACTGATCATATAGTGCCTGCGCAGCATCCTGAGCGGCCTTATCACGAAGATCCTCAAATCGGATTATTTCTCCATTGATCTCGGCAATAATTGGATTTGTTTGAAAATAATTCTGCTGGGATCCAGCTTTTTCGTTAGCCGCTAGAGGCAAGCTTAGAATTAGGAAAAGAAATGCCAAGGTTGTGTAGAATTTTTGAATCTTTTTGCAAATCATGTATTTTTTTCAATTTAGTTCACGCATTCGTTGGCTGATGGCTGATCTGTATTGTCAGCTATCGCCATGCTGATAAGTGTAATGAGTGTATCCCATCTATGTTGGAAATTCCTAGTTTCCAAGAGAGCTTGTTTCTCCGTGCTATTAAAATCTAAGTTCATGCACAGAATATTAACCAGATAATGAATTGGTATGGTTCTTAGTTTGTCCCATTCAATTTGGATATTTTTTTTCTCAGCATAATTACAAAACTTCTCATAAAGTAACTCAGGATCCTCTAGGTCCTGATCACCTTCCTCCAAATCACTCACAAAGTTTGAATAGTCGGAAACTACTTTGCGATATTTTGTAGTGACTTCCAATTCTTTTTCAATTTGGAATCGAAGTACCCCGTTCAAGCGAATCAAATAATTTTCATTTGGAAGTTGTTGACATTGCTCAATCTTACCTAGACAACCAATTTTATAGATCTTCTCCTGCTCCTGTTCAATTGGTTGCACTATTCCAATTACTTGATCATGCTTCATAGCATATTCAATCATTTGCTGATAACGAGGCTCAAAAATGTGTAAGGGAAGGATCGTGTTTGGTAGAAGGATCGTACCGTACAGGGGAAAAATTGGGATGATTTCGGGGAATTCACTCATGGGATTAAAACTTAAAATTCGAATATATAGCGTAAATCAACTAGGGTTTATCCAGGTCTGTTTGCTACGCTCAAGATAATTTCTCGCTTGCTTAATATCCATAACGATTTGAGCTTTCAATTCATCAGGACCAGAAAATCTGACGACTTCTCTCAAGAAAGCCAAAGGCTGAATTTCAATGATCTCTCCATATAAATCAATAGTTTCATCCAGCAAGTGGGTTTCCAATAAAGGTGTATCTTTCTGAAATGTAGGTCTTGTACCAAAATTGCTCACTCCCCAAAGCCGTCTGCCTTGCCAACAAACTCTGCTTACATAAACCCCTTTGTTAAGAGCTAAATTCACATGAGGGTTAATATTCGCAGTGGGAAAGCCTAAAAGCCTTCCCCTTTGATCTCCAATTTCTACTGACCCACGAATTCCATAAGGTCTTCCAAGATACATCGGGAGCTGACCAAATCGATTTTCTCTGATCAATTGCCTTATGAGAGTCGAACTGACGGTTCTACCACCCAATTGTAATGGTGGCACTTCTTGAACCTTAAAACCTAATTCTTTACCCATTGTTTCCAGGGTTTTAAAGTCACCGGCACGTTGACATCCGAACCTGAAATCGTAACCCACTACTACTTGACTAAGGTTGTAGGGCTCTACCAGAAAACGTCTCACGAAACCCTCTGGTGAGAGTCCAGAGAACTCCTCGGTAAAAGGTAACGTTTTTACCTCATCAAGACCAGCTTGAAATAGTAATTGTTCCTGATGATAACGTGAATTTATTCTCTCGACCGGCCTTTTACCCAGTACTTCTTGAGGATGAGGATCAAAGGTAACCAAAGCAGATTTTCCCGCAAACGAATGTGATGCCTGCAATGTAGTTTCAATAAGGGCTTTATGACCCAGATGAAGACCATCAAAATTTCCAATTGTAATTGCAAATCCAACTTTTGACATACTATTCAAAAATACTTAATTTCATCGAAAGGAAAATTTGAGAAAAATTGTGAATCAAGTCGAAAATCCTGGATCTGAGGCAAAGATATTACAATGATCCTATTGACAAAGTAATCATGAGTGCAGAAATCTACATATCATTCCTAATTTTTCTTGGAATTATGCACGAAGGCTTTATTTATTGGTTACAATACGAATATTTCTTCTACTCAAAATGTTTTGGTTGTCGGGCTTTTTTTATTCACAGCATTCAGCTTGGTGCCAGTTGGCTGTTGATCGGGTACATTATTTTAACACTTATTTTAAATCTTATCGAAAGTTATGAATATCATCACTCAAAAGTTTGGTCCATTTTTGGATTGTTCCTAGTGTGGCTCGGACTCACAATAATGTGGTTCGGTTTTAGGGATCTCGGCTGGTTAAGAATGATGAAAATCAGGCTATTTATTCAGCCTGAGGTGACTTGGATACATACTGGAATTTTTAAATTCTGCAGAGATCCAATATATCGAGGATCTCAATTGTCAATGTTTGGAATGAGCCTTCTATTGGACTCCTGGTTGATTCTGTTGTATGTTGCAGAAATGATTGTGTTGCAACAATTTTTAATTTGGCTAGAAAGCAGACCCGTTCCAACCACTTTAGTTAACTATCTTAGGTTGAATTCAATCAATCCAAAAATCTAGAGGTAGATGTACGAGACACTTCTTTTCAGCAATTTCCCGAATGTCCTACTACTCTCACTGCAATTACCAAAATATTCACGTTTAGATATAGATCATTCTCTGGAAGAACTCCATGCACTTGCCTATTCCCTTGGTGCAGTGGTTTGTGACACTTTAGTTCAACAAAGATATCAGCCACATCCCGCTTTCTTTTTTGGAAAAGGGAAACTTGGACAGATCAAAGACCTGATTCACAAAAACAGTATTTCATTGTTGATCACTGACGGTCAACTCAGTCCAAAGCAAGCACAAAATTTAGAGAAATCTTTGCATAAGCCAATTTTAGATAGGACTCAATTGATCTTAGAGATCTTTGGCAGAAACGCCCGCACAAAAGAGGCTAAGCTTCAAATAGAACTGGCTCAATCAGAGTACCTTCTTCCACGTTTGTTGGGTATGTGGAAACATTTAGACCGCGAGAGAGGCGGAATTGGAGTTTCTAGGGGGACCGGTGAAAAACAGATTGAGAAAGACCGGCAAATTTTACGTCGCAAAATTGCTAATTTGAAAGAGGACCTTAAGCGTGTTGATCGTGAAAGAACCAATCAAAAAAAGCGCCGGAGTGCATGCTTAAATGTGAGCCTTGTTGGCTATACCAACGCCGGAAAATCAACTATCATGAACGTACTAACCAATTCAGAATTGCTAGTTGAAAATAAGCTGTTTGCCACCTTGGATTCAACCACGAGATTACTAGAAGAAGAAAGTAGGCCAAAAATTTTACTCTCTGATACCGTTGGTTTCATCAAAAACCTTCCTCACGAATTAGTCGCATCATTTCATTCTACGTTGGAAACGCTTCGTGATGCTGATTTGTTACTTCATGTTGTCGACGTAGGAGCCGAACCGGAAAGACACATCAAAACTACATTAACTGTGCTTGAAGAAATACAAGCGGTTGGAATTCCAAAAATCTTAGTCTTTAACAAAACAGATCAACTTGATCTGATGGAACAAGCCATTTTAAGAAGAAATTACCCCGAAGCAGTTTTTGTATCTGCAGTTCAGGGTAATGTTTTAGAACTTCGACAAGCAATTGCCAATTTTTTTGAACGTAGAATGGAAACTGTTCAAGTCCTGCTTGATTACAAACACACTCGGCGCTTGGCAGAAATCTATGAATGGAGCCGAGTCAATAAGATTGACTATCGTGAAGAGGGAATATTTTTAGAATTAACTTCCATCCCCAGTAATTTAAAGCACCTTCGTCATCACCTTCCAGAAGCGAGTTTTGAACAGATTGAGCTAACGCTGCCAAATTGAAATTAATCATTCGAATTTGGACAATTGCCTAACACGGAGATGCAACTCTTCAAGAGCATTTGCAGGCACTTCAGAGGGTGCCTCTGTCATTAAACAAGATGCACGTTGAGTTTTTGGGAAGGCGACCACATCCCTAATAGAATCGGTATTCAATAGAAACATCATCAATCTGTCAAATCCCAAAGCAATTCCCCCATGAGGCGGTGCACCATAAGAAAGAGCTTGAAGTAAAAAACCAAATTTCTCTTCAATTTCTACCTCCCCAAGTTCCAACCACTTAAAAACCTGCTGCTGAATATCTTGTCGGTGTATTCGGATGCTGCCTCCACCAAGCTCAACCCCGTTCAGTACAACATCATAGGCTGCTGAACGAATACAATGAGGTTTAGAATTGCCATACTGTTTAAAGTCTTCTAGATTTGGCATTGTAAAAGGGTGATGAACAGCATGATAGCGTTTGTCAGTTGCTGAGTATTCCAACAGGGGGAATTCTGTAATCCAAACAAACTTATATGTATGTTCAGGGATTAGTTTTCTACGGCGAGCTACTTCTTTGCGCAAATTACCAAGTGCATCATTTACTATGTTCGGATTGTCAGCTCCAAAAAGTATTAGATCACCCACTTCTACATCCAACCTCTTTTCAATATCATGCTGGTGTTCCATAGAGAAAAATTTTGAGATTGGTGATTGCCAACCTTTTTCATTTCTTTTCACCCAAGCCATCCCTTTGGCACCATAGACTTTAACAAATTCAGTCAGTTCATCGAGTTCCTTCCTAGAAAAGTCAGAACCTCCTTTGACATTGATCGCCTTAGCTATTCCACCTTGTGCAATAGCATCTGAAAAAACCTTGAGGCCACATCGCCCTGCAACATCGCTGATATCAAATAATTTTAAGTCAAATCGCAAATCTGGGGCATCAACTCCGTAGTCTTGCATTGCTATTTGATAGGGCATCCTATCAAAGGGAGTAGAGATTTTAATATCAAGCAATGTTTGAAAGAGCGAACTTAGTAAGCCTTCAACCAACGTGTAAACATCATCGGGTTGGATGAAGCTCATTTCCAAGTCCAATTGGGTAAATTCTGGTTGTCGATTCCCCCTCAGGTCTTCATCCCGAAAACAACGAGCAATCTGCATATATTTATCAAAACCAGAGACCATCAAGAGTTGCTTAAAAATTTGAGGAGATTGTGGAAGAGCATAAAAACTTCCCGGATATACACGAGAAGGTACCAAATAATCTCTAGCACCCTCTGGTGTTGACTTCGTCAACATTGGTGTTTCAATTTCAAAAAAACCCTGGTCAGAAAGAAAATTTCTAGTTTGGTTCAGTACTTTAGAACGTAGAATCAAATTCTTTTGCATTGTTGGATGTCTTAAATCTAGATAGCGATATTGCAATCTTAGGCGCTCCTCCACCTGTTCACGGTCATCTAGAACGTACGGCAGAGTCTGAGATTCACTCAAAATATTAAGTTCATTAACAATGATTTCAATTTCACCGGTGGGTAATTTGGGGTTTACGTTTCCTTCTATTCTATTCTCAACTTTTCCCCGAACCGCTATCACAAATTCTGAACGTATTGAATCAGCTACTTCATGGGCTTCTGCACTAGCTTCTTTGCGAAAAACGACCTGGCAAATTCCAGTATAATCTCTCAAATCAACAAAAATCACACCTCCATGGTCTCTTCTGGTTTGACACCAACCCATCAAAGTCACTGTTTCCCCAAGATTTTCGTTACTTAGGGCTCCACAAAGGTTAGATCTTCTCAATTTCATAATCTTCTTTAGCTTTCATATTTTGTGATTTGATGGTGATGCAAAGTCTAAACGCTAGCACAGATGATTTAAAAATCAGTCCCGATCTTATTTGGAGGAATTATTTAAACTATCCTCTCTAAGATTTATGGGCCGAGTATATTTGACAAAATAGCGATAGATCAGGAGCAATAGTACCCCAAAGGCAATAGCTGTAATGAAGAACACCAAATCAAAGGGTTTCTCGACAGCAAATCCAAAACGTATGAGCAATGTGGAAATGACATATCCTGCATTTCTAAATGTAAGCTCATAACTATCTGAATACATAAATGAAATGATTAGAATAAAGATGTCAGCAAAAATAATTACTGTGAATAGTTGTTGATAAAATCCCGTTTCAGCTACCCGTTGCCCTGTCGTGTAGTCATGAATTAAGAGGTTGTTGATCCAATCAGAGAAATGAAAAATCGATAAGGCTAGATAGATTATTGTCAAAAGAAGAGAAATGATTTTTTTGAATTTTACAAATTTCTCCAAGCTCTTAACTATGGGTAATCCAATTTTATCTCTATTGAGATGGTAGAAGACACCAACAAAAAGAAACATTATTAATGCACCGACCATATCGATCAACACTGGATACAGAACATCTGGGTGAGCCATATCAAAAGAATTCTCACCGAGGTAACTCAAATCTTTGAAGACATCACGAATTATAATCAGTGAAATAATTTCAAATTGTTTACCTATAGCTTTGGTAATTGAATTAGGAATAGCAAGGATTAGGAGATAAACTTCGTAGTAAAGCAAAATGCTGAAGGGCGTATAGATCGCAGAGAGATAATTTTTGCTGATCAAGTCCTCCATAAATGGGATGAGGATAGGTAAATTTCTATTCCATGCAATCATTCCAAGGTGCCCCATAAATGCCATTACGGCTAAGAGGACACCAATTTTTTCCAATGAAATTAGATTTTTTGTTGAGTTTAGTTTGTCATAGAAGGACGCACTACGATCAAACGCTTCAACTAACATTTTATTCTAAACAATTATGGTGGTCAGAATCTGTTACTGAAAAGTGGAAAGGTTCTAAAGGAAGGGTAAGATGGCCTCGAAAGGTATTTCACCTTTGCGAATAATCTTAAAGTCTGGTTTAACCGCATCCAGTATTGTTGAGGGTAGGCCGCCTTTCGTGAGTCCTCCATCTAACCAAAACTCAACTAATGGACCAAGTTGCTTTGAAGCTTCATCAACTGTTCTACAATTTGGCTGCCCACTAAGATTTGCGCTTGTCCCAATCAGGGGTTTGTTCATGATTCCCAACAACTCATCAACAAATTTTGAAGGAGAATGACGAACCGCAATAGTATTCCCCGGACCTCTCAGAAAATCTGGCAGCCCTTTATTTGCAGGCAAAACAACGGTCAGTGCACCTGGCCAGAACTCATCCAATAATACATCTACCTTTTCTGTTACAACCGCAAAATCCAAGATCCAATCTCTTTTAATCAAAATCAATAAAGATTTTTCGACAGGTCTTTGCTTGCAATAATATACGCGCTCAACGGCAGATTCATCCAAAGCATTTCCACCCAAACCGTAGAAAGTCTCAGTTGGAAAAACTCCTATAGCCCCCTCTATGACCAACTGCTTCCAGGTTTGGGCTTTTTCAAAATTTAGGGGAAGTTTTGCATTCATTAAGGACGCAGCTTTATCTCCTGGCCCTCATTCAAAGCAAAGGCTTGTTGAATCTGACCATTCACTTTCAGGGAGTAGGTTCCAATAGGCAACTCGAGTTGAGCGATCATATCTTTGCCTGTTGTGTAGGACCGCCAATTTTCACCACTTCTACGAATTTCGAAAGAAACTTCTCCAGAATTACGCCATGTGACTAACCGATCCAACTGTAGAAATAATCCTCCAGTGGATGGTGCTTTCGAAACTTTTTCAGGTGGCAAGGGAGGTCGTACATCTGGATATGGTTCGGAATCACTCAAGACTCGCTCAATTTCAACAAGCATTCTTCTGCGGAATTCAGACATAGACAAGTGCCTGAAATCTCTAATATCAAATAATCTTGCAAGACTCCGAACTTTTTCTGAAAATTCGGCTGGTGGTCTAATTGAGTAAAGTTCTTTGGGAAATTCGATTTCTTCTAACTCGGAACTGCAATTTATTAAATTTATCTCCAATCGGCCACCTTGCCTTCTAAAAGAAGGGTCAAGAATTTGGTCGATCCAAAAGCTGAAATTTCTCTCAACTTCAATTAAGTCATCATAATCGTACTTATTAGCATACCACCTTGCATCTTTACCAATCATGAGACTTAGCATCAAAAAAGAAAGGTCGTTATCTGCTGCTGCAACCTTTACAAGAGCATGCCAAGCAGCTTTGTCATCTGGTGTAAATTGGATTGATTCAACGGCTAATTGATAAAGATCATCTTTGTCCTGACAACCTTGATTTCCCTTAAGCAACTCATTTAGCATCAACTGGCGATCGCCACTGAATTCCTTTGTTTCTTCAACATACTCTGCCAAGTATATTTTTCGCTCTTCTATATTAAAGCCATTCCCATAAGTTGAGCTTGTTGACTCAACTTGATTTTTAGTTGGTTCCCCAATGCCTTTATCCTCTATTAAATCGGGTAATTCTTTGGCTAATTTTTGTTCTGATTTAGGGATTTCTTTAAGAATTGCACCATGAGTAACTGAAGTTTTTTTTTCCAAATTCAACATGCCAATCATTCCTCCTATATCACCCACAGCAAGCAATTTTTTTTCAGGGTCAACAGATGCCGCTAATAACGCAGTTCTAGCATTTTTAACAATCCTTAAAGGGCTACCTGAAGAAACCTCCCAAAGTCTTACGGTCTTGTCTTGTGAAACAGAAACTAGTTTCTCCCCATCTCCATCAAAAAATATCTGATGGACAATATCGCTGTGACCAACAATAGCATGTAAAAGGCTTGGTCTTTGAGAATTGGTCAAATCCCAAATCTTGACTAATCCCTCTTCACCAGATGTAGCTAACAAAGGTTTGTGGGGATGAAAAACAATGTCAGTTAATTTTTTTTCATGTGCAGATACACTTGCGACCAAAGTGGCATCCTTTGTACGCCATATCTTGAAGGTTTTATCAGCTGATCCTGTAGCCAATAACGAACCATCCGGTGAAAGAGCAACTGCAGTTACTTGATCTTCATGCTCCTGCCTTTGAAAAATCATTTTTTTAGAAATTGCATCCCAAAGAATCCACTTTCCCTCGGAACCACCGCTCACGAATGTGGAACCATCTATCCCGAAGGCTATCATGTTTACCTTTCCTTGATGCCCTAAAAGTTCGATTGCTGGATCAGCCTGATTTAGATCCCAAAAAAGAATTCTAGCATCCGCTCCAGCAGTCACGAAGCTTGATCCATTTGGCGAAAACTCTATTGACTGAACTCTATGGTTTTTGGTTTCGAAGTTTTTTTCTTCTAACTTGCTTTGAAGATTCCAAAGCTTCATGGTTTTGTCTAATGAAGCAGTAAGCAGTCGTTTTCTGTCTGGAGTTAATGCCAAGCTAGATATTGGTCGATCATGAGCTTTTATTGATTCCCATTGGGACAAACTTCCAACCTGCCAAATTTGAATTTGACCTTTTTGGAGTACAGCCAATACGTTTTTTCCAGTTTTATCAAATCTCACTTGATTAGCTGGCGATTCTAGTTGAATGCGTTGCGGCAAAATACCACCCACACGAAAGTTCCAAAACTTTATCACTGATTCTTCAGACGCTGTGATCAAAGTTTGCGCATCTGGATGCAGGTCTAAATCGTAAACAGATTGTCCAGTTTCCAAACGGAACCCCATTTCCTGCTTATCCCAATCCCAAACGATCACTGTGCCATCAGTAGCACCCGATAATAACCGATCGCCTAATTGATTAAATCGAAGTACTGTAATCTGTCCATAATGTTCGCGAAACTCACGAACAAATGAAAAATCTGGAAAGCTCCACAGGCGTAGTGTTCCGTTTTGGTCTGCACTCGCCAACAAATCACCTTTTGGATGAAGTGCTAGTGCAACCACCTCTGTTGGATGGGCTCCGATCACTTGTTTTTCGATGATCCCTTCTTGCTTATTCCAATAAATTATTGAACCGTCGTAACTGCCACTGAATAATTTATTGCCATCAACATTTTGAGCAAGGGCACTCACTGCAGTTAAATGGCCTCGCAAAATATCCTGCTCAATACCGCGCTCCAAATCCCAGATTCTAACTGTCGAATCTGAGCCACCAGTTAAAAGTTGTTGACTTGATGGATTTGACAAAAGTTCTTTCGGTTGATGATTTGCAGCATTAATATTTTTTAGTCGTTGTCCAGTTGTACCTTTCCATACAGTTATGTTCGACCTATCATCCAAGCTTACAATGAATCGATCTTCTGCACTGTAAATTGCCTTTTGAATTTTTAGTCCATCCTGATCAATCATTTGAAAGAGTTGAAATTCTTTAGCTTGTGTAAAACCACCGAGGAAAAGCAACATGACCAAACATAGCTTTTTGGTAATATTCATGAAGAGCGTGCAAAGTTTCTGAAGGCATGATAATGAATTCGTCTTTTGCATAATTAGATCTAAGTTCGCGAACTTTAAGATTAAGATTCCTGATTTCAATTTATGATGTTTATGACGCTTCCAGCATCACCGCTTCCCGAAGGCCCCGAGAAAGATGTGGCGATGCCACTGACCGATCACCTGACAGAACTGAGACGCCGGCTCATTATTTCTGTCGCTGTAGTTTTTGGTGGCTTTGTAGTCGCGACATCTTGTGAAATGGAATTTCAACAGCCTATTTTAAGCCTCTTTAGGCGGCCACTCGATGCACGGAATATTCCTCTGGTCTTTGATGAATTGACTGAGCCGTTCTTCACTTATTTAGCCATCGGGCTCTACACATCGCTCTTTTTGACATTTCCTATAGTTCTCTCCCAGTTATGGTTGTTCATAAGTCCTGCACTGTACAATCATGAAAGAAAAGCATTTTGGCCATTCCTTCTAGTTTCTTATCCACTTTTTGTTGGTGGTGGAATGTTTGGTTATTTTGCAGTTCTCCCTTTTGGGTATGATTTTTTCCTCGGGTTTGAGAACCAATTCACTCTTCCCTCTCTTCGGATGGGTGCCTATTTATCGCTTACGGTAAAATTACTTTTTGCTTTCGGTCTCATTTTTGAGTTGCCAACTATAATCTATATCCTTGCGAGGATGGGTCTTGTTGAAGCGGAATGGCTTAGGCAAAACCGGAAGTACTCCCTTGTAATTGTATTTATTCTAGCCGCAATCCTTACCCCGCCCGATGTGGTGACTCAGACTCTAATGGCCGGCCCATTGATTATTCTCTATGAAATCAGTATTTGGGTCGCAAAAATGGCCTCACCAAATGAAAAAATATCTGATGCCCAAACAGATTCGCCCTAATGTGCGGTAATGAATTGGCATATCATCCTTCATCGATTACATTTGGTATTGATTGGAATTTCAATTGTTTTACTTCTGCCAGCAACCTACTCACTTTTTGAAGATGTTAAATCAACTCCTGCCTATTTAATCCCATCAGCTATCTGCATCATTTTTGGCATTACCCTAAAAAGATTCTATTCGAGAATTGGAAACTTTCGACTGAAGGAAGGCCTTGTTTTTCTAGTTTTGAGTTACTTACTCACAATCTTCATTTGCGCAATTCCACTCTGGCTGATTGCAGGTATCAGCTTTTATGAAGCTCTTTTTGAATCTACTTCTGGCTTGACAACCAGCGGGGTAACCATTTTTGAAGATGTTGAATCATTGGCACCCCATCTTCAATTTTGGAGAGCATTCATTCAGTCAATTGGTGGCTTAGCGATTATTTTCCTATTTCTTTACGTCCCTCCAATCATGGGGGTGGCGGGGCTACAGCTTAGTCGTAAAGAAAACCTCCGCATTCAATTTCCAGGAATTCAGGTTGGCAAGAAAACGTGGGGGATCCCTCAAATCATTCTCAAAATCTTATTCCTTTATATCTCTTTTCATCTCCTAAGCTCTATGTGGATGGTTCTAGGTGGTTTAGATCTGCATGATGCGATTTGTCATTCTTTTGGGATATGGGCGACCGCTGGATTCAGCAATTACAATGATGGGTGGGCTGCTTTTGGAACACCATTCCTAGAATGGGGTGCCATCTTTTTCATGACTACAGCAGGAACAAATACTCTTTTTCTGATACGTCTTCACGGTCAAAAATGGCAAAACATTCACAATGAATCTGAATGGTTATCATATTTATTTGTCGTATCCCTTCTTTCACTCAGTTGTGCAGTGTTTCTGAATTATTCTGAAAATTTCATAAATTTTGAAGAATCTCTTCGCGAGGGTCTCTTCCAAACAATCTCAATGGTCACTAATACTGGAATTCAATTTAGGTATTATTTAAATTGGCCAGTGGGGGCTCAAGCCATTCTTTTTTTTGCTTTGTTTGTAGGGGCTTGTACTGGTTCCAGTTCGAGCGGGATAAGAATGCAGCAGCTGGTAGTAATGTGGAGATATCTATATTCATTAAGCCGGAGGACTTTACAACCAATGGCGATAATACCAATGAGAATCAACAATAAAACTGTTGGAGAAGATGTCTACCAGGCAATTCTTGGTTTGTTTGGAGTGCATCTACTGGTTAGTTTGATGGGAGGATTCCTACTTACGATTCTTACTGAGTTAGATATTTTCAGTTCTTGGCAAATGGTACTAGTTTGTCTGTGGAATTTAGGAACTGGCTTTGGTTTATCTCAAAATCCAGCTCTTGCAGCCACTTTACCGGATTTAGCTAAGATTCTACTTATGTTTTTTATGTTGATAGGACGTTTGGAATTATGCATTTTTTTATTACTCTGTATGCCCACTTTTTGGAAGAATTAAAGACTGTTACTTTTCAAGGGTTTGTAATAACTGCGCATAAATCCCATTGAGCGAGACTAGTTCTGTGTGATTTCCTCTTTCTGCAATAAAACCATTTGAAATTACAAGTATATTCGTAGAATAGCGGATTGTGCTCAACCTATGAGCTATCACGATAACCGTCTTGTCTTCAAAAATTCTTCCAATCGCTTTCTGAATCAAATTTTCAGTAAATGAATCAACTGAACTTGTTGCCTCATCCAATACAAAAAGATCTGATTTTCCTGCAATTGCCCGTGCAAATACAATCAGTCTCGCTTGTCCCTCTGAGAGGTTTTTTCCATTTTCAAGAAGTTGAAAATCAAATTTTCCAGGTAATTGCTCAATGAATTTATTGGCATAAACATAACGTGCAGCTTCCTCAACCTCCAAAGATCCCACAGATTCCCTACCCAGTGAAATGTTGAATCCAACTTTCTCTTCAAACAAGTAAGTTTCTTGTTGCATCATAGCGATTAGGCGTTGGAGTTCTCCCCTAGGAATTGAGGATAATTCGACCCCATTAATTCGGATAGAACCCTCATAATTTACGTATGTTCTAGTCAAAATTCGAATAATGGTTGATTTTCCTGATCCAGTTGTACCAACAATCGCAATTTTGTCACCTTTGTTGACCTCAAAGGTTATTCCTTTGAGGACATATGGGGAGTCTGGTGCATAACGAAAGCAAACATTTTCAAATATCAGGTTTTCAAAACCTCCCAATTTTCTGGAGATTTCATTTTGTAATTCAGTATCTGTAAAAGCCACATCTGTTTTTTCCCTAAACAATTTTTCTATATTTTCTAATGATGACATTGCTCTTTGAAAAACAGTCAATTGTTGCGTGAACTCTCTAATAGGAACAAAAATTCTGTTTAATATATTGATGAATCCTATCAGTGTACCGACTGTCACATTTCCATCCAAGATTTCGTGAGCACCATACCAAATCATTAGCGCCATGGCGGTAGAGGTAATTCCTTCGATTACAGAGAAAAGAGTTGCATCGTAGAAATTAGAGCGAGATTGTGCATGCAGGAAATGCTGTGTTTTAACTTCATACTGTTTCTGGACTTTCCTTTCAGATGCATAAAGCTGGACTGTTTTTACCCCGCTTAAACACTCCTGTAAAAACCCCGTTGCCAGAGCTAGGGCTTCCCGTGTCAGGTTGTAATAAAGACGGAGTTTTGCTCTAAGATAATTGCTGATTATATAAATGGCAGGAAGGACGAGCAAAATGATCAATGTAAGCTGCCAGCTTAAATAAATTAAAACTCCAAGGAGTGCGATAGTTTTGAGCAGATCCGTAAATACTGATAGAACTCCCGCAGCCAAGGATTCCCCGAGCGCCTCTAAATCAGTCGTGATTCTTGTAAGAATTACCCCAACAGGTGTTTGATCGAAGAAAATTCGTGGAAGGGAAAGAATGTGTTTGTAGAGTTCCTTGCGAAGTTCATAAATTGCAATTTGTCCTGTTTTTTGTAGCGAAAATGTATAAACAGCATCTGCTACGTAGCCCAAAAGAATGATGCCTGCCGAAGCCCAGACCAATTCACTAAAGCCTTCGAATTGGTCCTTCATCAGATGATCATCCACAATTCTAATTACTAGCCAAGGAAGCACTAAAGTTGCTCCAACTGTAATTGGAATTGCCATAAATCCTAATATCATCCAACGCCAGTTTGGCCACCAATAAGATAAAAATCTTGAAATGGCCTGGGTATCTATATTTTTTAAAAAATTGGTATCGGATGTGTTTTTGCTGAACAGAACAGAAATGAATTTGATCAAAAGATGATGACAATCGTTGTTGAGTTGAACTTAGCTAAACTGTAATTCAGTTCTTTTTCCTTGTGGGTCAATTCGCCAATATTCTCTAGTGTTGAGCCAATCGGGGATGATATGCAGTTTTTTTGAGGTGTTTTTTGTAGAATACGAAAATCTCTCGTGAAAATGTCCTAGAAAAAATTCATCAACCGTTTCCAAAGAAGTCTCAGCAAATTTCTCCAAGTGTTCTTTCGGTAACCGGATCTTAAATGCCTGATTCGATTGAGCTATTCTTATCTCCAAGTGTTCTGCAAATTTATTTGCAAGTGAACTCGGTAGGCCTCTAAAGAAAGTCTCAAATGCTCGAGAATGAGATATCGCATACCACCTGAGATAATTCTTATCATCTATATTTACCTTGTCCCCGTGTTCAAAACCAAATCGCTTGCTTCCCCAATTTAAATAAATTTTTCCCAAAACAACTTGACTAAATGGCAATTCTGATTCTTTTAGCTGATCTTGATTTCTTGGTAGTAAAAATTCACGGTTTCCAGCCACAAGAATTACATTATTTGCCCTGTCGCGTAATCTGTGGAAAGCGTTAAGGACTTCCTTGTGTAGATTAGTCCAACATCGATGGTCAGCTAACCAAAGCTTAAAAAGATCACCTAAGCATATTAGAGTATGAGCATCATTCAGTGAATCCAAGAAATCAATGAATTCACCATAAGGTGCAGAATCGTAATCTAGGTGAGAATCTGTAACTAAGTAAAGGTTTCCGACTGGATCAGGTATCGAAATGTTAAGCATTCTGTGTGAGGAATTGAGAAAAACTTGCTTCATGGAGTTTCCTAATCTCAAGCTCTGGAAACTGGAATAAAATTTTTCGGGCTTCTCCCAGAAATTTTTGCATCACTAATAAAGTTTTTTCTTTCGGGCCTCTATCCAATTTACCTTTCAAATCTAAAATCACTTTTTCACTTGGTTTATCAATTTTCTTTCGCCATTCTTCAAGTTCAGCATGTTTTAAGTCCCCTAACCAAACAATCAATGGGAAAAAACTAAGTTTTGAACTAATTTTTTCATGTAGCCGCTGGGTATCATCAAGAATTTGAAGATCGTTTTTGAGAACTAGGGCAACACCCCATTTTTCCCCAAAAGTCATTAATTGCTCCTGCAGTTCCCTGTTAGCTCCTCCCCAGATAGCTCCACATTTTGCAGCTGCAGCTAACAAACTAGCATCTTTTTCCCTGTAAACCTGCAAACATTTTTCAGGATCACCTTGAACCGCTCTTTCGGAAACTTCCATCATTTGTCCTCTGGCAATACTTCTAGTAGACCACGAGACGCATTGTAAAATATCAATTTGCTCTAGTCTTGTAAGAATCTGAAATGAAATTGAAAGTAAATAGTCCCCGAGCAATAGACTAGCTTCATTGCCCCACAAACTATCCAAACTTCTCATTTGCCTTCTAGTCTGGTTTGTTTCAGTAATATTTCGGTGAAGCACAGATGCTACATGCAACAATTCAAGTGTACTAGCAGTATGATAGGCTGCCTCCGGCTGTTCAGATTGAAAAAGTTCAAAACATCTTAGGAGAAGGAAAGATCGGTGTGGAGTGTAGTGTGAATCGATCAAATAGCGAATGATATCTGATAAAAAGGGAACAGGGCCTTGCAGATTAGTTTTAATCGCAGAATTAATTCTTTGAATTTCTGAATCAAATAACAGCTGAGAGCAATCCGACATAGTTTTTAATTTTGTAGGATTCCTGGACGACTAAGATGGTGGGCTTCAACAAAAACAGCAGCCAAGATAAGTGCGAAACCAATGATTGGCCAATAAGGACTCCATCTACTGCGAATACTTTGTAAATGATAGTCTAGGAGAAACATCGCATAAACAAACCAGACACCTACTGAGAGCAGTAGCCTCAAAGAGGTTTCTCCAATCAAAATACTTTTGCTGAGCATCACACCCAAAACTACTCCAATACTTAACAATAAGAATCCCCATTTGATAGCGACATAACTTGTTTTTTCTAATGTGCCCAGCGCTGGTATTTTTAGTCGAAGCACTCCCTCTAATTTAGTTTTCAGTCTATAATTTTGGTAAACAAACAAACTACTGGCAAGACAAGCCAGACTAAAAAATGTATATCCACCAATAGTACTGATGATGTGGGTCAAGAGTGCAGTTTGATAGATCCAAGGCTCTTGGTTGCTCAACGCAAGTGCAGGAATACCACCCTGTGCAATACTGATTGAAAGGATAAGAATGAGAGCAGCAAAAATTGGTAAAATTTCTACTTGTATCAGCTTAGACATTGGTGCATGAAACCATATAAGTCCCCCTATGCTGATCCATGCTACGAAACTAAGGACATCACTGATAAACATGGTAGGCAAGAAAGCTTCCCACCACCATAATCCAATTAGCAAGGTAACGGCATGCAGTAACCAAAAAACAAAGAAGATTCTTTCACTCCATCTCAAAAGCTTTGAATTGTGATTAAGTGATTGTGACAGTCTCACCCCCCAACTAAAAAGATAACCAAATACACAACCCCACATGCCTGTTTGTAGTAACCAGTTCACGATACTGGCCTTAAATCAAGTACTCTAAACTGAAGAGTATTTTGGTTAAACCTGCTAATAATTTGAGGACTTACCACCATATCAAAATATCCTCCCAAGTGAGGGTACCAATCTGAACTATCCCAAGCGACCACTTCATATTTCTGATCATGATTAATGAGATTAAATTTTAGGTGGTTTTTACCAAACAATGAAATTGAATGTGGTTTAGCCTTCCTAATTCCTATTACTGGTTCAGGGTTATTGGTACCAAACGGTGCAAAACTTAGTAAACTTTTGGCCAGTTGGGGGCTGAGGTCCTCCTCATTTATCCAAGTTTCTATTTCTAAAAAATTTTCACAAATATGTTTTTCTGATTCTTTTTCACTCATTAAATATTGAAATTGTTCACAAAAAGCTTCCATGTTTTTCGCCATAAGGCTGAGCCCAGCAGCTGCCTGATGACCACCAAATCTTTCTAAGACATCTGAACAGTTTGCAAGTACTGAGCGTACGTCAAAGCCGTCTAAGCTACGCGCACTCCCCCCAAGAAGCTCGCCTTGGTTTCGCGTAAGGGCTAATGTAGTTTTTTGAAATTGGCGAGAAATCTTTGTTGCTATATTTCCCATCACACCTGGATGCCAGTTCTCATCAAATACGATGATTGCGTTGAGGTGTGTCTGCTCTGAAGCCTGTCTCAGAGCACTGTGGAAAATTTCTCTCTCGATAGTTTGCCGTTCGCAATTCAATTGAAGTAGTTTCTCTACATAAGGTTTAGCTTCATTTAATGAATGCGATAGAAGGAGACGGGCTCCAATCCGCGGGTCACTGAGTCGCCCCACCGCATTTATTTTTGGAGCAATTTTAAAACTGATTGTTGTGGGGGTGATTCGCCCTCGCTGATGACTTGCGCGCATCAGTGCCTGAAGTCCAGGTCGGGGCTGTTCGTTCAGCACTTCTAAACCAGCCTTAACAAAAAATCGGTTTTCACCTGTCAGAGGCACTCTATCAGCTATCGTGGCAAGGCATACCAGATCCAAATCCCTCATTAAATTTGGCCTAATGTAGCGTGTCTCTGTCCAATAACCTCTTTTTGTCAATGTTTGATCTAAAGCTTGTAAAAGTTTGTAAGCGACGCCAGTACCACACAAACCCTTGAAGGGGTACAAACAATTGGGTTGTTGGGGGTTAACCATTGCCGTAGCATTTGGAATCTTATCACCCAAAAGATGATGATCCGTAATTAGCAATTCCATGCCGAGCTCACGAATAATCAGAGCTTCATCCACTGCAGTTGCTCCGTTGTCAACGGTCAGAATTAGATCTGTTTTTCGGCTTTTAAGCTCAACTAAGGTCGTCTCAGTAAGTCCAAAGCCGTCTTTCAAGCGCTCTGGTATGAAATAATGAGCTCTAAGACCAATTCTTTTGAGATACCGATAAAGAATGACCGCACCAGCAGTACCATCAACATCATAATCTCCATAGACAACCAATGATTCCCCTTGGCCAAGAGCCTTTAATATTCTCTCGACAGCTATCTCCATATCAGCCATCAAGAAAGGATCTGCACAATGCTCAAAGCGGGGGTACATAAAAGCTTCTATTTCTTCCAACTTTTCTAGTTGACGTAGTGTGAGAAGCTCTGCGACTACCTTTGACAAACCCAATTCTTTGCGAATCCGATTTACAATAAAGGGGGACGAATGTGATTTCAAATTGTGCCACGACAGGCCCCGAAAACTGGGGGACTTTGTCATGTTAAAACCAATTAAGGCATTAAAATTTTTGTCGAATAATATAATTATATTAACAATAAAAATGCAATAAGTCTACTTTGCCGCTCATAGTCTTCGGGCTTAGTATCTAAAAATTATTTTCATAATTTTAAAATGAACCTGCCTGGAATCATTATTTGTAGGGTTGCAGTCTGAGGCGCTATTTCAGACCATGAAGGGACATTAATGCCCAACTGAACAAACGCACTAGTAGTCATCTTCAGACGATTTGAACTACTGGACCCCATCACAGCCCAAGAAATAAATTCTTCTAATCCAGGATTATGGCCAACAATCAAAAGTGATTTAATATTTTCTGGAACTTTATTAATTCGAAATAGGATTTCTTCTTTGGTGGCGTGGTAAAGTTTCTTTTCTTCCACAATTGTAAGTAGACCCGAAATTCCTTTACAAAATCCTTTTACTGTCTCAAGTGTTCTCTTCGAAGGTGAAGTAAGTACCAATTCAGGGGTTGGATTAAGCATTGCGGCAAGATTCGCTAAGCCAACAAGATTCTCTTTGCCCCTTTTATTAAGTGGCCGATCAAAATCAGCAAGATTTGGATAATCCCAAGAAGATTTAGCATGCCTGAGTAAATAAAGATTCTTCAAATTATACCCAGAAATTTGATCCATGTTGCCCCCAAACTAATTCAGTTAACTCTCTTGAAGAAAATTTACTATTTTTGATAAAACATATTTTTGAGAAGTTTGCTCCAACATCGGGTGATGACCTGCTTCCTCAACCAATATAGATTGCACTTCAGATCTTGAAGCTCTCTCCCGCAAAAGGCTACTTACCTCAGGACTGATAACATCATCCCGTCCACCTTCAAAAACCAGAATCTTTTGCTGCATTAGTGGAAGAATTTCCAAAACTAGGTTTTGTAGATCAATTAATTGCAACACTGCTTTTAAAGAATGTTCTGAGTAACCCTGCCATTGTAAACCACTGGTTTTTTTTGGTTTTGGAAAGCTATTTTTGAATAATGAAAGCAGCCAAATTATTTGCTTTTCCCAATTTTTGAGATCTAATTGAAGGGCAGGGGCGACAAGAACTATACTTTTTGGACTAATATTGTGTAAACATCCAAGCCAAAGTGCAAGCAGACCTCCAGCAGATTCTCCAGCGATGAAAGTTTCATCACATTGTTCATTTAATTGTTGCCAGCATTGTTCGGTCCGCTGGGCCCAATCTCGCCAAGTCGTTTTTGATAATTTTTCAAGACTGTCGCCATGACCTGGTAGCAAAGGTGCTGATACAGTCCAATCGAGTTCACTAAGTGAATTCGCTATGGGACGAACAGAGTTAGTTGTCGCGGTTAGGCCGTGTAAGAGGAGAATACCTCGACCTCCCCTTTTTTCAAAAAAACTATCTCCATCCAGATGGGGATTTACTAAGT
>MDTD01105761.1_pt1 | contig 27534 bp, 31 predicted proteins | sample 811221 | NCBI WGS metagenome assembly MDTD01 (sample SAMN05326646, study PRJNA326480) | marine metagenome | isolation source: seawater | place: Pacific Ocean: South West | collected 2011 | reverse complement strand
TTGTGCATTCTTTCAAATGTAAAGCCGCATATGGACAACTGGGCTAGGGGGAGTGCTGGCGTGCTCTGTATCACAAATCGTCGATATGGTGACCCGAAGTCTGAGGGCGGCGGAGACGATTTACGGATGTATCATCGGTTGACTGAGATGCCTCGCCCCCGAGAGATCGAGGTTGGTGGAGGTCGATTCCGGAGGGAATCGATGACCACGCTGCCCGGGAATCAGGTCAGGCGCGGAAGCGAGCAGCCCGACCGGGGACTCTGGATGCCTCGGGATAGCGGGGCGGAGGAGATTGATGAATCTGCAGACGTGGAGACGACCGTCCACCGATGACGCGCCCACTAACTACTATGTTGACATTATCAAATATCTATTTCACGGATCTAGTGAAGTCGGATCGACACCACCCATCTTGCACACTATCTTGAAATGCTCTTCATCGACTGGCTGAACGGATAGTCGCTGCCCCCTGGCTAGGAGAGCCATGCCCTCGAGATCCCCATTCTGTCGGAGAGAGTCTAGCGAAACTGCATCCATCTCCACCACGGGAGCAATGTCGACCATGAACCATCTCGGCGATTCGGGAGTGGACTTCTCATCCATGTATTTCGAATTAGGATCCCACGAGGTGTGGTCTGGATAGCCTTCCTTGACCACCTTGGCAACCCCTGCAACGTGAGGGGGTTTACAGTTCGAATGATAGTATAGAATCAAATCACCAACTTTCATCGAATCCCTCATGAAATTCCTAGCTTGGTAATTCCTGACTCCATCCCAATGAGTTCCATTGTCTTTTACCAGTTGACTCCATGGATATACGTCTAATTCACTTTTCATCAACCATCTCGCCATCACCATGCCTCCTTAGCCTCATACACAGGTATCTGGGGGCCGTCGTCGGTTAATTTAGAACGTCCGCCGGAGATCTTCAGTATCATCGAGTTAGAACCTCCTGTAAGTGGTATGCCTGATTTTACTAAAAATGAGTATATCGCAGGAAGCAGAAGAAGCGCAGAAAGGGCAGCGACCACCAGGAGAATAATTATCACTGTGATGAATGGCTTGATTGCAGGTATAGGTATCAGGTATGCACACGTCATACCTGCAGCAGTCACTATCGTCGCTTCGAACAGGCTCAAACCTGTGCTTGCGCATGACACTTCTATGGCCTCAATACTGCCTCCTAGCTTCTTTACTCGATTAGCAATATGTATGGAAAAGTCGACACCAACGCCAACAAGTATCGAACCAATCATTACTGTCACCAGAGATAGTGACACATCGCCAGAGTCCATCACTAACCATTGCATTCCCACTGTGAATCCCACTGGGACCGTCGTAAGTAATGCGAACCTCAAATCTCTGAATACTAAACCCAGTGTAATAACGGTAAACAGTAGTGCGAATCCCAAGGAACTCCATTGCGATCCTACAATCAGCTCATTCACTTCTATCGTGATGGACGCGACCCCGACAAGAGGAGTCGACGTCAATGCCCCTGACGTATCTTGACTTGCATAGAGATCAATCTGCTCTGTTGCTGACTTCGTACGTTGAACGTCCATGAATGGCATATCGATGTAAATCAGACTAGACTGGAAATCTGGAGCGATGAAGAACTCTCTCATTTCAAGGGAAAGACTGTTGTAGAAAACGTAGATTAAGAAATTCTGTGCTTGAACGCCACCGGCTTCTTGTGCGTCAAGAAGGTCAAGTGCACCCCAGAACGATACATTTCCATTCCGACTATTATTGAACAGTATATCTGAAACTTGGCCGACGGGCTCATCAATTGGATCGGGAAGAGGAAGATCATCTATTGCATCATCAATCGGTGTTCCAGAGACATTGATTCCGACTGCTATTGCCTTCATCAGGAAAACTACTGACAGTGCAGTTGTACTTTCCACGAGATTACACTTGGACTCTAATTCCTCCATCCCCTCGAGATTGGCATAGGGGTCTCCAAGTAGAACCGGGTCGCTGAATAACGAGGGATTTGCAGATATGTCGGCTTCTACGAGCAGGAAACCGGGCTGGCCCCCGTCAAATTCGTCCGAATAAGTTCCTAGTTTCTCGACCGCTGCAACAGTTTCTGGAGCCATCTCGAGTAGATCGATGTTTTCCTCCACGTTAGTCCTGCTATATCCTGCAGAAACGAGGACAAATGCCAGGAAGACTGCAAGAGTTAGTTTACTCCACTTGGTTGGAACCCCGACGCTTGCAGTGAAAATTCTGGGGGGCGGATGAGAAGGTTTCTTCAAGTCCAATATCATGGTTAAATTTGGAACCATTAGCATAGTCATGATGTAAACAATTACTATGCCCATAGCAAGACACCAACCTACCGTTTGAATGGGAGCCATGGGTGTGAAGGTCAGAGATATGAATCCAATTATGGTAGTTATAGCAGAGAGTAAAACAGCCCGTCCGGTTGAGTCGAGGGCGGTCCTGATCTTCTCTCTTGGCGTACCTTTGGACTCAGCATAACTGTTGGTTATGTGTAGCCCGTATGAGACGCCTAGAGCTAACACTATCGGACCGACAATAATCACGGTCATCGTAACCTCGTAATCCGTAAATCCGATGACCCCCATCGTAATGAATACGGAACACAGAGTGGGGAGACCAGATATGATTACGACCTTAACCCCTTGAACAAATCGAATCCTCCCCGTCTGAAGCAGGTCGCAATGGAAGAAAAACAAGGATAGGGCAACTGCTATACCCCCTACGGGGAAAACCTGCCAGAATAATTTGAATGACTCCTCGGTAACGGCGTTTGTAAGGGGAACAGGTCCAGTCAAGGTCATTTTGAGATTGAGGCACCTTTCCCCGTCCGTTGAATTCGCATCCTCAATACAGTCCGACTCCTCGCTATTCCAGTTATTGGCGTTAGCAATATCGGATATTATGCCCTGAGTTCTTTGAATGAGTTCCGAGACCGATGAGTCTGCAACTCCATCCCCATCGCGATCCATGTCATCTGCAACACCTATGATGATTACAGCGCGATTCCAATAGCCGGCTTTTTCAGCCTCTTTTATACCATCTCCATTAGAATCTCTACCCACGTCACGAACTAGCTTGTCAAGGGCGTTTTGGGGCATTTCATCTAGAATCTGGTCAACTCGTTGCTGCTCGTCTGGTATGTCGTAATTACCCAGGAAATCCTCATTTTGAGCTAGCGTATCATTAATCGATTCAGCAAGCTCTTCGTTTCCTATCGCGGTCGCTATGCCAGATCCAAAAGAGCTGATGACGCGTCCTGCACTGGAATTAACCTCCTTCACAACTGTAGATATCGATAATGCGTAGATAATATCGTCATTCTGGCCATTATCGTCTCTATGAGTATTGAGACCTCGTTCAACACGATCCATCTCCTCTAGGATTCGAACGGTTGTGATGTTATAATCTTCAGACTCGACATAGATTATCATAACATTTGTTGTCCATGTTTCTTCAACTCTGTATAGATTCTGACTGACGTCTGAACCTTGTGGCAGATAAACTTCCAAGTCACCATTCACGTTCATCGATGCATCTTCATCACACCATGACGGATTGTAACCATCCCTGCAATCATTTATCCCAGAGTGCATTATGAAAAATCCAGTAACTATTAGACATAGTACAACTGTTACCACTGGGGCTTTGATGAGGATATCGCTAGTATCTATACCACTCAAACCGAGTCCCTTTTTGTTCGATCTGCCTCCTCGGAATGACCCAGCTTTCTCAGAAACGCCCTCCAACGCTTTCTTCGCGCGCTGCAGGGCCTCGCGAGTCGCCATGACCAATGAGCGTGGCAGTAACTGCTTCAATACGACGGATGTTTTGGGTATCTTCACGCGTTAAAGACGATGAATGACAATCGTCAAGTGCATTGTACTATGCCCGAGGCTGAAGAAATATGGGTGAGACGCGATTCGAGGACAAGCGATGGTCCGTGGACCTCGAGCATAAGATCCTAGATCAACTTGACAAATCCGCATCCAAATCTCGCTCCTCCTTCAATCCGTCTTCTGAGCGGGAGATATTCGTAATAGACACTCCGCCACCTTATCCTAGCGGCACATGGCACATTGGTGCCGTCGCACAATATAGCATGATAGACGTTATCGCAAGGAGCCAGAGACTCCTAGGCAAGGAAGTGTATTTCCCATGGGGTGTCGACAGGAATGGCATCAATATCGAATTCACGGTTGAGAGAAAACACAATCGAAAGATGCGAACTTTTGATCGTGCAGAGTTTATTGACGAATGCCGCACTACAATTGACGAGTATACCGATGCAATGCGTAAAACCGCGAGAAGAGTTGGACTCTCATGCGACTTTGATACGCAGTACCTGACTGATTCTCCGGAGTACAGGTCTGTGACCCAGTCAATCTTTGTCGAATTATTATTGAAAGGTGACATTGTCGAGGATCTAAGGCCAAATCTCTATGATCCAGTCGAGGGGACAACCATTGCAGATGCTGAGGTTACCAGAGTATCAAGAGCAACCAGACTGGTACATGTCGCATGGTTAACTGAAGATGGGGAGAAAGTCATCATATCCACTACAAGACCCGAATTAATCTGCGCTTGCGGTGTTGTTCTGGTTCATCCAGAGGATGACAGGTACACTCACTTGATCGGAAAGAGAATATGTCTCCCTATGCCGGTGGACGGACGAAAAGAATCAGTCGAAATTATGGCACACCCCTCAGTGAAAATGGACTTCGGATCAGGAGTCCTCATGGTGTGTAGCTACGGTGATCAAAATGACGTATCGGTGTTCAGGGAACTAGCCCTAGACCCCTATCCAGCTATCGACCTTGACGGTAGGATGACGAACATTTCCGGACCTCTTTCGGGGATGACTGTGATGGAAGCTAGAGATGAGGCTGTGGAACTACTCGAGAGAGAAGGTAAAATCGACTCGATTGAGGAACGGGACCAAGAGATACCTGTCAGCGAGAGAGGCGGCAATCCCATTGAGATTATACTGTTGAAAGAATGGTATGTTAAGCAAGTAGGCATACAGGATCGACTTGAAGAACTTGTAGATAGGGTACGCTTTGTACCGGAGCGTAACAAGCAATTATTGATCGATTGGATGCAGAGCATAAGCATAGATTGGCCAATCAGTAGAAGGCGATGGTACCACACCGAGATTCCCATATGGTATTCCGAGGATGGTGAAACAATCGTCGTGCCCCCAAGTGGCTCATATGTCAGGCCATGGTGTGAGGCTCCTCCACCAGGTTCTGTTGCAATAAATCGTTCGACAAGGGAAATCCTCGGGGAATATGAGGATCTCGATCTTGGAGAACTCGTTGGTGAGGGCAAGGTCTTCGATACCTGGATGGATTCTTCAAATTCGAATTTGTTCGTTTCTGGATACGGGGGGGATGATTCTAATTTCAAGAGGGCCTTTCCTACTGCATTAAGACCACAAGGGAAGGAAATCGTTAGGACATGGCTCTATTATACGATGCTCAAGAGCGCTCATTTGCTGGATTCTCCAGCGTTTCAGACCGTTTGGATCGACGGACTTGGGATGGACCCATGGGGTAGAAAGATGTCAAAATCTTGGGGCAACGGAATCGATGCAGATTCAGTCCTAGATTGTGGCCTTGGAGGGAGAACAGGATCATGGCAGATAAGAGGTCCTGATGGGAAATCAGTCAAGCTTAGAGCTAACAAGATAGGTTCAGAGTGCTTCAGACTCTGGAAAGCAGCAGAAGCACAGGTCGGAGATGATTTCCACATTAACCCCGAGGAAATCGAATCAAAATATTTCGGAGTTCTAACTAAGATATTCAATGTTGCAAGGTTCGCCAGTCAGTTCGAACCTCCTGAATCCGTACCGGCCAAACTATCCAATGCTGACATGTGGATACTTTCAGAATATGACAGAATGAGGGAAAGCACGGAAAGGCATTGGTCGGAAATCGATATTTACTCTGCAACACAAGCGGTGAAGACATTCCTAACAGGAGTATTCCCAAGCCATTGGATGGAAATGGCGAAGAACAGACTCTACGACGGCGATCCTAGCGCTGCATGGACTTTACACACTGTTCTTGAGGGCTCTCTCGCTATACTCTCCCCTGTGTGTCCGTTGTTCTGCCACCACTTATCCAGTGTGCTATATGGCAATAGCACGATGTATGAAAGTGAGTATCCAGAATCACCAGGATTTTCTATCAATTCGAGCGATACAGTCACAAAATCGATGATGCAGTTTAATGCTGAAATATGGAGAGCAAAGAAGGAAAGGAACCTATCTCTCAAATCCCCTCTCGAAGGTTTTCCCATCCCTGCTGAATTAGATGATTATGCTGTTGACCTTCAGAAGATGCATTCACTCGTCTAAGAGTCAAACTCGGACAAGATCAAGTCTACAATTTCCGCCCCTATCCTCTTCTGAGCTTCTGCAGTAGCAGCTCCGATGTGGGGGGTTGAAGTCACGTTAGGGTGTGAAGATAGAACAGGATTTCCCTCCGGCTCATTTTCGAAAACATCTATTCCAAGACTCCTGATATGTCCCGAATCTAGCATTCTGTACACATCCGACTCATTCAATATGCCCCCTCTTGCACAATTCACAATATGCCTACCACAGACTATCCCGTCGGGGGAAACATCTGGCATGAGCCGAATTAAATCGTAGTCTACCATTCCACGTGTGGATTCAGTCAGTGCACAATGTATGCTTATGTGCGTGCAGGATGAAAAAAGAGATTTTACAGAGTCGTGTATGACCACATCAGAGTTCTTTACAGAATCTTCATCGAGAAAGGGGTCAAAGATATGTACATTCATTCCTAGCAATCTGGCTACTTCTGCAACCCCTTTCGATATTCTTCCATAGCCCACAAGACCCAGATTTTTTCCCGATAGCTCAGTGCCACGCGAGCTCTTCTTGGCCCATTCTGAGGATCGCATAGCCCTGTCTGCCTTGGATATGTTTCTAACCCCCGTGAGAAGGTGGCCGATGGTGAACTCTACGACTGCCTTAGTAGAAGCTGTAGGCGTATTCTTCACCAGTATCCCAAGTTCAGAGGCTTTTTCGAGATCTATGTTGTCCAGTCCGACCCCTGCTCTTACTATGAGGTGTATACGCGACTTTCGGGACGTATTTGCCATAAGTACCTCAGAATCCAATTTCGTTGCAGATCTGATGATTATTACATCATATCCGGAAATCGCCCCTTCCAATAACTCGTTTCTTTCGAAGTGCATCATATCCACATGGTGCCCTTTCTCCAGAAGTATTTCGACGCATCCGGAATCAAGACCATCCGTCGCGAGTATCCTTGCCATGACTACATTCCTAACTAGGAGTCAGTTATTGTTGCCCTCGACATGTTGATTTATCAGTCGTTATAGCGAACACCATGACCTTTCAACTGCCCGACCTTGATTACGCATACGACGCTTTGGAGCCACACCTCGATGCATTGACTATGGAGATACACCATTCGAAGCATCATGCAGGCTACACTGCTAAGCTTAACGCTGCTATTAGCGGAACCAATCTCGAGGATTCCAGCATAGAGGACATACTGTCTTCATGTGCTGACTCACCAAGCATCAGGAACAATGGAGGCGGGTATTGGAATCATTGCTTTTTCTGGGATTCAATGGGTCCAAGCGGCACTTCTTCGGCTCCATCCGGATCTCTTTCTAAGGCGATCGACTCAGCATTCGGCTCATTTGAGGAGTTTAAGTCGGAATTCAAGAAGGCAGCACTTACCAGGTTTGGATCGGGGTGGGCATGGCTCTGTGTGGGTGATAACGGACTCAGCATCTGTAGTACGCCTAACCAGGACAATCCTCTGATGAACATAGGTGGATGCGGTGATGCTCCCATTCTAGGTATAGATGTCTGGGAGCATGCGTATTACAAGAAATTCGGGCCCGGCCGCGGCGATTATATCGATGCTTGGTGGAATGTCGTGAATTGGTCTGTTATCGAGGATAGATTCAACTCAGTATCCCAGTGACGCGACACGTGGCCTCGGAATCCGGTGACATCCTCTCGGCGGTGTTAATACTCATCATTCCCGTGCTCCTCACAGTCCCTCTCAGGGTTCTTTGGTCATGGTGGATTGGTAACGAGCCAGAGCACCTACACTATCGAGAACGCTTTACCTCAGTCATCGACTCAGGATTCCCGATCAAGAATTTCCGTCAAGAATTGGACAGAACGGCTAGGCAGTATGATATCGATTTAGAACGTCAAACGAGAATCGAAACCGATATGTTACATCCTCTCGATATGAGGCACTTCCTGCTCGTCCCCTCTCTGGTTGTATGGCCGATTCTGAGCATACCTGCTGGATTCGTCTTCCTCCCGCTTCTCCCACTCACTAGATTTTTCGAATATATCTTGATTGAGAAAAGGGTACTATTGCTGGTCCTCAGGATTGTAAAGAGAGCAACTGGTTGGGACGTTGTATGGATAGATAGGCCAGGAGACCCTACTCGCCCTCCAGAACCCGTTATCGCAGCAATACACCGCCTCCCGATAACAGTACTGCTTGGCGTATTTGCCTATCTCATAGTCTCATATCTTTCGGTTTCGTTCAACTTCGTTGCAGCTATAACTATCGGAGTGTATGTTATCTTGGTGGCTGCAATATCAATCATAAGGGCAGCCACCAGTGGCTCTCTAGTATTCATGGATGCAAGAAATCGCCGAATGATTCCGGCGGATAGTTTTGTTGAGCAGCTTATTGGACCATGGGTCGGAGTCGGACTATTTTTCCTATTGTCGAGACAGATTGCACTTTCATCCACAATCAGAACTGGTACTCTTTCCGATCCTTCTTATTTTGCGATGACGGTGGTTCTTGTCTTGTATATAGCCACCTTAATTGGCATCTCTCTAGAGCTGTCCTTTTTCAGAACGCGAGGAAGAGCGGTCGAGTCTGCATTCGAGGAACAAGTTGAGATTCACATGAAACCTGACGAATACAAGTTCATACGTCACCTAGGAACATATCAACTGGTTGACTCGAAAACTCAGAATGCTGAATGAATAGTTGATATCTCCACATCGATACCCTTGTGATTAATCACGCCATCAACAACACCCTCATCGGCAATGGCATGTGCAAAGAAATCAACAAAGGGCGTGAATATTTTCAATTTCCCGTCTTCGGTGATTAAACGCCCCCCTAGATTCTTCCCACATCTTATCCTAACCAGCCTCTTTGTTACAGGGTTCCTCGAATCCAGCCTAGCATGTATCTCCTGCCCAGGGTAGCACCCATTTTCCAACTTTATGAACTCTGATAGGCCAATCTCATGAGGCAAGTATCTACCTCCTAGGTGATATTCTGTTATCCCCCCTTGTGCCAATGCAAAATCTAGGAATGATGGACTTGATGAGTCCACATATTCATCATCAGATGAAATTCTGATTTTGAAATCGTTTTCAATTCCAATGCTATGTATGAATATGTCATCACCTTGTTCAGGGGCTCCCCCATCTTGAAAAACTCTTGAAATTACCAGAGATGCATCTCTCACCGAACCACCCTTCTTGCTCAAGTTTCTTGCGATAGAAGAGAGATATTCTGGTTTCCCATCACATAAATGAAGCAAAATCAACCCCGCTTCATCATGGACAACGTATGGGGCATCAATAGTTCTGCCAACGGGGTCACAGATCACGGCTCTAGATACCGATCCTGGATAACTAGGCTCTATTTTCACTGTGGAAATGGAAGAAAGAACCTCTTCAACATCATCCCCTTCGATAAGGGTCGTGGGACGCGAGTCTTCTAGATTCATATCATCAACCAAACGACTGTCCACAGCCGCAAGATCTGTCTGCATTTGGATTCGTAATTTGGAAACCGCCGCCCATCAACGTATCTTTGTAGTCCAGTACAATACCGTTGAGCAGATTGGAATCCCTATCATGTATCATGATCGTTCTTTCTCCAACAGATATGGATTGATACCCTTCTTCATTGGGTCTATCTACAATCTTCATGTCATACATGTAGCCTGAGCACCCTCCTGATTCTGCAGATATCACGAGAACGGACCCCTCGCCGTCTTCAGACATCGATTTCTCGATGGCTATCTTCGCAGTGTCAGTGACTTCTATACTCACTTCAACGATCTCGACTTCTACCGCCATCGGCAGCCCAAGCCCGCTTCCGCCTATCAGTCCCATGTATGCCAGTCGGTCTGTTGATATTTGAACCCGTTCAGGGATATATGCCATGAATGCCGATGAACGACCCAATAACGGTAAATGGACTGATATGGAATCAAGATATCTGGGCGGCGATGAAGGATCCGAATTCGATTACAAGGCCCCCCTCGAAGAGCCATTGAGAATATCAATAACACATCTCGGAAAGACCAACGAACTTGGAATTTTTATGAGATCACCTGGCAATGATTTGAATTTAGTTAGAGGACTCATCTACAATGAAGGGATAATTTCAGGTCTGGGTTGCGTGGAATCCCTCACCCTTGAAGACGATTTAGCAGAGATCGTGCTCACAGATGACTCCCAGTACAACCCTTCCGAACACAATAGGAACATCATGGTGACGGGGTCATGCGGTCTTTGCGGACGTAGTGAATTACATGGCCACCAATTGGTCAAATCTAACCATATATTCTCACAGAAACAAATTCACGATATGCATGCCACGGCAATGCAGCAACAGCAGATGTTTAGGGAAACGGGAGGTACTCACGGTGCTGCAGCATTCAACTCCAAGGGGGAGATGATCGGTTGCGAGGAGGACGTGGGACGGCACAATGCGATGGATAAGCTAACCGGCCATCTACTAAGTGAGTCGCTTGACCCCTCGTTGTGCACACTTTCCGGCCGTGTCTCATATGAATTGGTCCAGAAAGCCATCAGAAGTGGCTATTGCATTCTTTCTGCAGTCGGCTCTGCAACGACTTTGGCCATTCAGGTGGCCAGAGAGCACGATCTCACACTTATCTCTTTTACAAGGGAAGATAGGATGACAGTTCTATCCGCTCCAAGACGTGTGCGCTGAGGGTTGTTAATACGATGGAGAATGTGGAATCTTCAGACATGCATATACCCGTGCAACTGCACACAAGGTCATGGGCAGAGGGGCATCGAGAACAGGGCCGACTGATTTCAAACAGCCCACCATCGCTCCTGTGAAAGAAGTGGCTGCAGGTATCCCTGCAGTCGTATCGGCTTGGAAACACGGCATAACGAACATGGGCCCCATCAATTCCGCCATAACGCTCAGTCGAGCAAATCAGCATTCAGGCTTTGATTGCCCTGGTTGTGCTTGGCCTGATCCATCAGAACCGTCCCCCTTCGAGTATTGCGAGAATGGTGCTAAGGCTATTGCCGATGAGGCAACTAACAAAGTCATACAGGACTTGTTCTGGGAAGAGAATAGTGTCTTATCACTAGCTAGAAAATCAGATGCGTGGTTGAATTCCCAGGGAAGGCTCTCGAGGCCTTTGATCATGGAAAAGGACTCAAACCACTACAAACCCATTGATTGGGATAGGGCCTTCGGCATAATCGGGGCAGCACTTGCCAATCTTGAAGATCAAGATGATGCATACTTTTACACATCAGGAAGAGCCTCTAATGAGGCGGCCTTTCTCTGGCAGTTACTTGCAAGGCAACATGGTACCAACAATCTTCCAGATTGCTCGAATATGTGCCATGAAAGCTCAGGAGTAGCTTTGGGTCAATCGATAGGCATCGGGAAGGGTACTGTGAGACTTGAAGACTTCGATCACTCCGATTTGATAGTGGTCGTAGGACAGAATCCTGGTACGAATCATCCACGGATGCTTTCCGCTCTCAGATCTGCAAAGAAATGCGGATCGTCCGTATTGAGTATCAACCCGATTAAAGAGACTGGAATGCGAGGTTTCCGACACCCTCAGAATCCCATCGATATGTTGGGCTCCGGTGTAAAAATAGCAGATGACCACGTTGACATCAGAGTCAACGGAGATATGGCACTATTCAGAGCGATAGGCTCCGTGATGGTTGAAAATGGGTGCGTCGACAAGTCATTTATTGATTCGAGCACCAGCGGTTATGAATCGTATGTGAAAGCAACAAAGAAAATCAATTGGACTGAGATCGAAAAGGCCACCGGCCAATCTGAATCTAGAATCAGGGATATCGCCTCTGTTTTCTCAAGATCTAAGAGCACCATCATATGTTGGGCCATGGGCATAACTCAGCACAGGAATTCTGTGAATACGATACGAGAGATCGTAAATGTTCTATTATTAGGTGGCCACATAGGTAGGCCAGGAGCAGGCGTATGCCCGGTGAGAGGCCATTCTAATGTCCAGGGCGACAGGACAGTTGGTATCACTCACGCACCGTCAGAGAAATTCCTAGCATCCATTGAGAAAAGATATGGGATCACCCCTGTTGAGAAACACGGTGCTGATGCAGTGCACACTGTCGAAAGAATGAGGGAAAGAGGCGGTATTTTCCTTTCTCTTGGAGGTAATTTCCTTTCTGCGATGTCTGATACTGAACGAACTGCAGAGGCCCTTGAGTCATGCAGCCTAACAGTCCAGATTTCTACCAAATTGAATCGCAGTCATCTGATAACCGGTGAAACTGCTATCATACTCCCATGCCTAGGAAGGACGGATGAGCAAGTTACATCGTGCGGTTCACAGATCCTTACTGTTGAAAATTCAATGGGAGTGGTACACATGTCCGAGGGCAGCAATAAGAGGCCTTCAATGTCAATGCGTTCAGAGCCCACAATAATAGCCGGGATAGCCCATAAACGTCAAGACATGACTGGCGGTACAATCCGATGGTTGGATTTAGGATCAGATTTCTCATTAATCAGGGAAGGAATCGAGGCTACGATTCCAGGTTTTGAAGCATATAATTCCAGAATACTTCGTCCATCCGGATTCGAATTACCCAATCCGCCAAGGGATTCTAGAACCTTCAGAACATCTTCGGGAAGAGCGGAGTTTTCAGCAGCAGAAATTACATCATTCATCCCTGATGATGGCGCCTACACCATGATGACCATTAGATCTCACGATCAATTCAATACGACCATTTACACCGATAATGACAGATATAGGGGTATTTCTGGATCGCGGAGAATTGTACTTATGTCGAGAGAAGATATGCATGAACGAGGATTCAGAACTGGCCAAATGGTAAGTATATCAACAACAGGAGTGGATAGGAGGATGGAATCGGGAGAATGGTCAGTAGTTCCTTATGAAATTCCGAAGGGATGTGTTGCAACCTATTTCCCAGAGTCCAATCATCTGATTCCAATTGAGTCCTACGCTGAAGGTAGCTTCACACCGACATCCAAATCGGTTTCAGTACTAATTAACGGCTAGACGCCTTTTTGAGTGCCTTGACCTGCTTTATGAGTGCCTTTACAGTTTTCTTATGAGCACGATCTTGACTCATTTCAGAGGACCGTTTGAGACAGGTTATGGCGTCATCGAACATCCCCACATGAGTATACGCATTACCCATGTTGAATATGGCCGCATACCCGAGAGCTTCAGGCTTCGCCTCATAGGTTTGAACGTAGGTAGATATCGCCTCCTCGTACCTGTTTAGTGCCGAATAAGCGTCCGCAATCCCGATCTTCGCTCTTATTCGCAAATCTTCGGGCCCATCGGATCTTGTGTACAGCGTCTTCTCAAAGCAACCAAGTGCTTCCAGTGGTTTCCCGTCATGAAGTAAAACTAGGCCTTTGTTGTACCATTCAATTCCTTCGTTGACAGTTTCCGATCTTGTGGGCTCACTGGGCTTCTTGGCCTCAACACTTCTAGCTAAAGCCTCCAAATCAACTTTTGAAACCGCTTCTATAGCCTCTGGAGTAGATGAGGCTCTAAGCCTAGCCTTATTGGCACGATTGCTGTAACCAAGAGCCTCAAGACTTTCAGCGAGACCATTCCACCTGCCTGCAGTCTCTTCAATCTTGATGAGACGCGTCCACGCTTCTATAGCACTGTTGTAATCCCCTGCGGACATCAGCATAATCGCTTCACTGTCCTGGGAATAATTCCCTGCAGATACCCCATTCGTCGATTTACCCCCTGCATCTAAATCGCTACTGACAGAATCGACAAGGACCTCTTCGTTAACTCGTCCTTCATCTTCCAATTGTCCTACCACACCATATTCTACGGAATCTGAAGACTCTTGATTGTATACCTCGTCTCCATCGCTGTCTAGCCCAAGAGCCTCTTCAGAGTCTTCATTTTCTGTAACAATAGTGGTGCTTATCAGACTCTCTCCGTAGGAAATGGACTCTTGTCCTTGTTCCTCGAATCCAAGCTTCCTCAAACCACGACCAATCATTATCCATGCATGGCCATTAGAGGCAAGATCGCTCTCTACCCTGCTTCGGAGTTCGTTGACAACTCTGGCCGGCTCTTCTTCGAGTAGATTTGCCAATTCTGTGTGACCCTCAAAGGACTCCATAAGAAGGTTGCAGCGCGTCTACTATTTTGAAGGATGTCTTCTCCTGCGTAACTACAATATTGATGATGATGCTCGCATTAGCATGGGTGTATTGGTAATAACTGGCGGATATGGCCTAGATGGGTCCACCGGCATCGTAGCCCGAGCAATAGTGGCAAGAGCCAAATCAAAAGGTGTAGATTGCGATGTCTTTCGTAACGATCTAGTAACTCTTCCTCTGGTCGGAGCCCCTGGGTGTTGGGATTCAGAATCGGTATCCGAATATCGGGAGAAGGTCGAGACCTCAGAAGGCTTCATACTCATAACTCCGGAATATCATGGGACTATGAGCAGCACAATGAAATTGCAACTAGACTGGCTGGGCAAGGACCAAGTCGGAGGTAAGCCATTCGCGCTTGTCAGCATGCTAGGGGGTGTTTCAAACACATCCTCGCTCAATCACATGCGCCACGTTGTGAGGTGGCTTGGGGGGTGGTGTATACCCGAACAAGTTGCAATTCCGGGCGGCAGAGCCCATCTTTCGGACGACGATATTGTAGATGAAGGCCTTTCAGAACGCCTAGATGGCGTATTGAACTCACTGGTAGACATAATAGGGAAACTTGGAAATTAGTCTGCCGGGGGCGGATTCTCAGCCCTGATCTTGTCTTCTTTTTTCTGTCGGGCGACACCCGAGAAGTAGGCGATCATAGGTACGACTATCATCATGGTGAAACAACCTATCAATGAGGCAAGCCCGTAAAGCGTTTCAGTCACAGGATCCAGCTTGAACTCCTCAACACTAACCAACTCGTGAGTAACTACGTGTATTTCGGGTGCGTTCGTAAGATTGATGACTTCCCCGGATTTCCTAACCTCCACAGACCATGTAGTAATCCCTTCTACTTTCGAAATACGTTCCGTTGCCTTTTCAAACGCATCTTCATAATCTTCACCTTCGATGTAGCCAACACCACCCAAAGGAAGCTCAATCGCGACAATCGATTTGAATTCGATAACCCCATCAGATTCCATCGAGTCGTGTGAGAAATCCAAGTCACAAGACTCAACAATTAACTCAAAATCCTCATTGATATCTTTGCATGTGAACATCCGTCCAGCATTGTCCGCACCTAACGACTCACTCGTATAGAATGGGATGGAACTCGAGGATACAGTCATTTCCGAACCCTCCGGAAGATTATCGATCGTGATGTTCAACCAAGAAATTGCAGATGTTGTAGTGACGTACCACTTCCCGTCATCATCCAGCTCGACGGTCGTAAGGACTGCTTCTTCGTTCGTCGTTTCAAACCGATAATACTCGCTGTCCAACGTATTCGAATAGACCGCATATGCTAGGAGAAGAATTAGCGTCATACCCAAGCCGATCATGGTTCTAAGCATGTTCGGATTCCTTGAGAGGGATTTCTTCATCGATACTCTCTAGTCCCAACCAGTTTTGAATCCTCGTTAAGGATTAGGCATTCGCTGCGCTGTCTGACGTTTATCGTATGTCATCACGGTTATATACGGACGGAAGGTCGGCGGCTTGCCCGGTGTAGACATGACCACTGTACATGACATCCCTGCCGATCTTATGATCGAGGCTCTCTCGAGTCGACTTGTGGACGACAAGACGGTGGAAGCGCCTGAGTGGAGTCGCTTTGTAAAGACCGGAATACACAGGGAAAGAATACCCGTTCAAGAAAATTGGTGGAGTATAAGGAGCGCCGCAGTACTTCGTAAAGTAGCAATTAGAGGGCCGATAGGAGTTAATAGGCTGGCTCAAGAATTCGGAGGTCCGAGAGATCGCGGAGTCAAGCCAAATTCTGCAGCAGCCGGCTCCAGAAAGATCATCAGAACGATACTCCAACAGTTGGAGAAGGGAGGTCTCATAGAGGCTAGAACCTCCCCCGGCGGTAACGTTAACCTGGGTAAAGTAATCTCTCCCAAAGGGCAGTCATATGTTGATTCCGTGGCCCATGGGGCAAGAGAGGCGGCTGAAGCTAGATATCCGGAGCTCTCTAGATACTGAGGTGAATATATGGCAAGACACAAACCCTACGCTAAGAAGAAGCGTTTGATCAAGGTAACCAATCAGAATCGACGCGTTCCTGTCTGGGTCATGATGAGAACTGCGAGGAAGGTAACCACACATCCAAAGCGTCACATGTGGCGTAGATCCAAACTCCAGAGGTGAATGCTGTGTCCGAAGTTAGAGAAATGGTAATTCCCCTTAGGGCAGCTTGGAAGGTCCCAAGGAGCCGTAGGGCTAATCGCGCAATGGCGGAAATAAGGAAGCACGTACACCGACACATGAAAGTCTCTGATGATGAGAAAATTTGGATAGATGAGGATGTGAATCACGCTATTTGGGCTAGAGGGATGCAGAAGCCACCGAGGAAGATCCGGGTTGTCTGTACTAGGGAAGAAGGATTCCCGATTGAAGTTAAGCTAATGGAGGATTAAAAATGGGCAACATTAGACCGTCATTCATCAAAATAAGAGCTCTAAGACTCATTGAGAGATATCCCGACCAATTCACTGCAGATTTCGACGAGAACAAGGGTCTTGTAGAGCGCTTCACAGATGTTGAGAATAAGAAGATGCGAAACTGGATAGCAGGCTATATCACCAGGTACAAGCAGCGCAGAGTCGACTGATACACGCATCCTTCATGCCACATGATGCTGACCACGGGCTATGGGCAGCCGAAGTGCCGAACTCACCCCCGAGTGGGCAAATCGACTTTGCATCATTCTTGTTAGGCCATTACACGAAGGCAACATAGGTGCAGTTGCTCGCTCTATGATGAATTTCGGAATTACCGACCTCCGAATAGTCGGCAGGGATGAAGAACTGACCGAAGTTGCAAAGAAGAGGGCAAAACATGCAAATTCGATATTGGATGAGGTATCTTTTCACGACGACTTGAAGTCTTCAACTTCAGATCTTTCCCTCGTGATTGGAACGTCTGGAAAGAGAGAGCTCGGGGATAAGACACAGCATAGGCACTTCCTCCTTCCAGATGAGATGCCGAGTAGAATTGAGGGAAATACTGGAAAAGTTGGCATAGTCTTCGGACCAGAGGGCAAAGGGCTGTTGAATGACGAATTGAGGGACTGCGAAATCTTGGTGACGATACCTACTTGGGAAGGTTACCCAATAATGAATCTCAGCCACGCAGTTGCCGTAATATGCTATTCATGGTTCATAAATTCGGAGTCAGATGAAAACTACGAGGGCTTGAGAATTTTATCGCCAGGCCTCAGAAAAAGATTCAGAGAGGAGGTGGCCAGGCTTTCCAAAAACGTCCCCACTCAGAAACATAGGAGGAAGAGCATAGAGGACACGCTAATACGAGTCATAATGCGAGGCTTGCCCAAGGAAGAGGAGATATCCAGAATACTTTCAGTAATCACGTCTGCTGCTGATGCTTTCGAGGAAGGGATATCTGATGAATTGGAGTAGATCCCCCGTCACCAGGAAGGAAGATGAGGGGGATCTCGTACTCGGCCATAACTCGTTTTTTTCTCTTGAAAGGATGAGTGATTCTGTTATCGAAGAAATGAAGAATATTCCCGATCTGTCAGTTTTCCATATAGGGGCCCTTCGTCAAATACCGTTGGGAAAGCTCAGAATTAATGCTGTCAGACTCCATGCCGTTTGCAGATATAAGAAGGGAGTGAGAAAAACGGACCAAATATCGCCTGATAGTGTTAGGTGCATAGATATCCACCCACTGGCTCTGAACAATAAATGGGCTAAATATGCTAATTTCCTTCTCTTCCATGAATATCTACACGCTCTCGGATTTTCAAATCACGGGAGGGAATTCAGAAGGCTCGAGGCGTTATGGCATGATGGCGAAGCACGTGAAATGGGGCGCTCATTCAGCACATATTTGCGTAATTTGAATGGTAAATGGGCATGGATATGCACATCTTGCGGCAAGAAACATGTAAGGTCCAAGCGATCCAATGGGCGTTATTGGTGCGGATTATGTCTTCGTCTTCTGATAGACGTGGAAAACTGAAACTAGCATCGTTTACAATTCAATAGTTTTATCATTAGTGAATTTTATTCATAAATATGAAGGCGTACACGCCACTAGTTCTAATTTTGATGATGACTGCCTGCTTATCTGGGTGCACAGGGGATCCAGATTTCGGCGCTAATATATCTGTAACAGGTGTTGTTGCGGACTCCGATGCAGACTTCTGCGGCGATGAGGACGAGGGAACTCATTGTGATACTCTGACCGTATCGATAGAAGTCACAGGGGAATCGGATTTCAGTACTAACATGTTCTACTGGGAGGCAGTAGCTGATGACGGGTCTATTACAAGTGCACCATGGGTGAATGGTCCCGACGCATGTGCTGCAGGTTTCACCTGCGAGGTTACCTTGGATTTCGATGTTGCAGATGGTGCACAACTTGTAGAGCTAAGGTGGAACAATATCTTCGATGAAGTGGATTGTGAGATATCCGGCGTCTATTGATCCCCGTGCGAAAAATCGCATGATAGTGACTTCATGGCGCCCAACAGGCCCATGATTTAGGTGTCTCTCTAACATGGAATGCGAGAAGTCTTATGGAATTTCCATATGCTGTTTTAATATGCGGATTAACTTGTTCGAATGCCCATTTGGCTAGATTTTCTGCTGTCGGCACAAATGGTACTTCCAATTTCTTCTGCCCCTTGATTCTCGAGAGTGCATCTATAGCTTCAGAGTCTTCCTCATAGACGATAAAGGCATGATCCACGATATCGTGGATATATTTCTCCAGTATCATGGAGATGTCTGAGAAATCCATCAACATCCCTTCTTCCGATGCACCTGCTTGGGATACGACATCGCCTTCCAACTCAACCTCCCACCGATATCTGTGCCCATGCATATTCCTACACTTGCTATTGTGATTTGGCACTCTGTGCCCAGTATCTGTTTCGACCCATCTCCTTATTCTACTCGTCATCTGCATCACTCTCTCTGAAATTCATTGATACTGAATTTATGCAGTATCTCTCACCACCATATTTTCTGGGCCCATCTTCGAAAACATGTCCAAGATGAGCATCGCATGATCCGCACCGAACCTCGACCCTAACCATTCCATATTTCCGGTCAATTAACCTACGTATCCCTGCTTGAGGGTGCTCGGTATGGAATGAAGGCCAGCCGCAGCCCGAGTCGAACTTCATCTCAGACGTGAATAAAAGATGATTGCAACAGATACAGAAATAGGAACCTGCCCTGTCTTCAAGATAAAGAGCACCTGAGAAAGGGGGTTCTGTCCCTCCATTCCTCGTCACCTCATACTCGATTGGTGTTAGGATCTCTTTCCATTCATGATCCGTTCGAGAGGTGTCATTCATTGCTTTCACTCCATTCCAATTGTACACTCAGTGCATGCTTCAGAGCCATATCCCAACCTCCAACGTACTCTAATGGGTCCTTCTTACCTATCGAATGAAATGCTAGTATACGCTCAATATCGGCGCCACTTCGGCCAGAAGATCTACCCTTGCTATCCGGATTGTAGGAGGTATTCGTGTTTTTGAAGATGGTATCGAAGTCAAGACTCAATTTTTTCAAAGAAATCTCTGCATCTTTCAGTATGGATTCCTTATCTCCATCGATGTAGGGAAGATGGAATGATACACGATGGCTATCCCAGTTGCCGATGTGAAATGCCTTACCGAGGGCTTCATAAAATTCTGGACGACAATCCGGATATATTTCATGGTCCCCGCTATGAACGCCTAAGGCTATGATAACATCGGAGTCTTCCCTAATCGAAATAGACAAGGCATAGCCATACAGTATCGATGCAAATATGGCATTTCGATTCGGTACAACGGTCTGTTTCATTTGTTCTTCTTCATAATGTCCCTCCGGCACATCATAATTATCCGTTGTCAATGCAGAGTGAAAAAGATCCATGGCGGATCGAAGATCAGCAATTTTATGGTCTACAAGATATCCTTCAGACTTCATATAAGCAATGTTTTCACAAGCTCTCTCCAGTTCTATTACGTGTTTCTGGCCGTAATTGAAGGATATGCAGCTGACCTGGTACCCTTCAGCTAGAAGATGTATCAGAAGGGCCGTGCTGTCCATCCCTCCAGAGAGCGCCATTACAGCCCTGATTAGAGCACCCCCATCCATTTATGTGTCTGGAGACTGAGTCTCCAACCCTCAGATTCCTTCACTACCTTCTCAACTGCTTGAAATGATCTTCCGTTTTCTTCCACAGACTCTGAATCGAGGTAGCATGGCTGGATGAAGTGGTGAGTGAATCCTATTTTCAGATCGTCATACATATCTAAATCCTGTCCGCAATAGACAACTTTCAACTCGTCTCCCTGTCGTTGTATAATTTTAGCATTAGGGTATAATTGGTCCTTAGGAGAGACACATATCCAATCGATGATCGGATCGACCTCAATTGTACCATTGGTTTCAATTGACAAAATAATCCCCTCCCCCTTCAGACTCGATCCTATGGTAGAAAGATCCTGTAAAGCAGGCTCACCGCCTGTAAAAATAACTCGATCACAGTTATAGGAAAGCACTTCATCCACAATCGACTCAAGACTCCTTTCGTCATAGGATAGGAAATCAGTATCGCACCATTCACATCTTAAGTTACAATTTCCAAATCTAACGAAAACATGGGGTATCCCTGCATGGAACCCCTCGCCCTGAACAGAATGAAAAATCTCAACTATCGGATATATGGGAGACACAGTATCAACTCAATCTCTGATCAGACGCATCAATTCAGAACGTGCCTCTGACTTATCGAAAAATACACCACGCATCGAAGATGTAGTCATAGTTGCATTTTGCTTCCTAACGCCACGACACTGCATACAACCATGTGAAGCTTCGATTATTACTGCACAACCAAGGGGAGAAAGATGCTCCTCTAAATCATCAGCAACATCCATTGTAATACGTTCCTGATTCTGCAGTCTACGCGAATGGAGGTCTACGATTCTCGCTAGTTTGCTGATTCCAACAATACGATCTGTCGGGATGTATGCCACATGTGCGCTTCCTGCGAAGGGCTGGAGATGATGCTCACAGGTACTATGGAATTCAATATCCTTCAACAGAACAATTCCATCATACCCCTCTCCGTTGAAGGTAGAACTCAGAACTTCTCCTGGAGATTGGCGGTATCCTGCGAATATCTCGTCCCAGGAATTGATGACTCTCGAGGGTGTATCCTTGAGCCCCTCTCTGGATGGATCCTTTTCGATATACCCTAGAAGCGTCTTTACAGCCTCCTCAGCCTCACCCCTAGTTGTCATTCAATCACCTCTAATACGGCCATGTCGTTCATCGATCATGTCCAGTTGGTCTAGCATTTTCCTGCAAGCCGTTCTAACCGCATCTGCAACGCTAACGAACTTACCATGCTCGCCAACGTGCTTTTTGATGTCATCAAGTAAGTGCCCCGGTATGTCCAAGCTTATCTTAGGCATACTCGCCCCTGGATAGTATTCTTCAAGTATGTTTCTAGTAATACTAGAAGAATACTAACTCGATAATGCACGAATTCTTTCAATTATGGAGTCCACATGAATGTGTATTTCTTCCGAGGAAGCCTCGTTTTCGAGCATTGCAATAATAATGCCGAGACCTCCCTCGATTTTACCTGCAGAGAGAAATTCGTCATTGCTGATATCGCCTGAATCCTTAGCGCTAACAAGACGTTCGGAAATCGTGTTTCTGAGAGTTTTAATTTCGTCAATATCCATCGGGTCCTTGACAATTGCTTCTACTACGTCTGCAAGCATGTCGTGGGCCTTACGGTATCCCTTTTCATGGTTCCTTCTGAACAAGTTCAACAAGGACCCCGCCAGTGCTTGAAGGGTGAATGAAAGATATCATTGATCCCCCTGCCCCGTGCACGGGCTTTTCGTTAATCAGCCGGATATCATTGGATTTCAATATCGATAGGAGGCCTATGAGATCGTCAGTTCCGAGAGCCACTTGTTGCACTCCTGCACCTCTCTTGGAGATGAAACGCCCAACAGGCGTGTCTTCCGAAATAGGTTCAAGGAGCTCTAACCTTGGTTGAGGGGCATTATTTCCTTCCATGAATCGAATCTTTACACCTTGCTGGTGATTCTCTTCACTGCCAGTCATATTGAATCCAAGCAGGCTCCAGAATTTCTCTGATTTCTCATTCGATTCACACGCTATTCCAATGTGGTCAAACCATACTCCTGGCATCTATATCCCTCCTGGGGCAGTCCAAGTCCCAAGGCCATCACGTAGAATACCGCAGATCTCTCCTATCGTTGCACCAGATTTGCAAGCACCTCTTATCGGATTGATGAGGTTTTCATCTCCACTTACAGCTATTCTGAGTGCTCCAAGCGCATTTTCAACTTCTGTATTATTTCTTGTACTTCTATGGTTAGAAAGTTTGGAAATTTGCCGTTCGATTGCCTCATCGTCAATGACTTGTCCTGCTGGATAACTAGCTTCTTCTTCGACATGTAGATTCACTCCAATAACTCTCTGCATATCATCTTCTAGTTCGTTCTGTTGTATCCATGCGCTCTCGTGGATCATCCGGGTTTGTATCCCTGCCTTTACAGCTTCAACAGATCCACCATGCGCGTCTATCGACTCTATCACATTTCGAGCCTCTGAAATGATATTCGAAGTCATATCTTCAATTAGCGGTGCACCGCCCAAGGGGTCCACATGGTCTACAACACCGATTTCATGTGCTATGATTTGCTGGGTTCTGAGGGCCACTCTAGCAGAATCCTCAGTGGGCAGTCCGAGAGCCTCGTCATATCCATTCGTGTGAAGCGATTGCGTACCTCCAAGTACGGAAGCAAGCGCTTGGTATGCCACTCTAACAATATTATTCGTAGATTGTTGGGCTGTCAGTGTGACTCCAGCTGTTTGAGTATGGAATCGCATTCTTCCGCATCTGAAATCATCGAACTCATATCTCTCATTCATAATCTGATACCACAGAGTTCGCGCAGCACGGAATTTACATATTTCTTCTAGGAAATCGCGATGACAGCCGAAGAAGAAGGATATTCGAGGTGCGAATGTATCCAGCCTAAGCCCTCGTTCCTTGGCAGCCTCAATGTATGCAAGGGCATTTGAAATGGTCAAACCGACCTCTTGTGATGCCGTGGAGCCAGCTTCTCGTATGTGGTACCCGCTTACAGATATCGGATTCCATTTGGGGGTATTTTCTGAGCACCACTCGATAATATCAACTGCAAGCCTCATCGATCCTTCGGGCGGGTGGATATGGAGGCCTCTTGCCATGTACTCTTTTAGAACATCATTTTGAACCGTACCGGATATCTCAGAAAGCTCTGCACCTTGCTCCTCAGCAACTACGGAGTACATTGCTAGCAGTACTGCTGCAGGTGCGTTAATCGTCATGGAAGTACTAACATCTGATAGTTTGATACCTTCGAAAAGCAACCTCATGTCTGAGATGGAATCTATTGGGACGCCTACCCTTCCGACCTCTCCTATTGAGTTCTCATCATCTGAATCAAAGCCTAGCTGCGTCGGTAGATCGAATGCAACGGATAATCCGGACTGTCCAGATTTAAGAAGAGATTTGAATCGCTTATTCGTGGACTCCGGGTCAGAAAACCCCGCATACTGGCGCATAGTCCATATTCTATCCCTGTACATCCCTTCGTGTATACCTCGGGTAAAGGGGGGTTTTCCAGCTGGAGGGGGGGCATCCACGCTTATCTGACACCTGTTTAGTGTTTCAAGTCGTTCATCTTCGGACAGTGTAGTCGTCGATAAGTTTGATCAAACGGGCTGCCTGATCATCATCAATCGCCCCCTCTGAGACCTTCGACTGGACAAAGGCCTTGGCCTCATCAGCTGTCTGCCGCTCACCCTTGGCCCACACAGATCCTATTATGGAGGATCGATACTCTTCAGCAACGGAAATTTCCTGTAGTAGCCCCTTCATTTCGTATTTGTATTCCATGTGTCTAGCCCTATCGAGCCTTTTCTCTCTAGCAGCAGGCTGGTATGTCTTACTTCTTCCACGACCAGGCTTCTTCTTCCTAGGTTTAGCTAATGGTACCGGAGCAGGTACTCTTCTTGGAGCGGTCTTCGCAGCTTCTGAACGTTCTTTGGCCCTTGCAAGAGCCTCTTGAACTTCGATGTCTATTGCAGTTTCGTCCTCCGTCTTCTCTGTTTCTTCAGATTCGGTAGAGGGCTCTTCCACCTTAAGGCCGGCCGACTTCCTTCTCGGTACACCTAATATCTGAGATTCTACTACTTCGATCTTCTCTGCTTCTATTGAAGCATCCTCTTCCTCGGTTTTCGATACCTGTTTAGCAGATTTCTTTTGAGCGGAAGGAGCTGGTTTAGATGGCCTAATTTGAGGTCTTTTGGGTGGTACTTGCGCATGGACAGGCTTCTTCGCTTTCTTCGGCTTCTGTCCGCCGGAGAACACGTTCGCGGGGGCTGCTTTTGGCTTCCTTCTCCTCTGCACTTCGTAATCGACCAGTCTGTGGGCTCAGAGGTGTCCGAATAAGTATATGGTATGCTAAGACCATATGACGGGGGTCATATCCGTTCTAAGAGCTGGGTCGATTGCACTGTTTACCATGCTGGTCTCAATGCCAGAGTCGAGCATTCTCCTACCCAATTCTGCTATCATAGTTCCATTATCTATGCACAACGGCTTTTCCGGCCAGTATGCCTCTCCTCCACGCTCCTGTGCCATTATTGAGGTCATTGTCCGAATCCTCTGATTGCATGCGACACCTCCGCCGAGTAGAATTTCTCTTTTGCCGGTCAGCGCCATTGCCCTCTCCCCTACCTCTACACAACTTGCGAATGACACTTCTTGCAATGAATGGCAAACGAGTCCATGGTCCTCCCCTCTTTCTGCATGTGCGATTGCAGCACCTAGTATGCCGCTGAATGCCATATCTGTTCCATGCACTGCGTATGGTAGATCTAAGAGGTGCTCAGAGCCATTTTCCTGTATGAATCTAGATGCTTTACGTTCTATTTCGGGGCCACCAGGAAACGGTATCCCAATCGACCTTCCGAATTTATCGAGCATGTTGCCTATTCCTATGTCCAGTGTCTCGCCAAGCACCCTGTAGCGGCCCGATGCACGTGCAATGACCTGCGTATTTCCGCCACTCACGTACAGCAATATGGGATCGACACAACCAGTCATTCTGCGTCCAATTTCGATATGTGCAACACAGTGGTTGACTCCAATAAGTGGAACATCCAGAGCCATGGACATCGATCTTGCAACGGACCCTCCAACTCTCAGACAAGGGCCCAAGCCGGGTCCTTGGCTGAATGCAACTGCTTCGATATCGCCCTTATCGGAACCCCATTTAATCATCGCAGTTCTAAGGAGCTCTCCTGCAGACTCGACATGGTGGTCTGCAGCCTCTCTTGGATGGATCCCCCCTTCCTCAGGCCTGTATAACGACGATGAAGATGGAAGAACCTGGGAACCATCACTAGATACCGCGCCGAAAGAGAATGTGTGGGCAGTACTCTCGATGCCGATGATCAGTCCCACGGTCCTCGGGATGGGTTTGTAGATTCAAAATTACGGGTCACAACGATATGGACAGCCTCACGTCGATGACCATGGCGCGTACTGTCTTGATACATGGCTCGGGCTCCGTGGTAACCTTGGATTCAGGGAATCCACTGGAACCTCTGAGGGGGCATGAAATGTCGGATAGAGAGGCGTTAATCAGAGAAAGTGGGACTGAGATACTGATCATAGATGGAATAGTATCGGATATTCAATCTGCGGGGAGCATATCATCCGAATGGGGGCATTCGAGTGAGATTGACCTAATTAACGCAGAAGGACGATGCATTGTACCATCATTTGTAGATTCACACACACATCTTGCATGGACAGGGGATAGGAGCCACGAGATTTCCATGCGCCATCGAGGTATGTCTTACTCGGATATAGCAAAATCCGGAGGGGGAATAAGAAGTACAGTACGTTCTACAAGAAAATCTAGTGACATGGAATTAAGACATTCTATACAGTCCAGAATGGCCCAGGCCAATACGCTTGGAACAGCAAGGATGGAGGCGAAATCCGGATATGGATTGAATCTCGAAACTGAAATTCGCTCTCTTAGGGAGATAAAATCGGTATCACAATCCAGCTCAATACCCGTAGAAACTACATGGTTAGGAGCACACGACTTTCCCGCTGATAAGTCGAAATCTGAATACATGAATGAGCTTATTGAGGAGCAGCTTCCCGCTGTTGTCGAGAATGATCTTGCTTCTTTCGCTGACGTTTTCTGCGAACCCGGGTGGTTCTCCCTCCAGGATACTGAACAAATTTGCACTGCGGCAAAAGATAGGGGCCTGGGGATTAGACTGCATGTTGATGAATTCGTGGATGGAGGTGGTCTAGAGCTCGCAACTGAGATGGGTGCTGTCAGTGCGGATCATGTTGCTAAATCCAACATTGAGTCCCGCAAGGCTGCCGATGAAGCAGGGGTGATGCAGACATTCCTGCCAGGAACTCCATACGCTCTAGGAAAGGATTTGGATTTGCCATTAAAGGAATGTTATGATTCCGAATTAGCATTTTCCATGGCTACGGACTACAACCCGAATTGCCCATCACTTTCCCTCCCATTTGTTGGAAGCCTAGCGGTGCATCGTATGGGACTGGATCCTTTGGCCGCACTGGTGGCTGTTACCAGGAATCCAGCAACAACAATGGAACAATCCGGAAAAGAGCATAGGGGGACTATTGAAATCGGAATGAAGAGCTCGATGCTGATTATCGATTCTAAAAATCCAGAGGCATGGATTTCCTCATTCGGATCTATGAATAACTTTTCTATGATTAATTAAAATATATAGTCTAAGCACTATGTTTCAAATTATATAGAATAAAAATATCATAATTCTAATAATCAATTTTTCCAGTTTTCCAGGATGTAGAATCGTCTGATAAAAAAAACTAATTTGGGCCGATAATGCACATTATCAGACCAAAAAAAGATATCTAAATCATCAATCATGCCGCA
>MDTD01182599.1_pt1 | contig 27539 bp, 28 predicted proteins | sample 811221 | NCBI WGS metagenome assembly MDTD01 (sample SAMN05326646, study PRJNA326480) | marine metagenome | isolation source: seawater | place: Pacific Ocean: South West | collected 2011 | reverse complement strand
TCCGGTCAAGACCGTCGGCGGTTGCGAGTTCACCGCGATGGAAAAGGACGGCAAGATCATGATCGAGGACGGCCAGGGCAATGTCGCGACCGTGACCACCGCCGACGTGAAGCAGTCCAACGGCGTGATCCACGTCATCGACACCGTGCTCCTGCCGGCCTCGTAACGGGCGGCGGGCGTGACGGGCGGCGCGGCTTGCGTCCTTCCCGATGGTGCCGCCCGATCACGAACTGTTGCCCGCCCCGTGACCGTTGATCGCAGCCGATTGATTGGCCAGGCGCGGGCAACAGCCTTACATTGGCAGATACCCACCGACGTATCGGGAGAAGAGGACATGACGAACCGCCGCAAACTTCTGACCGGAGCGGCCGCCATTGCCGTATTGGGTGGCGCGTCCCTGTTCGGCCGCCGCGAAAGCATGGCGGCAAACGGGGAGTTCGAGATATCGCTCAGCGAGGCCGAGTGGCGCGAACGCCTGACCGAAGACGAATACGCCGTGCTTCGCGAGGAAGCCACCGAGCGCGCCTTTACCTCCGACCTGCTGGCCGAAAAGCGCAAGGGCACCTACACCTGTGCCGGCTGCGACCTGCCGCTGTTTTCCTCAGAAACGAAATACGACAGCCGCACCGGATGGCCGAGCTTCTGGGAACCGCTGGAAAACGCCATCGGCACGAAGACCGACTACAAGCTTTTCCTGCCGCGGACCGAGGTGCACTGCCGCCGTTGCGGTGGCCACCAGGGCCACGTCTTTGATGACGGTCCCCAGCCGACGGGCCTGCGTTACTGCATCAATGGAATCGCGCTCGATTTCGTGCCGGACGACAAGGCGGCCTGACCGTCGACACATTTCCCTGCGCCCCAAGTGAACCGGCCGCCACCCGCTGAAAGGCGGATGGCGGCCGGCTGCGGGCGCGCGTTGCAAGGGGGTTCAGTCCTCCGCGCGCTTGCGCCCCGTGATCATGGCGCGCACGAGGTTCTCGCCATGCTCCACCGAGGCCAGGATCACGCCGGCCACATGCAGGACGACCAGGCCGGTCGTGATCCAGACTGCTGCTTCGTGAACCTCCTCGACCCATTCGACGCCCCAGAAGGTATCGGTCGTCATCGCGTATCCGGATGCGCAGATGGCCGCGATCATCGCCAGGAGGAGGAAGACCATGGCGCCGCCCGCCGGATTGTGTCCGAGGTGGCGCGGCGCGCTGAGGCTCACGCTCTGGCGCAGGAAGGCGAGCACCTTGCGGGGACCGAAGGCGAAGCTTGAAAAGCGGGCATGCCGTGTACCGACAAAGCCCCAGACGATCCGTGCCGTGATCAGGCCGATAATGGCATAGCCGACCTGCTCGTGAAGCTTGCCGAATTCGTCTCCGGTAATCCAGGCGGCCGCGAAACCAGCCACGAGCATCCAGTGAAAGATGCGCACGAACGGGTCCCAGACCTTGACGGTTCTTGCGCGGGACGGCGGCTGGCTGTTCATCGTGTCGGTAGTCAGGGTGGAGGTCATGGTTTTCGTCCGTCAGGCCGCGGATCGGGGGTGGGCAGCGCGGAAACGCGGCGGAAAATCCGCGCTGCCCCTGCGGTCAGTCGTCCTGCTTGACGCGGACGACATCACCGCTGACCGGATGGAAATACACCTCGACGCGACGGCCCTGCTTGTCCATCGCATAGGCTTCGTAGCAGCCGTCATCGACCTTCACGGAGCGGACGTCATAGCCCATCCCGGCTGCCTTGGCCTTGACGGCGTCCTCGCTCATCCACTGGGCGACGGGCGCGTTGCCGCACCGGTTGTCGTCGTCGGAGGCAAGCGCCGGCTGGATGGCGGCGGCCGTGGCGGAAAGGGCGAGAGCGGTGAGGAGAATGCGCATGGGACAATTCCTTTCTTTCGTTTGACATGCACCGTTGTTGCGGTGATGCCTTTTTCGCAGGCTCCGCGTGACAGGGCGCTGATCGGGGCGTTCAGCGATTTGTAATTCGCCTGGTTGCAGGAAGGACACATGCGCGCGTTTCGAATTCTCATTGCCGGCCTGCTTTGCGCCCTCCTCGCGGCTGCGCCGGCGCTCGCCGACAGGAAGGGCGGCCGTTCCGACGATGACGACCGCTCCGCACGCCATGAGCGCGCGGCGGAGCGGCGGCAGGAAGGTGAACTCCTGCCGCTGGCCGACATACTCAAGATCCTTCACGCCCGCTTCCCCGGAAAGGTCCTCGAGATCGAATTCGAGGATGACAACCCGCCCGTCTATGAATTCTATGTGCTGGAGCCCTCCGGCCGTGTCATCGAGGTCGAATTCGATGCCCGGACCGGCCGGTTCCTGGGCCAGGAAACGGATGACGACTGAAATGCGGATCCTGCTGGTTGAGGATGACCCGAAGATCGCGGGCGCGGTGAAGGCGGTGCTTGACGCCCAGGGCTACCTGGTCGAGATCGAGCGGGATGGCGAGGAGGCCTGGTTCCTCGGCGATACCGAGGACTACGCGGCGGTCATTCTCGACCTCGGCCTGCCCACCATGGACGGCCTGTCGGTTCTCAAGCGCTGGCGTGCCGGTGGCCGGACCATGCCCGTTCTGGTCCTGACGGCGCGTGGAAGCTGGACAGACCGTGTCGAGGGTATCGATGCGGGGGCCGACGACTACCTGCCCAAACCCTTCGAGATGGAGGAACTGTCGGCGCGCCTGCGCGCGATCCTGCGCCGGTCCGCCGGGCAGGCTCATCCGGTCATCGCCGCGGGGGACGTCATCCTCGACACCCGCCAGATGCGCGTCACGAAGGCCGGCGTGCCCGTGGCGCTGACCCCGCAGGAATACAGGCTCGTCTCCTACCTGATGCATCATGCCGGCCGCGTGGTGGGCCAGCAGGAGCTTGCCGAGCATCTGCAGGCCGAGCACTACGAGCGGGAGTCCAATGCGGTCGAGGTGCTTGTCGGCCGTGTCCGCCGCAAGCTCGGGACCGGACTTATCGAAACGCGGCGCGGATTCGGATACATCGTGGACGGCGCATGAAGGCGGCGCGCTCGATCCGGCTGAGGCTGTTCGCGCTGGCCGTTGTGGGTATCCTTGCGGCGCTGGCGCTGGCCGGCCTGGGCCTCTCTGCCCTGTTCACCCGCCATGTCGAACGCGGCAATGCGCAGGAACTCGATGCGGTCATCGCCGACATCGCGGGAAACCTGACAAACGAGGCGGCAGGCCGCCTCGTATTGCGTCAGGAGCCGCAGGACCCGCGTTTCGCCGACATCTTCTCCGGCCTCTATTGGCAGGTCAGCAACGCCGATGGCGCAACGCTGTTGCGCTCGCCCTCCCTGTGGGACAGCAGCCTTGCCTTGCCGGACGACAGGCTCGTTCAGGGCGAAACGCACCAGCATTCCATCGTCGGCCCCGATGGCGCGGACCTGATGCTGCGCGAGGCGCTCTACCGCATCGAAAGCGGTGAAGGGGAGGCACGGCTCCTGCGCATCTCCGCGGCCATTGACCGCGCCGGTGCCATGGCGCTCACCGCCGGCTTCAACCGCGATCTCCTGCCTGCGCTGGGACTGCTCGCCCTGGTTCTGCTGGCCGGCGGCTGGGCCCAGGTGAGCGCCGGATTGAAGCCGCTTGGCGCCATGCGCATCGCCGTGCAGAACATCCGTCAGGGCCGGTCGAGGCGTCTGGAGGCCGAAGTGCCGCTGGAGGTCTCGCCGCTTGTCGAGGAACTGAACGGCCTTCTGGAACGCCAGGAGCAGGACATGCGCCGTGCCCGCGACCGCGCGGCCGATCTCGCCCATGGCCTCAAGACGCCGCTGACGGCGCTGGCCGCCGACATCGCGTCGCTGCGAGCGGCGGGGCAGATGGAAATCGCCGCCTCTGTCGAGGATGTCGCCCAACGCATGCAGCGCACCGTCGAGCGGGAACTCGCGCGCTCGCGGCTGCGCAACAGGCCGGGCATGGCGCGTCCGATCGCCGTCATTCCGGCTGCCGCTGCCATCATGCGCATCCTGGCGCGCACGCCCCATGGCGAGGCCGCGGACTTCCGGCTGGATGGCGATGAAGGATTGGCGGCGGCCATCGAGGCCGATGACCTGAACGACATTCTCGGAAACCTGCTGGAAAACGCAGCCCGCCATGCGCGCGCAAGGGTCGGCCTGTCGGTGGTCCGGGACGGCGGCCAGGTCGTGTTGACCATAACCGATGACGGGCCGGGCGTCCCCGCCGGAGAGCAGCGGCGTCTCGCCGCGCGCGGCATGCGTGACGACGAACGCGGCGGCTCCGCCGGTCTGGGCCTTGCCATTGTCAGCGATATCCTGTCGGCCTACGGGACCCGTCCCCGGTTCGCCAACCTGGAGCAGGGCGGTTTCGAGGTTACCGTCCGTCTTCCCGCCGCGCCGGGAGAGGCTGTCAGCCGGCCGTCGCGGTGACGATGGCCTGGCGCAACTCGTCCAGGCCCCGGTTCTTTTCCGAGGACGTGGCGAGCACCACCGGAAAGGCCGCCGGACGCTTCGATATCCGCGACAGCGTGTCGGCCATCAGGTGCGGCACGGCCTTCTCGCCGATCTTGTCGGTCTTGGTCAGCACGATCTGGTAGGAAACGGCGGCCTTGTCGAGCAGGTCCAGCACCTCGTCGTCGATCTTCTTGATGCCGTGGCGCGCGTCGATCAGCACATAGACGCGCTTCAGGGTCACCCGTCCGCGCAGATAGTCGAAAACCAGCTTGGTCCAGCGGTCCACCATGTCCTTGGGCGCCTGGGCGAAGCCGTAGCCCGGCATGTCGACCAGGGCCAGCGGCGGCAGGTCGTCCTTGGCGCCGGAAAAGCCGTCGGGCACGAAATAGTTGAGTTCCTGGGTGCGGCCGGGCGTGTTGGAGGTGCGGGCAAGCCCCTTTTGCCCGATCAGCGCATTGATGAGCGAGGACTTCCCGACATTCGAACGGCCCGCGAAGGCGATCTCCGGCGGGCCTTCGGGCGGCAGGAACTTCATCGCCGGCACACCCCGGATGAAAACCCAGGGCCGGGCGAAAAGGGTGCGGGTTTCGTCGGGGATCGCGTCGGTCATGGCTTTCGCATCGGCGTTTGGCGCGTGGAAGTCAAGCGCGAACCGGCCATTGCCTCTCAGCGAGGACGCAGCATTGCACCTTCAAGGACATAGACAATGCCGTCGCGCGCTTCCTCCACCAGCGAAAACGGCGTCACCTGCGCGCTTTCGTCATAGATGTGCACCCGTTCGTCCACGATCATCAGCGTGATGTTGTCCCGGCTGGCCGTGGCTAGGTTCTCCCGCTGGCGCCGGGTGCTGGTGATGTTGGCCACCATGTCGTCGAGCGTGAACTGGGCATCAAGCACATGGGCCAGGACCAGCTTGCGCAGGCGTGCCTCGTAGGCTTCGCCCTCCGCTCCGGCCATGAAGGCCTCGAAGGCCGGAGCGAGAACGGTATCGGTGGGCACGAAGACGGTCATGGGGCCGCCCTCGGTGAAGATGTCCGGGGGGCCGGCCATGTCGACCAGCGTGCGGAACAGCGAAAAGCGCGGATCGCCGGCGAGGATGTCGAGGACGGATTTCTCCGGTTCGGCATCATTGTCCTGACCGCCTTCGGGCGGGTTCCCGGTGCCCGGAACCGGCCCGGCTTCCTCGATGCTGCCGGCTTCGGGCCGTGCATCGCTCCCCAGTGTGACGATACTGCCCTCGCCATGCGCCACGCCCGGCGCGAGCCCCGTGTGCAGGGCTAGGACAAGCAGGGCGAGTGACAGGCGGTGCGCCACGGCGGTAGCTCCCTCGTGCGAACGGTTGCGGAACCCGATTATGGTGTCGCAAAGGTAAACAACTGACCAAGGACGGCGCGACCCGGCCGCTGGCTCACGAAGCACCGCCGGCGGGTGGCGCAGCTTTCCGCAACCGGTCGATGTCGGCGCCGCGAATGGCGTCCAGGTTCGCGGTGATCCGCGCCGCGTCCCAGTTCCACCATGCTATCGACAGGAGCGCGGCAACGGTGTCGTCATCGAAACGCTGGCGGACGGTCCGTGCCGGATTGCCGCCCGCGATCGTGTAGGGCGCCACGTCCGATGTCACCACGGAGCCGGTCGCGACGATTGCGCCGTCGCCGATGGTCACGCCCGGCATGATCAGGCTGTCCATGCCGATCCAGACATCATTGCCGACCACGGTGTCGCCCTTCGACTGCTCCAGCCATGTGGCCGTGTCGAAGCCTTCTTCCCAGCCGTTGCCGAAGATGTTGAACGGGAATGTGGAAAAGCCGCCCATGGCGTGGTTCGCCCCGTTCATGATGAAGCGGACGCCGCTGGCGATGGCCGTGAAGCGGCCGAAGACCAGGCGGTCGCCGAGAAAGTCGTAATGGTGCAGGACGTTGCGCTCCTCGAAGCGCTCCGCCCCGTCCGGGTCGTCGAAATAGGTGTAGTCGCCGACAACGATGTTGGGCCGGGTGATGACGTTCTTCAGGAAGACGGTGCGGGGGAAACCGGCGAGCGGATACAGGGTATCGGGGGAAGGGCCGTGCATGGCTGAACTCCTTGGCGGGCATGAGGTGCCTGTGCGGATGTGTCGGTCCGTCGGCGCATCCATGGCGCAGGCGGCCGGAGTTCAGTTGACCATCGTGGCGCACTCCTGGTTTCGGCGTTCTGCGTGTTCTAGCCGGGACGGGGCCGGAAAGCAAAACGGCCGGGGGTCACCCGGCCGTTCATCGTCTTGTACAGCTTCCGCTATTCCGCCGGCTTGTTCTTCGTGAACAGGCCCTTGAGATTGTCCCAAAGCTCGATCCGCGCGCCCTGGCGCTTCATGATCACCGCCTGCTGGATGATGGAAAGCAGGTTGTTCCAGGCCCAGTAGATGATGAGACCGGCCGGGAAGGCGGCCATCATGAAGGTGAAGACCACCGGCATCCAGGTGAAGATCATCGCCTGGGTCGGGTCCGGCGGCGTCGGGTTCATGCGCATCTGCAGGAACATGGTCACACCCATGATGAGCGGCCAGACGCCGATCATAAGGAAGGACGGCACGTCATAGGGCAGCAGGCCGAAAAGGTTGAAGATCGACGTCGGATCCGGTGCCGCCAGGTCGTTGATCCAACCGTAGAACGGGGCGTGCCGCATCTCGATGGTGACATAGAGCACCTTGTAGAGCGCGAAGAACACCGGGATCTGCAGCAGGATCGGCCAGCATCCGGCGATCGGGTTGATCTTCTCGCGCTTGTAGAGCTCCATCATCTCCTGCTGCTGGCGCATCTTGTCGTCCGCATACTTGTCGCGGATTTCCATCATTTTCGGCTGCACCGTCTTCATCTTGGCCATGGAGACGTAGGACTTGTTGGCCAGCGGGAAGAAGACTGCCTTGACGACAACGGTGGTGGCCAGGATGGCGAGGCCGAAATTGCCGAGCAGCTTGTAGAGATGGTCGATCAGCCAGAACATCGGCTTGGTGATGAAGTAGAACCAGCCCCAGTCGATCATCAGGTCGAACTCGCGGATCTGGTACTGCTCCATGTAGGCGTTGATCTCGTTGACCTCCTTGGCGCCGGCGAAGATCTGCGTCTTCAGGTTGGCGGAGGCGCCGTCGGCCACCTCCACGGGGTCGGTCAGATAGTCGGCCTGGTAGCGCGTCCGGCCGTCGTCGAAATAGGCGAAACGCGGCTGGAAGGTCATGCCCGACTGCGGGATCAGCGTCACCGCCCAGTACTTGTCGGTCATGCCGAGCCAGCCGTTCGTCGACTTGCCCGGAACCACGCGCTTGTCTTCCTCGATCTCCGAATAGTCGATTTCCTGAAGGCCTTCCTCGCCGGTCACGCCGATCAGGCCCTCGTGCAGCACGTAGACAGCCTGCGTCACCGGCTTGTTGAAGCGTGTCACGCGGCCATAGGACGGCAGCGAAACGGGTGCGCCGGTGGCATTGGTGATCGTGTCCTCGACGGTGAACATGTAGTGTTCGTCGACCGCGAAGCTGCGCCGGAAGGTCAGGCCCTTCTCGTTGGTGAAGGTAAGCGTCACCGGGTTGCCGGGCGAAAGGACAGGTTCGCCTTCCACGGACCAGACCGTGTCGGGTCCGGGCACCGCGCCGGTCGCCTCGTTACCCGCATAGCCGAGTTCCGCGAAATAGCCGAGTTCGGCGGAGGAGGGATGGAGAAGCTGGATCTTGTCGGAATCGGGCTCCACCGTCACGCGGTAGTCCTTCAGGACCAGTTGGTCGAGCCGTGCGCCGACCGTGTTGATCGAGCCCGAGAGCGAAGGCGTGTCGATCGGAACGCGCACCGCCTCGGGCGCCTGCGCCGGCGCGGTGGTGCCGGGCACGCTGCCCTGGGAGCCGGCTTGCGGCAGTCCCGCGCCATCGGTTCCGGCCTGCCCGGTGCCCGGTGTCTGGGCTGCCTGGCGGCTGGCCTGTTCTTCTGCCTGGATGCGCGCCGTCTCGCGCTGGGCCTCGATGCGCGGGTTCATGTAGAACACCTGCCACAAGGTCAGGATGACCACCGAAAGGGCGATCGTCAGGAAGAAGTTGCGATTATTTTCCATGGAAACGTTGTCCGCCTATTCGCCGCGCGAGTTCGTCGCTCAGGTCCGTGAAGGGGGCGCTCAGGCAATCCCTGCGCCCGACGATCACATAGTCATGTCCCGGCTGCATTGCCATGCGTCCCTTGAGCCGCAGGGCTTCCTTCAGTCGCCGCCGGATGCGGTTGCGTTCCACCGCATTGCCCTGCTTCGTCGTCACCGTGAAGCCGGCGCGCGGCAGCCCGCCGTCGCCACGGTCGGCCACCTCAAGCAGGAAAAACCGCCCGCGTCGCTTCTCGCCACGGCGGACGGCCAGGAATTCGGCCCGTTTGGTCAGTCGTCCGGGCCTCGGTTCGTCTTGCCGGTCAGTCACCGGCCCGGCCCCCGGCGCCCGGTCAGGCGCTGAGGCGCGCGCGGCCGCGGGCGCGGCGGGCGGCGATGACCTTGCGGCCACCCTTGGTGGCCATGCGTGCGCGGAAGCCATGACGGCGCTTGCGGACGAGCTTGGAGGGTTGATAGGTGCGCTTCATTTGTTTCAATACCGCGGAGTGCGGCCCTTCTTGGATCTGAACGGGTTCAGGAGCGATTGGACCGGGGATTTGCAGGGCACGGCGAACCGCACCCGGACATGTAGCCCGGACGTCGCGCGGCTTATAGGGACAAGCGGCGGCAAATGTCAATCGCGTGCGGCCGTTCCGGCGCCGGGAAAAGGCGTCACCGGCCGGTCACGCCGCGGTGAGAACGCCGGTCAAACGCGTCAATTGGCGGTGAGAACCGGCGTCATGCGGTTGCAACGTTGTGCCGGGGCGGTCATCTGTTGAAAAGAAGCGCCACCCGGTGGTGGCGGAAAACTTGTTAACGTTATTGGTGCAGCATGATGGAAACACACGCTTTGGAGGACGGTTCCGGCATGGGGAAAGCGGCATCCGGCAAGCCGAACGCCGTCAGGAGGTTCGGGCCGATCGCCGTGATCGCGGCCGGTCTGGCCTTCGGCTACATGATGGGCTGGCACCAGTATTTCTCTCTCGACTTCCTGGCCAGCCAGCGTGAGGCGCTGACCGCATATGTCTCCGCCAACTATGCCGCGGCGCTGGCGGGCTTCGTTGTCCTCTACGCGCTTGCCGTCGCCTTCTCCTTTCCGGCGGCCTCCGTGCTCACGATCTTCGGCGGCTTCCTGTTCGGCTGGTGGGTGGCGGGCATCGCCGTGGCCTTTGGCGCCACGGCCGGCGCCTCCATCCTGTTCCTGGCCGCCCGCAGCGCGTTCGGCGATTTCCTGCGCGAAAAGGTGGGCGGTCTGGCCGCCCGCCTGGCCGACGGCTTCCGCGAGGATGCCTTCAGCTATCTTCTCGTGCTGCGCCTGGCGCCGTTCTTCCCCTTTTTCGTGATCAACATCGCACCCGCTTTGTTCGGCGTGAAGCTGCGCACCTATGTCGCCGCCACGTTCATCGGCATCCTGCCCGGCTGCTTTGCCTATGCCTGGCTGGGGCAGGGGATCGGCTCCGTGCTCGATGCGGCCGAAAGGGAAGGCGGCGCGATCGCGCTGAAAGACCTCGTGACACCGGAAATTACCATCGCCTTCGTCGCGCTGGCGGTCGTTGCGATCATTCCGACCATAATCCGCAAGTGGCGTGGCGGCCGCGCGCGCATGCGCCGCGACTGAGCGGCATACGGAGGGACATGCAAATGGGTGAGGTGCTGACCCCGGATATCTGCGTCATCGGCGGCGGCTCCGGCGGACTGACCGTCGCGGCCGCCGCGGCGGCCTTTGGCGTCGAGGTGGTGCTGATCGAGAAAGGCAGGATGGGCGGCGACTGCCTCAATTACGGCTGCGTGCCGTCCAAGGCATTGCTTGCCGCTGCCAAGCAGGCCGAGGCCATGCGCCATGCATCCCGCTTCGGCATCGCCGATGTCGATCCGCAGGTCAATTTCGGCCAGGTCAACCGTCATGTGCACGGCGTCATCGACGCGATCGCGCCCAATGACAGCGTCGAGCGGTTCACCGCGCTGGGCGTCCGGGTCATCCAGGCCCATGGCCGCTTCACGGACAAGCGGACTGTGGTGGCCGGGGACGTGGAGGTCCGCGCCCGCCGCTTCGTCATTGCCACCGGGTCCTCGCCGCTCGTGCCGCCGATCCCCGGTCTCGATACGGTCGACTATCTCACCAACGAGACGCTTTTCGAGCAGACCCGCAAGCCCGGTCATCTTGTCATCATCGGCGGTGGGCCCATCGGCATGGAAATGGCGCAGGCCCACCGCCGGCTCGGCTCTGACGTGACCGTTCTCGAAGCGGCCCGGGCGCTCGGCAAGGACGATCCCGAACTGGCTGCCGTGGTGCTGCGCCGGTTGGCCGCCGAGGGCGTGGACATCCGCGAGAAGACGAAGGTGACGCGGGTGGAAGCCCGCGGCAAGGCCGGTGTCCGCGTCCATGTCGAGGCGCCGGACGGGCCGGCCGTGATCGACGGCACCCATCTGCTTGTCGCCGCCGGCAGGGCCGTCAACGTCGACGGGCTGGACCTCGACAAGGCCGGCATCGTCCATGACCGGCGCGGCATCAAGGTGACGGAGAAATTGCGAACCACCAATCGCCGCGTCTATGCCATTGGCGATGTCGCCGGCGGGCTGCAGTTCACTCATGTGGCGGGTTATCACGCCGGCCTGGTGTTGCGCCCGCTGCTGTTCCGCCTGCCTGCGCGTGCCAATGACGGCATCATCCCGTGGGTCACCTACACCGATCCCGAACTCGCCCATGTCGGCCTGACCGAGGATGCCGCGCGCGAGCGCCACGGCCGCATATCCGTCCTGCGCTGGCCCTATGCCGAGAACGACCGGGCCCAGGCCGAGCACAGGACCGAAGGGCTCATCAAGGTGGTGACCGGCCGCAAGGGACGCATTCTCGGCGCCACCATTGCCGGCGCCCATGCCGGCGAGATGATCAACCTCTGGGCGCTGGCCCTGTCGAAGGGCATGACCGTGCGCGACATCGCCGGCTACGTGCCGCCCTATCCGACCATGAGTGAAATTGGAAAACGGGCCGCGGTCTCCTATTATTCCGCTTCGACGCGCAATCCCTGGGTTCGCAGGCTGATCGGCTTTCTGCGGATGTTCGGGTGACGCGGGAACGCGGAGAGGCCATGAGCGCAAGGGACACTGACGGGGATCTGTCCGCCGGGATCGACGATCCCGTTGCCAGCGTGCCGCTCGGCCGCGGGCTGTCGGTCAAGCTGCTCGTGCTGACGGCCGTCTTCGTGCTGATTGCCGAAACGCTCATCTTTCCCCCCTCGGCCGCGAATTTCCGGCTGCGATGGGCCGAGGACAAGCTCAACACGGCCGCCGTGGCCGGCCTGTTCCTGATGGGAGAGCATTCCGAGGAGACCGCCGAGGCGCTGCGTGAGGACATCATCGCCGCCACCGGCGCCTTGCACATCGCGGTGCGCGAGGACGGCATGTCGCGCATGCTCGTCTCTGCCGGCCATGTTCCCATGGTCGACGAGCACATCGACGTTTCCGCTGCCATCGATCCGCTCGGCTCCATCATGGCCGCGCTGTCGACGCTGGTCTCCGGCGGCGACCGCATGCTGCGCATCCATGGCCGGGTCGGCGCCACGGCGCAGGACTTCGAGATCGTGCTGCCGGATGCAGGATTGCGCGACGAATTGCTGGTCTACACGCGCAACATCGTCCTCTTGTCCCTGTTCATCTCCGTTCTGACGGCGGTCCTCGTCTTCGCGGTGATCAACCGCGTCATGATCCGTCCGGTCCGCTCCATGACGCGCTCGATGCTGGCTTTCGCCGCCGAGCCGGACAATCCGGCCCGCATCATCCGCCCGGAGAACCGCCGCGACGAACTGGGCATCGCCACGCGCGAACTCGCCGCCATGCAGGCGGAACTGCAGAAGACGCTGGGAGAGCGCAAGCGCCTGGCCGATCTCGGCCTCGCCGTCTCCAAGATCAACCATGACATGCGCAATATCCTGGGCGCTGCCCAGCTCATGTCCGACCGGTTGACGACCGCCACCGATCCCAAGATCCAGGCCTTCGCGCCGCGCCTCGTGCGCACGCTCGACCGTGCCGTCACCTATTCGCAATCCGTGCTGGAATACGGCCGTGCGCAGGAAGCGCCTCCGGTCCGGCGCAAGGTCCTGCTGCGCCAGCTTGTCGAAGACGTTCAAGCCATCCTGCCCGTCGATGGCGGGGCAGCCATCCGTTTCGAGAACGGGGTCGACGAGGCGCTCGAGGTGGATTGCGACGCCGAGCAGATGTTCCGCGTCCTTGCCAATCTTTGCCGCAACGCGGTGCAGGCGCTCCATGGCGATGCCGACGCGGCCATCGTCAAGCGGCTCAGCGTCACGGCCTGTCGCGAAGGGGCGGTTGCCGTCATCCGCATCGTCGACACCGGACCGGGCCTGCCGAAGAAGGCGCGCGACAACCTGTTCGCCGCCTTCAAGGGCTCCGCGCGCAGCGGCGGCACCGGTCTCGGCCTCGCCATCGCCCTGGAACTGGTGCGCGCCCATGGAGGCACGCTGGAACTGGTCGAAAGCCGCGGCGGTCACACCGAGTTTGCCATTTCCATACCCGATCAGCCCGTCGACCTGGACAGCATGCGCGGCCGCCACCGCCGCCAGGCCGGCTGACGCCTGCGCGTTGGCGGTTTCGCAAATTTGTCATGCGGGGTGCTTGCAATTGTCCGCAACACTCGCTAGGTACCTGCCCACGGCGGTCGGCACTGACCGGTTCCGCCGGTTGCCGGTTTGGCAAATGCGCACCCGTAGCTCAGCTGGATAGAGCACCAGACTACGAATCTGGGGGTCAGAGGTTCGAATCCTTTCGGGTGCGCCATTTCTTTCAATCACTTGCAGCAGATCCCGGAATGCCCGAGAAGTCCTCGCACTGCGAATGAGTGACTGGATCGCTGGCGCTCACGGCGGTCTGCACCGACCTGTTCTTTCGGGCCGCTTCCGAACGGGCTTCGGGTTGTGAACGATCATGCCGCCTGTGCCTGCGACTGTGCCGCCCAGGTGAGCGAGAAAAGCAGCAGGGCTGCAGACAGTGCGCAGGCGGCGGCGCGGACCGTATTCCAGAAGGTCCAGCGGGGCAGATAGGTGCGGTTCCAGTAGTCCAGCGCTGCATCCGCGGAAGCCTCCATGCCGGCCAGGGCCTCGTTCATCGGCACGTTGAAGAAAACCGTGACCCCGAAGCATCCGACAAGATAGGTCAGGCCAGCCAGTATCATCATCGTTCCCGGCCCCTGCCCGACGACGATTGCACCATAGGCCGCGATCAGCAGCGATACCGGCGCCATTCCGAGGAAGAGAACCATGAAGACCCAGCGGTACACCTCGCGGTTGATGGCCTGCATCGCCTCCGCGCCACCCTGGCCGCTGGTCACTGACAGGGCGCGCATGATGAAATCCGAGAAGGCGAGAAAGACGCCACCCACCAGCGCATAGGCGAGGACGGCGAAGTGGGCGAGGTAGAAGAGAGTGGGGGACATGGGGAAGGTTCCTTGGTTTGGGGCGGCGGCGGGTCGTCAGGCGCCACGCCGCCGCTGCAAGATCAGCGGGCGGGCTGTGGTGGCGAGAGGCCGGCTGCCGGCTCCCAAAGGCGCCGCCGGAAGGCTGCCAGGCAGAGCGCGGCAATGATCAGTTCCGCGACGAGCGCGCCGATGACGCTGCCGGACGGCATCCCGTCCGCTGCAAGCCCGATCAGCCGCCCGGCCGGAAAGGCAATGAAGACCGTCAGGGCCACCGTCATGGCGATGGGCAGGACAGAGTGCCGCCGGATGCCGAGCAGCATCAGAAGGCCGAAGGCGGCGAGACCGGCGCCGGGTGCACGCAATTCGCTCAGCAGGCTGGCATCGTCGCCGAGCGCGATGCCGTAGCCCGCGTAGAAGGTGTGCGGTGCCAGCAGGATGAAAGCGCCGATGGTGAGCGCGGTGAGGCCGGAGACACCGAGTGCGGTCTTTTCGAACAGGGTGGGGCGCATGTCGTTTTTTCCTTTCATGGTGTGGCGTCAGGCGGCGCTTGTCCAGGCGCCGTTCCGGGCGGCGGCCCGGGCGAAGTCCGAGAAGTCGCGGGGGCTGCGGCCGAGAGCCCGCATCACACCGTCCGTGGTGTAGGCGTTGCGTCCGTCCAGCGTCTCGCGGGCAATGGCGGTGAAGACGTCGGCGACGAAGGCGCCGCCTGCCTCGGCGATGGTTGCGTGGAACGCCTCGAAGCTGATCGGCATATGGCGGATTTCGCGTCCGGTGGCCCGCGAGAGTTCCCCCGCCATGTCCGCGAAGGACATCAGCCGCGGGCCGGTCACCTCGTAGAGCTTGCCCTTGTGGCCGTCTTCGGTCAGCGCCGCGACGGCGACATCGGCAATGTCGTCAATGTCGATGATGGGCTCGGCGATATCGCCGCCTGGCATGGGAAGGACGCCGGCCAGGACCGCATCGCGCAGGTAGCCTTCGGAAAAGTTCTGCGCGAACCAGGCGGCCCGGACGATGGTGAAACCGATCCCGGAACTGCGTACCACCTCTTCGCCCAGTTTCGCGTGGTGCTCGCCGCGGCCGGAGAGCAGGACGAGGTGCTCGACGTCCACGTCGCGGGCCGTTTCGCAGAGTGACTCGAGCTTTTCCACGGCGCCGGGGAAGGCGAGATCGGGAAAGTAGGTGACATAGGCCGCACGGGCTCCGCGCAGGGCTGGCGCCCAGGTCTCAGGCGCCTCCCAGTCGAAGGGCGTGACGGAGCCGCGCGAGCCGCGGCGCACGGCAATGCCCTGTGCCTCGAGGCGGCTCGCAACACGCCGGCCGGTCTTGCCGGTTGCGCCGATGACGAGAATCGATTGGTCTTTCATGGATTGTCTCCCTGGCTTCGGTTTCGACAGCCAAGGGATAGGCGCGGGGATGCGTCGCGGTATTGACCGGCATTGCCAGCCTTTTGACCGTTGTCGCCAATGCGCCCGTCAGCGGCGGGAGATATCCTTGCGATAGGTCGCGGGCGTCGTGCCGACCCAGCGCTTGAACGCGCGGGTAAAGGCACTCTGCTCGGAGAAGCCGGTGAGAAACGCGATTTCGGCCAGTGAATGCCTCTCGTCGCGCAACAACCCCTCCGCAAGGTCGCGGCGGGTTTCCTCCGTCAGTGCCTGAAAGCTCATTCCGTGCTCGGAAAGGCGCCTGTGAAAGGACCGGGCACTGAGCCCGAGACCACGGGCGATCCCGGCCATCTTCGGCGCCCCCTCGCTGAGGGCCTGGGCGATTGCGGCTTTCGCCTCCGAGACAAGCGCGGGCTGCCGGGTGATCTCTGACAGTTCCGCATCGAGATGCGTGGTGAGGTATTGCGAAATACCCTCGTCTCCGAGGATGTTGGGCCGGGCCAGCATCTCGTCGGTATAGCGGATCGCGTCGAGTTCGGCGCCGAAGCGCACCGGGCAGCCGAACCAGTCCTCGTGCGCGGCTGTCGAGCGCGGGGCGGGATGCCGGACCAGCACTTCCACCGGTGCGAGCGGCACCGGGCAGACCTGCCTTGCGATGGAGACGGCGCTGGCAAGGGTCGCTTCGTTGGACAGCCGCATGCCGAGGCGCCGTTCGCCCGCCCGGTGCAGGATGAAGAGCGAGCCCCCCGCTACCGGCCGCAGCTCGTATTCGACGACGCTGGTCCACAGGCGCGCATAGCGCTCAACCCGCGCGTAGGACGCCCGGAGCGTCGTTGCAGCCTTGAAGGCCAGCCCGAGCGCGCCGTATTCGTCAAGCCGCATGGAGGCTCCCGTGCGCACCGGCAGGTCGGTCACGTCGATCCGGTCGGCGATCCTTTCAAGCATGTCATAGTAACGCTCGGCCGGAACCATCTGCCCGGCATCCCAGGGGGCATCGGCGGCGATGCCGACACTGGCCAGCATCGCCGCAGCATCGACCTCATCGCCCGCCGCGGCGACCACCCTGCGCGCGAAGAGCGACGTCACATAGCCCATGGCCGGCACTATACGGTGCGCGTCTTGCGCAGCCAAGCGCGCCAAGCCGAACCGGCAGCGAGGTTTGCTTTCCGCCCGGCCTGCATGTGCCCGGGGGAGGTGGCCAGGTTCCGAACATGAGGCCGCTCTCGGGCTGGCATCGGTCGTTGCTCGTGCAGGTCCAGGAGCAGTTGGGGTGCGCCCATGGATGCCCCTCGCTTCCGTGCCGCGAGCGCGCGCCCATGGCGGGCGGATCACAGTTCGGTGTGCATCCTGTAGCCCGGCGCGAAGGTCAACCGCACCGACGTGATGATCTGTCCGCCCGACCATGTGCTCCGGTCGATGATGAACAGGCCTTCGCCCTCGCCGCAATCCAGCACATGGGCGTCTTCCTGCCCGGAAGTCTTGGCCGAGAATGTGATGTCGCCGCCTTCGAAGGGGATATTGGCGACAAGCCATTCGTTCGGGCTGTTGGTCTCGAAATCGACGTCGAGGGCCTGGGGAACCGCCTTCGGGTTGATCCAGCGGTTCTCGAACACGTATGGCCGGCCGTTCGCCATGTGCAGCGCCTTGATGTGGAGAAGCCGGTCGCCCTGGCGCGTCTGCATCCGGCCCCTGACATCGATGGGCGGTTCGCGCATCGACCGGGAGATCAGCGAGTAGCGGTAGGCAAAGCCCTTGGCCTCGATGTCGCGGCGGATGACCGGAATGTCGAGCGTGGCCTTTCGCACCGGATGCAGGGCCACCCGCGTTCCGGCCTTCCGCTTGCGGTCCAGCAGGCCCATTTCTGCCAGGTTCCTGAGCGCCCGGTTGACCGTGGCGCGCGCACAGCCGAATTCCAGCGAAAGCTCCGCCTCGTTGGGGATCGTGTCGCCGGGCTTCCATTGCCGGGTATGGATCCGGCGCAGGACTTCGTCCTGGACCGACTGCCAGCCGCTGATCCCGCCAGTCGTCAAATCATGTCCCCCAGTTCCTGCACCGCCTTCCTGTAGGCGGCGGTGATCGCATCGCGCGCATGGTGCCGGCCTTCGGAAACGGCGTGCCGGCCCGCGGACCACACATCCGATATCATCCGGTCGTCGCCCGCGAAGACGAAGCTGTCGATCAGGCTATCGCCGCTGCGCCCCTGAAGGTCAATTGCACCGGCGTCGAGCGCAACCATGTCGGCAAGTTTTCCCACCGACAGGCTGCCGGCATTGCGGCCCGAGGCTTTCGCGCCGCCTTCGCACACGGCTTGGAAGAGGCGACGTCCCGTCGAGATGCCGGGCGCCGCCAATGCCGCGCGGGAGCGGTCGCGCAGGCGCTGGGAATAGTCGAGCGTGCGCAACTCTTCCGACAGCGCGATGCGGATGTTGGAATCCGACCCGATCGCGATGGCACCGCCTTCACCGAACCAGCGCACGCCGTCGAAGATGCCGTCACCAAGGTTCGATTCCGTAATCGGGCACAATCCGGCAATGGCGCCGCTATGCGCCAGGCCCGCTGACTCATGCGCTTGCATCTGGGTGCAATGGATGAAGCAGCAGTCCGGCCCGGCGTCGAAATGGTCGAGCATCCATTCGACAGGCCGCGCGCCGAGGACGGCGGCGACCTCGTCCACTTCGGCAACCTGTTCGGCCAGGTGCATGTGGAACGGGTTGCCGGCGGCCAGCGCGTGGTGGCGCGCCAGGTCGTCCGCCGCGACGGCCCGCAGGCTGTGGGGCGCAACACCGGTCCTGCAATCGGACGGCAGAACAGCGACGATACGGGCCGACATTTCATGCAGGCGGGCGAAACGGTCGAAGTCATTGCCGAAGCGCACCTGGCCGGCACCCAGTGGGCGCCTGTCGCAACCGCCATACTGGTAGTGCACCGGCAGCAGCGTAAGGCCGATGCCGGTTTGCGCCGTGGCGGCGGCGATCCGTTCGGCCATTTCCGCCAGGTTGGCATGGGGAACGCCGCCCGGCTGGTGGTGCAGGTAGTGGAACTCGACATTGGCGGCATAGCCTGCCTCCAGCATCTCCATCTGCACGAAGGCGGCAATGGCCTCGACATGGTCCGGCGTCAGCCGGTCCAGGAAGCGGAACATCAGTTGCCGCCAGGTCCAGAAGGAGTCGGAGGGATCGGGCCCCCGCTTCTCGGTCAGACCCGCCATGGCGCGCTGGAAGGCGTGGCTGTGCGCATTGGCCGGTGCCGGCAGGAGCACACCGGCCCGGTGGTCGCCCGCACCCGCTTGCATGCCGGTCTCGACAGCGGCGATGACGCCGTCATCCCCGACGCCGACCCGCACGTCCCTGGCCCATCCCGTTGGCAGCAATGCGTTTTCAGCCCAGATCCGGAACATTCAAATCACCTGTTGACAGCTCTTTATGTATATACATAATACCAATATAAGCGCACATTACAACGGTCTTTGCCATGCTTCTGACAAACGCCACGCTCGCCACGATGGACGCCGGTTACGGACTGGTGCAGGACGGGGCAATTGCCATCGAAGGCGAACGGATTGCCTGGGCGGGAAGGGTCGGCGATCTCCCGGACGGCTTGCGCGGCCAGCCGGAGACCGATCTGGAAGGCCGGCTCGTCACGCCGGGCCTCGTCGACTGCCATACGCACATAGTCCATGGCGGAAACCGCGCCCGTGAATTCGAGATGCGGCTGGAAGGCGCGACCTATGAGGAGATCGCGCGGGCCGGCGGCGGCATCGTTTCAACCGTGGCGGCCACGCGCGCGGCAGGCGAGGCGGAATTGCTGGCGGACGCCCTGCCCAGGGTCGACGCCCTTCTTGCAGAGGGCGTGTGCGCCATCGAGGTGAAATCCGGCTACGGCCTCGACATCGACACCGAGTTGAAGATGCTGCGCGCGGCGCGTGCCATCGAAAAGGCAAGGCCCGTGCGCGTGCGCACGTCGTTTCTTGGCGCCCATGCCGTTCCGCCGGAATACAAGGGCCGCCCGGACGCCTATCTGGACGAGGTCTGCTTGCCGGCCCTGGACACGGCGGCCGATGCCGGTCTTGCCGATGCCGTGGATGGTTTCTGCGAGGGCATCGCCTTCACGCCGGACCAGATCGCCCGCGTTTTCGGCAAGGCCCGCGAACGCGGACTGCCGGTCAAGCTGCATGCGGAGCAATTGTCGAACCTGGGCGGCGCACGCCTCGCCGCGCAACATGGTGCCCTTTCCGCCGACCACCTCGAATATGCGGATGACGGCGATGCGGCGGCCATGGCGGCTGCGGGAAGCGTCGCCGTGATACTGCCAGGCGCCTTCTACACCCTGCGCGAAACGCAGCTTCCCCCGGTGGAGGCGTTCAGGCAACACAATGTCCCGATGGCCGTCGCCACCGACTGCAATCCGGGGTCCTCGCCGCTGGCCTCCCTGCTCATGGCCATGAACATGGCCTGCACGCTTTTCCGCATGACGCCGGAGGAGGCCCTGGCCGGTGTGACACGGCATGCCGCCCGCGCCCTCGGCCTGGCCGATTGCGGAACGATCAACGCCGGCATGCGCGCCGACCTGGCGGTGTGGAACGTGGAGCATCCGGCAGAACTGTCCTACCGGATCGGCTTCAACCCGCTGCACATGCGCATCTTTGGAGGCGGGGCATGACCGTCGTTCTCGCACCGGGCGCCGTGGCGCTGGACCAACTGGAGGCGATCTGGCGCGAATCCCTGCCGGTTGTGCTGGAGCCCGGTGCGCGCGACCGGGCAGCGGCGGCGGCCGGCCTGGTCGAACGGGCTGCTGGCGGAGAGGAGGCGATCTACGGTGTCAACACCGGTTTCGGCAAGCTTGCCAGCATCCGCATCCGGCCCGAGGACACCGCGCGGCTTCAGCGCAACCTGATCCTCTCCCACTGCTGCGGCGTCGGCGAACCGCTCGACATCGCCACCACCCGCCTGATGATGGCCCTCAAGCTGGTCTCCGTCGGGCGCGGCGCCTCCGGCTTGCGCCCGCAGACCATCGACCTGCTGGAAGCCATGCTGGCGCACGGCGTGGTGCCGGTCGTGCCAGAACAGGGATCGGTCGGCGCGTCGGGCGATCTGGCGCCGCTGGCGCACATGACCGCTGCGATGATCGGGGAGGGGGAAGCCTTTCTGGACGGCGAGCGGATGCCGGCCGCCCGCGCGCTTGAAAGGGCCGGGCTTTCACCCGTCGAACTGGGCCCGAAGGAAGGTCTCGGCCTGATCAACGGGACACAGTTTTCCACCGCCTGCGCCCTGGCCGGCCTGTTCGATGCCATGCGCAATCTCGAAGCGGCCGTTGCGGCATCCTCCCTCTCCACCGACGCGATCATGGGTTCGACCGCCCCGCTTCACCCCGCCATTCACGCCCTGCGCGGCCATCGCGGCCAGATCGACGTGGCACGCGCCATGCGCGCCATGCTGGAAGGCTCGCAGATCCGCGAAAGCCATCGCGAGGACGATGCCAGGGTGCAGGATCCCTATTGCATCCGCTGCCAGCCCCAGGTGACCGGCGCGGCGCTCGACCTTCTGCGTTTTGCCGGCGCGACGCTGGAAACCGAGGCCAATGCCGTCTCCGATAATCCGCTCGTGCTGGTCGATGACGGCATCATCGTCTCGGGTGGCAATTTCCATGCCGAACCGGTCGCCTTTGCCGCAGACCAGATCGCCATCGCCATCGCCGAGATCGGAGCCATTGCACAGCGCCGTGTCGCGTTGATGGTCGATCCGGCCCTGTCGCACGACCTGCCCCCCTTCCTGACCCCGGAACCGGGCCTGAATTCCGGCCTGATGATCGCGGAAGTAACCACGGCGGCGCTGATGAGCGAAAACAAGCATCTCGCCCACCCCTGTTCGATCGATTCGACGCCCACCTCGGCGAACCAGGAAGACCATGTGTCCATGGCCGCCCACGGGGCCCGGCGGCTGGCGCGCATGAACCGCAATCTCAATGCGATCATCGGCATCGAGTTGATGTGCGCGGCGCAGGGCGTCGAGTTCCGCGCCCCGCTTGCAACGAGCCCTGTCATGGCGAAGCTCATGAGGACCATCCGGTCCGGGATCGAGCCTGTCGGCGAGGACCGGTACCTGGCCGGCGACATCGCCGCCGCTGCCCGCCTCGTCGCCGATGGCGGCATCGGCGCCTGTTGCGGTGTCCGCCACCTGCTGAATGGAGACGCCCGATGAACCCGGTCGAGATCACCCGCGGCGACAGCCCGGTCATTCTGGGCATGCCCCACACGGGAACCCATGTCCCGCCCGACATCTTCGCCCGCCTGACCCCGCTCGGCAGGACGCTGGGCGACACCGACTGGCACATCGACCGCCTCTATGACGGGCTCTTGCCCGGCGCGACGGTGGTCCGCGCGACATTCCATCGCTACGTCATCGACGCCAACCGCGATCCGTCCGGGGCAAGCCTCTATCCGGGGCAGAACACCACCGGCCTCGTTCCGCTGACCGATTTCGACGGCAGGCCGTTGTGGGAGCAAGAGCCTGACGACGCGGAAATCGAGGCGCGGCGCGTTGCCTGGCACCAGCCCTACCACGAGGCGCTGGCCGCCGAGGTGGACCGGGTCCGGCAAAAGCATGGTGTCGCCATCCTCTACGACTGCCATTCGATCCGTTCCGAAATTCCGTTCCTGTTCGAAGGCGTGCTGCCCGACTTCAACATCGGCACCAATGACGGAAAGACCTGCGCGCCCGAAATCGAGGCCGCGACCGCAGCCGTTTGCATGGCGGCCCCCGGCTATACGGCGGTCGTGAACGGCCGTTTCAAGGGTGGCTGGACGACCCGCCATTACGGCCACCCGGAAGAAGGCGTGCACGCCATCCAGATGGAACTGGCGCAGAAGACCCATCTTGCCAGCGAGACGCTACCCTTCGCCTATGACGAAGCCAGGGCCGCCCGCCTGCGCGCGCCGCTCGCCGAAATCCTGAAAAGACTTGAGAAACTCGCAGCCACCCTGGGAGGGCAGTCATGAGCAATCCGCGACACAATCAACGCGACGTCTATCCGCCGACCGGCCCCGAAATCACCGCGAAAAGCTGGCTGACAGAAGCGCCCATGCGCATGTTGATGAACAACCTGCATCCAGACGTGGCGGAGAACCCGCACGAACTCGTCGTCTATGGCGGCATCGGCCGGGCTGCGCGCACCTGGGACGATTTCGACCGGATCGTGGCCAGCCTGAAATCGCTCGACGCCGACGAGACGCTGGTCGTCCAGTCCGGCAAGCCCGTGGCGATCGTGAAGACCCATCCCGACGCGCCGCGTGTGCTGATCGCCAATTCCAACATCGTGCCCCATTGGGCCAATTGGGAGCACTTCAACGAACTGGATCGCAAGGGCCTGATGATGTACGGCCAGATGACGGCCGGTTCGTGGATCTATATCGGCACGCAGGGCATCGTGCAGGGCACCTACGAGACCTTTGCCGAGGCCGGGCGCCAGCACTATGGCGGCGACCTGAAGGGTAAGTGGATCCTGACCGCCGGCCTCGGCGGCATGGGCGGCGCGCAGCCTCTTGCCGCGGTTTTCGCCGGCGCCTGCTGCCTGGCGGTCGAATGCGACGAGACGCGCATCGATTTCCGCATCCGCACGAAATATCTCGACGAGAAGGCGCACACGCTGGACGAGGCGCTGGAGAAGATCGAGCGCTGGACCCGCGCCGGTGAAGCGAAGTCGGTCGGCCTGCTCGGCAATGCCGCCGACATTTTCCCCGAACTGGTCTCCAGGATGAAGGCGGGCGGTCCGCGCCCCGATATCGTCACCGACCAGACCTCCGCCCATGATCCGCTGCATGGCTATCTGCCGCAAGGGTGGACGGTCGCCGAGTGGCGCGCAAGACAGGAAAGCGATCCGCAAGCCGTGGAGAAGGCGGCCCGCGCCTCCATGAAGACGCATGTCGCGGCCATGGTGGACTTCTGGAATGCCGGCGTGCCGACGCTCGATTACGGCAACAACATCCGCCAGGTCGCCAGGGAAGAAGGCCTGGAAAACGCCTTTGCCTTTCCCGGCTTCGTGCCCGCCTATATCCGCCCGCTCTTCTGCAAGGGGATCGGTCCGTTCCGCTGGTGCGCCCTGTCGGGCGATCCGGAGGATATCTACAAGACCGACGAGGCGATGAAGAAGCTCTTCCCGGAAAACGAGCATCTTCACCGCTGGCTCGACATGGCGCGCGAGCGCATTGCCTTCCAGGGCCTGCCGGCGCGCATCTGCTGGATCGGCCTTGGCGAGCGCCACCGGGCGGGCCTGATGTTCAACGAGATGGTGGCGTCGGGCGAATTGAAGGCACCGGTCGTCATCGGCCGCGACCATCTCGATTCCGGGTCTGTCGCTTCGCCCAACCGCGAGACCGAGGCGATGAAGGACGGCTCCGATGCCGTCAGCGACTGGCCGCTGCTCAATGCGCTGGTCAACACCGCTTCGGGCGCGACCTGGGTCTCGCTGCATCACGGCGGCGGTGTCGGCATGGGCTTTTCGCAGCATTCCGGCGTGGTTATCGTCGCCGACGGCACCGAGGCCGCGGCCCGGCGGCTGGAACGCGTGCTCTGGAACGATCCGGCGTCGGGCGTCTGGCGCCATGCGGATGCCGGCTACGATATCGCGCTTGATTGCGCCCGCGAAAACGGGCTTCGTCTTCCCGGAATCCTGGGAAACTGAGGGACTGGACTTTCGAACACTTGGAGCAAGGAGGAATACCACGATGGAAAGACGTCAATTTCTGAAAGGAACCGCCGCCGGCGCACTGGCCGCAACGGCGCTCGCCACACCGGCCATCGCGCAGGACAAGCGCCAGTGGAAGATGGTCACAGCCTGGCCGAAGAACCTGCCGGGACCGGGTGTCGCCGCGCAGATGCTGGCCGACCGCATCACCACGCTGTCGGGCGGTCGTATCGAGGTCAAGCTCTACGCCGCCGGCGAGATCGTGCCGGGACCGGGCGTTTTCGATGCCGTCTCCGAGGGCACGGCCGAGCTCTATCACGCGGTTCCCGCCTATTGGGGATCGAAGTCCAAGGGCATCCTGCTGTTCGGTTCCCAGCCGTTCGGGCTGAGGGCGGACGAGCAGTTCGGCTGGATGCAGCATGGTGGCGGCCAGGCGCTATATGACGAGATGTATGCTCGGTTCGGCGTCAAGCCGTTCCTGTGCGGCAATTCCGGGCCGCAATGGGCCGGCTGGTTCCGCAACGAGATCAACTCCGTCGATGACCTGAAGGGGCTGAAGTTCCGCACCACCGGCCTGGCCTCCGAAATGGCGACCAAGCTCGGCATGGCGGCACAGGCCATGGGTGGACCGCCCATGTTCCAGGCCCTCCAGACCGGCGCGCTGGATGCCGGCGAGTTCATCGGCCCGTGGACCGATTCCGCGCTCGGCTTCTACCAGGTGGCCAAGAACTACTATTGGCCCGGCGTCGGCGAGCCCTCGTCGGCCGAGGAATGCGGCATCAACGCGAAGGTCTACGAGGAACTTCCCGATGACCTGAAGCAGGCCGTTTCGCTGGCCTGCGAAAGCCTCTACAACCCGGTCTGGACCGAGTACACGACCAAGCACGCCCAGTCGCTCAAGACGCTTGTGTCCGAGCATGGCGTCCAGGTGAGGAAACTCCCCGACGACGTGGTCGCGGCGATGGGCAAGGCTGGCGCCGAGGTCATCGACGAATTGCGCCAGAACGACGATGAACTGGTCAAGCGGATCACGGAGAGCTTCGTCGCCTATCGCGATCTGGTCGGCGGCTACATGACCTACGCCGACAACGGCCAGATGAACGCGCGCGCCTCGGTCATGGGATACTGAGTTGCGGCCCCGCCCGGCGGGCGAAGCGCCCGCCGGCCATTCGGGGGGATGCTTTCATGATCCAACTGGCAGATTTCCTCGACGGGATCGCAAGCCGGATTGCCCGCCTGATCAAGTGGCTGGCGCTGGCCATGGTCCTGGTCCAGTTCGCCATTGTCGTCGGCCGCTATGTCTTCGGCATCTATTCGATCGCGGTGCAGGAAAGCGTCCTCTACATGCACGCCACGCTGTTCATGCTCGGCGCGGCCTATACGCTCCAGGTGGACAAGCATGTCCGCGTGGACATCTTCTATGCCAGGGCCGATGCGGCAATGCGCCGCCGGATCGACATCCTTGGCCATGTCTTCTTTCTCATCCCGTCGATGCTGGCCATCCTGTGGTGGACCTGGCCGTCGGTCGCCAATTCCTGGAAGATCCTTGAGGGTCCGATCTCCGTGGGTGGCATCGAGGCGGTCTTCCTGCTCAAGTCGCTCATTCCCGCCTTCTGCATCCTCATCCTGCTCCAGTCCGCCGCCATCCTCATCCGCCTGTTCCGTGAGAGCACACCGGAATGACCCAGTATCTCGACCTGCTGATGTTCGCGGCGCTCGTGGCGGCCATCCTGACAGGCTTCCCCGTCTCCTTCAGCATTGCCGGTGTGGCGATCATCTTCGGCTATCTCGGCTGGGCGCTCGGCGTGATGGACATCACGCTGCTCGGCGCCACCGGCCAGCGCATCTTCGGCCTGTTGAGCAACCAGGTGCTGATCGCCATTCCGCTGTTCGTGCTGATGGGCGCAATCCTGGAGAAAAGCAGGATCGCAGAGGAACTGCTCGACACGATGGGCCGCCTGTTCGGTTCGCTCAAGGGCGGCCTCGGCATATCAGTCGTTCTCGTGGGCGCGTTGCTGGCCGCGTCCACCGGCATTGTCGGCGCGACCGTGGTCGCGATGGGCATGATCGCGCTGCCGACCATGCTGCGGACCGGCTACGATCCCCGCGTTGCCTCAGGCATTGTCTGCACGGCGGGCACGCTGGGCCAGATCATCCCGCCGTCCACGCTGCTGATAATTCTCGCCGACGTCATGTCGAACGCCTACCAGCAGGCGCAATATGCGCAGGGCAAGTTCGCCATCGAGGCGATCTCCGTCGGCCAGTTCTTCGCCGCGGCAATCGTGCCGGGCCTCGTTCTGGTGCTGCTCTACCTTGTCTACATCCTCCTGCGCGGCCTGATCCGGCCGCAGGACATGCCACCTGCATTGCAGACACAGCGGCCCACGCGAAGCGAAATTCTTTCCACCATCATCCCGCCCGTCCTGCTGATCGTGGCCGTGCTCGGTGCGATCCTGGGCGGGCTGACCGACCCGACCGAGGCGGCTTCCGTCGGCGCCGTCGGCGCCCTGCTGATGGCCGGCATGCGCGCGGGCGGAAACAGGCGCCTTGTGCTCGCCGGTGTCGCGGCGCTCATCGCGCTGGCGTTCCTGGCGGGTCTCTTTCCCGTCCGGCTCCAGCGCAGCGACATCGGTGCGGGAAGCTATGCCTTGGGAGCCGTTTACATACTGCTGGCGCTGCTGGGCGCCGCGGCCATCCTCGTCTCCCTGCGGACGGCCTTGCGCAACCAGACCGTCCAGGAAGCCGCCGCCTCGACGCTGACGATGACGGCGATGATTTTCGCCACCATCCTGGCCGCCGGCATCTTCTCGCTTGTCTTCATCGGCCTTGGCGGCGAGGAACGCGTCGCCGAAATCCTCAAGTCCATGCCGGGCGGCCCGGCCGGCGCGCTGCTCTTCTGCATGATCCTTGTCTTCGTGATGGGCTTCTTCCTCGATTTCGTCGAAATCTCGGTCATCGTCCTGCCGCTCATCACGCCGACGCTCATTCTCATGGGTCATGATCCGATATGGCTCGGCATCCTGCTCGCCATAAACCTGCAGACCAGCTTCCTGACACCGCCCTTCGGCTTCTCGCTGTTCTACCTGCGCGGCGCGGCGCCGAAGGAGATCACCACGGGCCACATCTACCGCGGCGTCATCCCCTTCATCGGCCTCCAGATCCTCGGCATGATGCTCGTCTGGCTCATGCCATCGGTCGCAACCTGGCTGCCGAAACTGCTGTTCTAGGCCGTCGCGGTCATTCGGCGGCCTCGTGCCCGCGCCAGATGTCCACTTCCTCGCTGCGCGACGGCGTCGAGAAATAGGCCAGCGTTGAGAAGTTGCGTTCCCGCGCTGCCTTGATCTGGCCGCGCGCGATGGAGCGCAGGTGAACCTCGTCCGGCCCGTCGGCGAGCCGCAGCGAGCGTCCCATGGTCCACAGGTCCGGCAGCGGCGTGTCCGGCGAAAGCCCCATCGCCCCGAAGGTCTGCATGGCGCGGTCGGTCACGTTGAGCTGCATCTGCGGGACGACGACCTTGATCATCGCGATCTCGTTGCGCGCGGCCTTGGCGCCGAC
>MDTD01191192.1_pt1 | contig 27541 bp, 27 predicted proteins | sample 811221 | NCBI WGS metagenome assembly MDTD01 (sample SAMN05326646, study PRJNA326480) | marine metagenome | isolation source: seawater | place: Pacific Ocean: South West | collected 2011 | reverse complement strand
ATAATATGCATAATTGGTGATGGAAGTTTTTTAATGAACATACAAGATTTACAATCAATTAAACATAACAATATAAATGTCGTTATTCTTTTAATTAATAATAACGGATATTTGGCAATTAGACATACTCAAAAAGAATTTTTAAAAAAAAAATATTATGGAACGCATCCTGATTGGAAATTAAAAATGCCAAATTTTAAAAAAGTTACAAATTCTTTTGGTATTGATCATAAAATTATTAGAACAAAAAAAGATTTAGACTTAGTTTTAAAAAATATAATTTCAAGAAAAACACCATTAGTTTGTGAACTAAAAATTGACGAAAATCAAGATTCTCTTTTTAAACAAGGATATAAAGAAAACAATGATGGAACATTTTCACCACAGAATTTGTCAGAGATGTTTCCATTTTTCAAAAAATTTTTATCAAATACAAATAATTAATGAAAATTAAAAATTTTTTATTTAAAGGAGCGGTATTAGAAAAAATTAAAAAAAAACTGAAATTTACTACTATCCAATTTAATAATATTCCATCCGGATACGTTTTAGTAAAAATTTTATATTCAAGTATTTGTAGAAGCCAAATAATGGAGATAGATGGGCTTAGAAATAATAAGAAATATTTACCGCATTTACTAGGTCATGAAGCGGTTGGAGAAATTATTGCTAAACATAAAAAAGTAAAAAATTTTAAGATAGGTGATAAAGTAATTCTTGGTTGGATTAAAAATAATAAAAAAAAATATCCAAGGCAAAAATTGTTCAACTCAAAAAGTAAAAAAATAATAAATAGTGGATACGTCACAACATTTAGTAACTATAATTTAGTTTGTGAGGATAGAATTGTAAAAAAACCAAAACTTATGAAAGATAATGAAGCTTCATTTTATGGGTGTGCAGTTCCCACAGGCGCGGGTATGGTTATCAATCAGTTAAAACCCAAAAAAAATGAGAAAATTTTACTAATAGGATTAGGGGCTGTAGGTATTTGTGCTTTAGCTGCATTAAAATGTCTAAATATTCGGAATGTTTGTATTTTAGAAACAAATAAAAACAGAATAAATATTTGCAAAAAATTGGGTTATAAGCAAATTTTTAATCCAAAAAAAAATAATGATTTAAAAAATTTAAATAAACTTTATCCAAAAGGATTTGATAGCTGTATAGAGTGCGCAGGTCATAAAAGCTCAATAGAATTAGGTTTTTCTCTAATAAACGAGAAAGGAAAAATAATTTTTGCATCACATCCAGCAAACAATATAAAAATTCAGATTGATCCACATGACTTGATCATTGGTAAAAAAATTATTGGTAGTTGGGGTGGTAAAAGTTTACCAAAAAAAGATATTTTAAAAATTTTTACATTGTTTAAAAAAAATAACATTCGCTTATCAAGTTTTTTTAAATCTAGATATGATTTCAGCCAGATTAATAATGCAATTCAAGATTTTAAAAGTGGAAAATCTATAAGGCCTTTGATTAAAATGGATCATTAGTTTATAAATTTTATGTTTACTATTTAATAATTAAAAATTTTATTGTGCTATCTTTGAAAATTAAAAACAAAAACTTAAACTTTTATTATATTTCTGGGATAATTTTTTTATCTATTTTTGTATATATAAGGGTCTTGCACAACATAAATATCGGAATACCAAATGAATATATAAATATATATGATGGCCCAAGTTATTATGAATTTAGTTTCGATAGCTTAAAAACTACTTTATCACAGCATAGAACTTTTGGTTTTCCATTATTTATGAAAATTTACAGATTATTTGATTATGATCTAATTTACTGGTCACTTATTAGCTATATATTCTATATCTTTTCAATACTCGTTTTTTATATAGCTGGATCAAAATTCAATTTAGACAAAAACTTTTTATTCATTTTTTGTTCAGGACTTGTATTTTCAAAATCTCTTTATCATTATTTGGGTCATTATACAGAATTTTTATCAATTTCGTTATTTCTAATCTCTTCAAGTTTATTTTTGATAGCAATTCAAAAAAAAAATTTTTTAAATTACTTTTATTTTTCAGTAATTTTCTTCTTTTGTTATCAAGTGAGACCTTCAATGATTTTATATTTATTTTTTTTTATTACATTTATTATTTTATATAAATATTTTATAAATTCTAAAATAAGATTATTACCAAGTGTATTGTCTATCTTTCTGCCACTATTTTTATTCTTAATATTAAGATTTGCTGTAGTTGGTGATTTTGCAATTGTTTCTTTCAATATGGGCACAGTTGGAAATTCTATAATTTATATGGAGAAAATAAATTTAAATAAATTAAAAAAAGAAAATCAAGAAATTGCAAAAAAACTATTGGAGAGAAAAAAAAAATTACCTTTCCCATGTAATCTTGAGGGTAACGAAAAAAAATATCCTCATGTTAATAGTAAAAAACATCTAGGTCAGTTTCCTTGCTGGTGGGAATATACTTTATCTTCATGGTTTATATTTAATAAATTAATAAATAATATAGAACCATTTCCTGAGGGTGATAAAAGAAATACAGTACCATGGCTGCATTTTAAAACATTATCTGGTTATTTTAATCAAATCGACAATTATGTAGAAATAAACAGAGTAGCAAAAAATTTTGCTACAGATGTGTATTCACAAAGTTTAGATCAAATTTTTTCTAAGCTAATTAAATCTCCGATTTATTTTCTTAAGTTTCAAAAAATAAATAATTTGCATCTAATAAATATATTATTAACTATTTTCTTTATAATATTTATTTTTGTCGAAAAAAAAAATAAAATTGAAAATAAATTTGGACCTGAATTGGTTCTTTTTATTTCATTCATAATAACACTTTTTCCAACTTTCTATATTTTGTATATCTATGTTAACGCAGATGGCCGTGCTTTGATGTTTCAAACTTTTTACTTTGTTCCAATATGTATGAGTTATTTGTTTTTTGTAGTTTTAAGAAATGCTAATTTTAGATTTTTGTTTTGATATTAATTTGATTAGGTAAATACTTATGTGTGGAATATTAGGTTGGTGCAATTATAGAGAGAAAAAAAGTATTGAAAGTTTGAGAAGAGGATCAGAGTTTATTAAATCAAGAGGACCCGATGCAATTGGAGAATTCATAGGAAACGAAGTAAATTTAATCCATACGCGTTTATCTATAATAGACATCAACGATAGATCAAATCAACCGTTTAAAAATGATAAGTCAGGAAACATTATTTCTTATAATGGTGAAATTTACAATTTCAAATATTTAAAGGAAGATTTAGAAAACAATTTCAACGTAAAATTTAGAACTAAAAGTGATACCGAGGTAGTTTTAATGGGATACGAAATATATGGAATAAGTAATCTTTTATCAAAGCTTGATGGAATGTTTGCGTTTGCAATTTGGGATAACAAAAAAAAAATATTAATTCTTGCTAGAGACAAATTTGGAGAAAAACCATTATTTTATGTAAACGATAATACCAATGGATTAATTTTTAGTTCTAATGTTTCATCATTACTAGCATTATTAGATGATGATCAAAAAAAACTTAGCCATGAAAGCTTGTATAATTATTTAAATTTAAGTTATTTGATTGGTAGTAAAACTTTTTTTAGTGAAATTAAACAATTAGCGCCTTCTAGTTATCTAGTTTTTGATCAAAATACAAATTTTGAAAAATTAAAAATTAAAAAATACTGGAAATTAGAAAATTTAGTTCTACAAAAAAAAATAAATTATAACCTTAAAGATGCCACTTCGATTTTTGATGAACTATTTTTGAAAAGTGTAAATAAAAGAATGATAAGTGATATTAAGCCAGGTGCTTTTTTGTCAGGTGGAGTGGATTCTAGTCTGGTAAATCTTAATATGTCCAAGAAACTGAAAAGTAGTTTTATTTCTCATAATTTAAAATTTTTACAAAAAAATTTTGATGAAAGTCAATACGCAAAAAAATTAGCAAAAAATTGTGGAATTGAATTTTTTTCTTATGAAATTCCTGACGCAAAACAGGTTGCTCTAGATTTTGAGAAAATAGTTATGGCAATGGACCAGCCGTTAGCAGATACAGCTTTTATATCAAATTATTATTTATCAAAAAATTCATCTGATAAATCGAAAGTTATTTTATCTGGTGATGGTGGAGACGAATTATTTGGCGGCTATGAAACATATACCGCAGATTATTTAAAAAAATTTGTAAATTATTTTCCTGACTTTTTTATCAAGTTAATAAATAATAATTTCATATTAAAATTTAATTCAAGCTATAAAAAAAAAATTGGTCTTACCTATAAATTAAAAAAATTTTTTTACTACAATCATTTTAGAGATGAGCATGCTCATATTTTATGGAGAGCAATCTTTGACAGCTCAGAAATTTATCAATTTACACTTGATCAAATCCAAAAATATAGTTCGAACTTTTTTGAAGAAATAAGTCAAGAATATGAATTAGTTAAAAATTCTAATCGAATTGATAAAAATATTTTCTTAGATTTAAAAACATGGTTTCCAAATAATATTCTAAATAAATTGGATAGGTCAAGTATGTTTCATTCTCAAGAATTGAGATTACCTTTCTTAGATCCAGAAATAATTAATTTTTCTTTTAGCTTAGAACCCCATATTAAGATGAAAATGTTTCAAAAAAAAATAATATTAAAAAATAGTTTACAAAAAAAAATGGGCAAAAAATTTGTTACAAGGAAAAAAGCTGGTTTTAATACACCAATTGGCCATTGGATAGCAGAGGATAAAAATTTTAGTGAACTGACATATTCTTTACTAGGAACAAATTTCATAAAAGCTTTAGTTAAAAAAGAATACATTGATGATCTAATGAGAAAACATAAAAATTGCATAGAAGATAACAGTTTTAAAATTTTTAATTTAATAGTTTTAAGTCAGTGGATTAAAAATAAAAATATTAATTAGACGTATTCTTAATTGTAATAATCGGCTTTTTATCTGTATAAAAAAAAAAATAACGTTAAATTGAGTCCAAATATGAAAAAAATTCTGATTACAGGTGGATGTGGATTTGTAGGCACAAATTTAACAAAATTATTATTAAAAAAAAGATATAAAGTCACTGTAATAGATACCCAATGGTTTGGAAACTATTTACCTAAACATAAAAATTTAACTATAATTAAAAAAGATATCAGAACTATTAATAAATTACACTTTGATAAAGTCCATACAGTTTTTCACCTTGCCTCAATTTCAAACGATCCTTCATCTGAACTAAATCCAAAGTTATCTTGGGAAGTTGGGCCACTAGCAACATTTAGAATACTTGAAATTTGCAAAGAAAAAAAAGTTAAGAACTTTATTTTTGCTTCTTCTGGTAGTGTGTATGGTATTAGTAAAAAAAAAAAAGTTGATGAAAATACTAAGTTGATACCGATATCAGACTATAATAAGCAAAAAATGGTTGTTGAAAAATTGATAGAAAATTACTCAAAATTTTTTAGAACTGTTATAGTAAGACCTGCAACAGTATGTGGATATTCACCAAGATTAAGATTAGATTTATCAGTCAACCTACTTACATACCAAGCATATAAAAATAAAATCATAAATGTTTTTGGTGGAAATCAAATTCGCCCGAATATCCATATAGACGATATGGTATCCTTATATCACTTTTTATTAGAAAATAATGACGTAAGAGGAACTTTCAATGCAGGATTTGAAAACTTATCGATTAAATCAATTGCCAAAAATATAAAAAAACATATTAAATGTAAACTGAAAGTCTCAAAGAGTAATGATCTAAGATCATATAGACTAGATTCTTCAAAATTATTATCTACAGGATACAAGCCAAAAAAAAATGTTGAAATTGCTATTAAAGAGATGCTTAAGTTTTTCAAAGAAAAAAAATATATATCTACAAAAAACAATATTAATTTACAAAAAATGCAAAATCTGGAAATCAAATGAAAATATTTATTATAGGCTCTAATTCATTTATGGGTATATCTTTGCTATCATATTTGATTAATGATTTAAAAGACAAAAATTTTAAAATTTATGCTTGCAGCAGATCCCAAATTAGCAACAGTTTTCAGATCAATAATATAAAAAATAATTATAAATTCTATAGGATTGATTTAAACAAAAATATCAAAGAATTAACAATTTTACTAAAAAAAATAAAACCAAATATAATTTTTAATTTTGCTGCCCAAAGTATAGTCGAATACAGTTGGAGACAACCACTTCATTGGTTTAATACAAATTTAATTTCAAATATTAAATTTTTAGAATATTTGAAAAATGCTGATTATTTAGATAAATATTTTCATTCATCTACTCCAGAAGTTTATGGTTCAACAAAAAAAAAAATTACTGAAGAATTTATTTACAGCCCAAGTACACCATACGCTACATCAAAAGCTTCAGTAGATATGCTTTTAAAAAATTATTTTGATAATTATAAATTTCCAGTAATCTTCACTCGTGCATCCAACATTTATGGTCCAGGTCAAAGACTCTATAAAATTATTCCTAAAACTATAATTTGTATTAAGAAAAATAAGAAATTACCATTACATGGCGGAGGTTTGTCAAAAAGATCATTTATTTATTCAGATGATGTGAGTAGAGCATTTGCTTTGTTAATAAATAAAGGAGTTACAGGCCAAATATATCACATCACAAATGAAAATATTTATAAAATTAAAGATGTAGTGAGGCTTGTTTGTTTAATACTAGGTAGGGATTTCAAGAAAAGTATTTTAATAACCAAAGATCGACCTGGAAAAGATTTTTCCTATGATATGTCAGCTTCCAAATTAAAAAAAATTGGATGGAAACCAAAAACTGACATCAATAAAGGTTTAATTTCAACAATTAATTGGGTAAATCAAAATTACAAAAATTTTAAAAAATTTAAGCTGGAATATCAGCATAAGCCCTAAATAATTTATACATTTAGAATATTTTTAGTAATTTGTATCAATTTTATTGGATTAATTTTTTTATTATTTCCCAAATAAGATCCGTGTATCCCAGCTGCAATATGGGAGATTATACCAATTTCCTCAATATCAAAAAGTTTTGAAATATTTAAAATACCAAATATGGTTAAAAAAACATCACCACAGCCAGTAGTGTCTTTTAAATTCTTTATTATTGATGGTATGAAATAGTATTTTCCCTTATTGAAAATATGACACCCATTCTTACCCGTCGTAACAACAAGGGTTCCTATATTTTTAAATTTTCTTTTATTTTTAGAGATTAATTTTTTAATATCTTCAGTCTTTTCATTTAAAAGTAACCTAAATTCAGGTTCATCGAGACCAAGTATTTCAGAATTAAGATATTTGTCAGCTCTATTAAATCCAAAATTATAAGAGTTACTTTGACAATTAACTATTAATTTTTTTTTATATTTTTTGAATATTGGTAATAGTTCACTAAAAATGTGATTATATCCATAATCAAAAACAAAAAAATAATCAAATTTTGATATATTTTCTATTAAAAATTTTTTCAATTTCTTTTTAGAGGTTTGATTTAATATCAATGTTTCATTTTCGGTAACCTGAAATAACTTTGTTGAAGAATAATTATCTAAAAATCTAATTTTCTTAATAATTTTTAAATCAGAAGTTAAAGGAATTTTTTTTACTTTGGGCTCCAAGTATTTTTTTAATATTTTTTGATTATTTTTATTATCAAAATAAAGGAAATTGATTTTTTTAATATAATCATTTAATAGGTTTGAAACTAAAAATATTCCTCCGCCATAACTTTTAGAATACAATTTAATAGTGGAAATTATACTTGCTTTATTGCTCTTGCCAGATGGTTTAACATACTCATATGTATCTACAATTGGTTCTCCAAATACTAATATTTTTTTATTAATTTTTTTTAAATTAGAGATATTTTTTTTTATTTTATTAAGGTTTTTAAATTTTAAATATTTAATACTTTCCGATGAGAGATAGTCAAATTTGTGATTTATAATTTTACTAGATGAATATAATTTACTATTTGTGAAATAAATTTTTCCACCATATTTTTTCATTACTTTAATTTCTTTTTTTAAATTACCAGATTTATCTTTATTTTTTTTATAATCTAAGCCTTTAAAAAATAAATCAGGTTTAAATTTTTTTATATTATTTTCTGCAGTTTCACTTTCACTAATTACTACTTTATTAAAATATTTTAAGGACTTTAGAACGGATATCCTTTCTATATGATTAAAAATTGGTTTATTTGGAGATTTATTTTTGACGTATTTACTATGCGTGACAGAAGCTATTAAATAATCACATCTTTTTTTTGCCTCTTCAAAATATTTTATATGACCAACATGCAATACATCAAAAACTCCATGGACCATACCAATTATTTTTTTTTTAGTATAATTTTTAATTTTGTTCATATTAATTTCTTACATTTATGCTTTGACTGTATTTACTATATATATTGAATTATATTAAGTATATTGTTTTGAAATATGTCAGAGAAAATTTTAATTACAACTAAACAAGGCTATGATTTTAGCAGTGATTCTACTGGTGGAAATTTAATAAATATTTTAATTGCAGAATATTTTCAAGATACTACTAATTTTACAGTAGATTTATTTGATCCTTTTTACGATTTATCTTCAAAAGTAAATACTAAATTTAAAGTATTTACTGAAATATCAGACTCAAAGTTGAGAAGTTACGATAGAATATTAGACCCATTTTTTTATATTTCATCTGTAAAAAATTTTAAAAACAACAAGTTTATGAATTTTTTTTCAAATTCAAATACTAGTGAAATTCAAATTGAAGGTAGAAAGAAATGGAAGGAATATTTTTCTATTAAAAAAAAAGATATCAAATTAATACAAAAAAATGGTTTTATGTCGTCAAATATAGACGATGAAAATTTATATTACAAATCTTTACCAACTCCATACACTCATTATTATGAATTATTATATAGAGATAATTTTAAAAGCAATCTTAGTCTTAAGAAAAAGATTACAATTCCTTTACAAAAAAATAAATTAACTTTTTCAATACAAATCAGACCTATTCATCATAATAAAACAACCATAAAGGACAATTTAAACATTAAAAAATATTATGAATTTATAAGTTTATTAACTAATAAAATTAATAAAGAATATAACTTTCCAAATATAATTTTTTTTGGTGAAACACAAAAAGAGTTTAATAATATTATAAAAATAAACAAAAAAATTTTTGCGAATAAAAATATATTTTTGTTAGAAAATTACTCAAAAACAGTAATAGAAAATTCTTTAACATTAGCAAAAAACACAGATTTTCTCATTTCATCTTTAAATGGTTTCGCTGCGTTTACTTATTTTATAGGAAGCTCTCAAGGTAAAACAAAAAAAAAAATTGTAATTAATTCTATAAATGAGGCAAAGGAACACATTATTTCAAGAAGAATTTTGCAACAGGGTATCAATGAGAATAATGCCGATTGGAAGTGGTTTAAGACGTTCGATTATTATCCAAAAGATACAATATTGAAAGTTAATAAGAAAGATTTAATAGATAATAAAAAAATAAAATTAGATAAAAAAAAAATCAAATTAGTTTTTTATGAAACTAATGATTTAGTTAGAAATTATTTTACTAAAGAGTTAGACAAATTATTAATGTCAGAGTTAATTAATTATGTAAAAAAAAATTATAAAAAAAAAATAATTTTTTTATCAAGAAAAAAAAACAAATTAAGCAAAGATGTTTATAATAAAATACAAAAAAATTTAAATATTCTTTCTCATTTTAATTTGGTTGATAACACCAATAAACAATCTATTGGTGTTGGATCTTTAGATTTTATAAAACATGAATTTCTCAAATCAACACAAAAAAGAGGTTTGATTAGCCCATCACATTATTTATATGAAGATATTAGTTTTTTTCTAATTCGTGAACTTTTAAAAAAAAAAAATGATGAAATTAAAACAAAAAAAAATATCAAAAGGGTATTACTAATTTTTTCATCAGAAAATGATTATGAGAATTTTTCAAAGCACTATGAAACAATTAAGAAATTTAACCTTGATTTAAGTTATGTTTATAAGAATGAAAGTAAGTTAGTTTTTTTAAGAAAAAAAAATAAATTTAAATATGATTTAAATAAAAAAAATATATTAAAAATTATTTCTAAAAATGATTGTTTAATTTGTGGAGAAAATCATCTTTCTCTATTTTTTTCTTTATTCAATAAAAATAAAAAAATATTTTTTTATTTTAAAAATAGAAATAGTAAAATTTTTAGTGATAATTGCAATTTATTTCAATCAACAAACAATTTAAATTACAGAAAATTATTTATAAATAATTACAATAATTACTATGAAATTTTTCTTGCGATCACTAAAATTTTCATAAAAAGATTTTAATATAAAAAAAAATGATTGATTTAGGTAAAATTAAAAAAGAATTTTTAATCAAAATTAAAAAAAAAGAGAGATTTGTTATTAAAAAAAATTTTGTTTTTCAAAACAGTTATTATGAAAAAGATAATTTTAAAATTAAATTTTCAAAAATAAAAAAAAAAGATAGAGATTTAATTAAAAGATTTCTAATTTTAACCAAAAAAACAAATGGCAATCAATATTTTCTTAATTGGGGTGGAGGAAATGGTATGTTAGATATTTTTATAAATTCAATTAATCCCAAGATTCAAACAGTTATAGTAGAGAAAAAAAAATTAGTAGAAACTATTGAGCTAAAAGCAGACTGGATCAAAAAATATAAAAATAAAAATATTTCATTTTCATCTGATCAAGAATTATTAAAAAGTGACCAATTTGATATGATAATTTTTTTTGGTTCACTTTGTTATATGCAAGATATCTATAATTTTTTCGAAAGTTCGAAAACTGAATATATTGCAATTTCTAGATTACCTATGGTCACAAATTCTTCTGATGATTTTATAGCTTATGATAATCTTGGAGATCATTATGAATATTTTATGTCACATCAAAAGTTTAAAAAAATTCTTTCTAAGAATTTTAATTTTTTATATTTTGATGAACATTGGGGTGGTTTGAAAAAAAATAAACAAAAAATACAAAGTTTTAAAATAAAAAGTTTTGATATTTTAATGGAAAGAAAACAAAAGTAATTATGATACACGCAGTTATTTTAGCAAGGGGGGGATCAAAAACTATTAAAAATAAAAATTTAAGAAAAATTAATAATAAACCACTAATTTATTGGTCAATAAAAGATTCTATTAAATCTAAAACTATTTCAAAAACCTGGGTCAGTAGTGATAGTGAAAAAATTTTAAATTACTCACATAAAAATGGAGCTGATGTAATCATTCGACCAAAAAAAATATCTGGTGATAAGGCATCATCTGAAAGTGCGTGGGAACATGCAATTAAAATTATTAATAAAAAATATAAAATTACTTTTATTATTGGCATTCAACCAACTTCACCAATAAGAAATCCTTTTGATTTTGATAGGGCTGTAAATAAATTCAAAAAATTTAATTATGACAGTATGTTTTCTGCAAATTATATACATGATTATAACTCATGGAAAATAAAAGGAAAAAAATTAGTTGCTAATTACAATTATAAAAAAAGAAGCAGAAGACAAGATATTAAAAACTTAATATTAGAAAATGGATCATTTTATATATTTAAACCTAAAAAATTTTTAAAAAATAAAAATAGATTATTTGGAAAAATAGGTTTTTATCTTATGACTAAAAAAAAGGGTTTTCAAATAGATGATAATTTAGATATTAAAATTATTGAGACAATATTTAATAATTAATAAATATAATCCTTGTTTGTTCTTATTAACTAAATTATATAAATCTTAATGATAAAAAAACCATACCTTATTGCTGAAATTGGCATTAATCATAATGGAGATATCGAAATTGCAAAAAAATTAATTGAAATATCAAAACAAAATAATTTTGACGCAGTAAAGTTTCAAAAAAGAGATATCGATTTAGTCTATAGCAAAGAACAGCTTGATACTCCAAGGGAAAGTCCTTGGGGAAGTACTACTAGACAACAAAAGATTGGACTGGAATTTAAAGAAGAAGACTATGATCAAATAAATGATTTTTGTAAAAATTTAAAAATAGATTGGTTTGCTTCAGCTTGGGAAAAAAATAGTTTAGATTTTTTAAAGAAATATGATCTTAAATACAATAAAATTGCTTCTGCAATGATAGTTGATGAAGACTTTTTAAAAGCCGTCTCTAAAGAAAAAAAACATACATTTATTTCTACTGGCATGTCTACAAAAAAAAATATAGATAATGCTGTTAAAATTTTTAAAGAAAATAATTGTCCTTTTGAGCTTATGCATTGTGTTTCAACATATCCCATGAAACCTGAAGATGCTAATTTAGTAACCATTAATGTCTTAAAAAATGAGTATGACTGTAACGTTGGTTATAGTGGTCATGAAAATGGTGTATTAATTTCATTAATTGCAACTTCATTTGGTATAAGTTCTCTTGAGAGGCATATTACTTTAGATAGGACTATGTATGGTTCAGATCAAGCAGCATCCTTAGAGCCACACGGCATGAAATCATTAGTGGAGGGAATTGATAAATGCTTAATGTCTTTAGGTCAAAATAAGTTAGGTCATATAACAAAAGATGAAGAAGCTGTAGCGAAAAAACTAAGATCTCATATAAATATTCAATAGTTATTATTTTATGAAAAAAATAATTATGTTTGATATCGATGATACTATTTGCAGAACGTTTAAAGCAAAATATTCAGAGGCTATACCTATTAAAAAAAGAATTAAAATAATTAATAAGTTATATGATGAAGGTTATTATATAAAAATATTTACTGCGAGATATATGGGTAGAAATAACGAAAATTCCTTATTAGTAAAAAAAAAATATTATAAAAAAACATATAAACAATTAGTTTCTTGGGGTTTGAAATTTAATGAACTAATTATGGGTAAACCGACTTATGACATTTATATCGATGATAAATCTTATAACTCAAAAGAGAAAAAAACATTTAATAAAATTTATAAACTAATAAGTTAAAAACTATGCTTAAGAAAAAAATTAATAATTATTATTTTGAACTTGAAAATAAAATTAGAGAATTGGATACAGATAAAATAGTTAGAATCTGCGAGTATTTAAAAGTAAAGATTAAAAATAAAAATAAAATTTTTGTTTGTGGCAATGGTGGTTCTGCTGCCATAACAGATCACTTTGTTACTGACTTTAATGAATATTTAAAAAGAAAAAGTAAAAGAAAATATATCGCAAGAGCCCTTTCACTTTCTAATTCAATGTCTCTAATTACAGCAATTTCTAATGATATTAGTTACGATAAAATTTTTACTGAACAACTAGAAAACTTTTATGACAAAGGAGATTGCATTATAATCTTTAGTTGTTCAGGATCTTCAAGAAATATAATTGAAATTTGTAAATATGCAAAAAAAAGAAATATTGATGTTATTTGTATTGTTGGTTTTAATAATTATAAAATAAAAAAATATTCAAAATTTCATATTGCAATCAATTCAAAAAGTTACGGTGTAGTGGAAGATATCTTCCAGTCAATAATGCATGTAATGTTGGAAATATAAAAACTATAATGAATGAAAAGTTTTTATTTAAAAATCAAAAGAATTTTTTGTAAGTTTTTAATATTTTTGAAAACACCAAGATTTTCTTTTCTACTTTTTCAAATTCGATACATAGAACGTTTCACTGGTATTGATACTTTCTTTTTGTCTCCAAGAAGGATTTTAGTTTATTTAATTGAGCACATATACTTAAATGATCAAAGATCTATTAAACTCAATGATTATGGAAACTATAAACTTTTAAAAAAAAAAATACCAAATAACCCGATTGTTTACTCTGGTGGTGTAGGTACAAATATTACTTTTGATCTAGATATTGAAAAAAAAAATAATGCTAAAGTAAGATTATTTGATCCAACCAAAAATAGTATTAATTATATGAAAAAATTTAAAAATAAAAAAAATATCTTTTTTTATCCTATTGCATTATTTCATGAAAACAAAAAAGTCAAAATTTACTATGATCCTACTAATAGGGTAAAAAGTAATAGTATAAATAATTTTTTAGAGTTTAATCAAAAAAATTTTTATTTAGTAGATGCTAAAAATTTAAAAACTTTAATCAAAAAATTTAAAGATAAAAGAATTGATATTTTAAAATTAGACATAGAAGGTGTTGCAGAAGATTTACTTCTGCATACAATAAAAAATAAAATATACCCAACTCAAATAGTTTTTGCATTAGAAATACCTTTAAACTATTTTAAATTTATTAAATTTATAAAAAATTTTTTTTATCTTTATAAAATAATGAAAAAAAAATATAACTTATATAATCTCAGATTAAGATCTAGAGGTGTAGAAATGGAAATACTAGCAATTAAAAAATGAAATCATTTGAAGTTTTAACAGGGAAAAATAGATATGATTTGATAGATCTTCTAGATAGAGATAATTTAATTGGAATTGAACTAGGGGTAGCAGGGGGTCTTTTTTCAAAAAGAATGATAGAGACTGGTAAATTTAAATTTTTTTTTGGAATAGACAAATATTCTGATCATCATGATGTTAATCAGTATAAATCAGCAATAAAATATGTAGGTATTTTAAAAAACTTCAAATTGTTAAAATTAGATTTTAATGAAGCATTAGAAATGTTCGAAGATCAATTTTTTGATTTTATTTATATAGATGGATATGCACATAATGGTCAACAGGGAGGAGAAACACTTTGTAAGTGGATAAAGAAAGTCAAACCTGGTGGCATCTTGTGTGGTGATGATTACGATCAAAAATTTCCACTAACTATTGAAGCTGTAAATTATATTAGAAAAGAGACAAATCTAAATTTATATATTACAGATATTACATCGGAAACAGATCATAAATATGCATCTTGGTTATTTAAAATTGATAAAAATTATAATGTAGAAATTAAAAAAGATTTAATACTAAAATCTAAGATTTTTGATATTTACTATAAATATAAAATTAAATTAAAAAAATTTTTTAGCAAATAATTTCTTCTAATGGCTAAATATCAAATTATCACTACACTATCTGAAGATAGTGACAAAAAATTTAATAAATATATATATGTTGGAGATTGTGCTTTACCGTTAGAAAAATTTAGAAAAATCAAAAAATATTAACCCAAATCACTTATTTAAAGAGAATAGAAAAAAATTATTTTATTTAAATAAAAAAATAATAGATATTATTTATAAGGAATATAAAATTTTTTATAAATCCAATATTAGTAAAAAATCTTTTTTTTTATTAGTATCCCCATTTATATTTACCTTTTTGGATGTAATTAGAAATAAAAATAAAACATTATCTTATTGTAAAAAAAAGTTTAAGTCTTTGCAATTTGCATCATTAGACGAAAACAATTTTTTTTATCCTAAAAGTTTCTCAGAATTTTTATCAAATATACAATCAGATCAGTTCAATTTACAATTAAATACCGAGATTATCAAATATAAGAATTTTAATAACAAAAAAATAAAAATTTATAATTCATTAAAGAATAAATTTTTTAATCTTTTAAAAAAAAATATTAAATTTAAAAATCTTAAAGAAAAAAATTTTATTTATAATCATAAAAAATTAATCATGAATAAAAATATTATTTTTCATAAAATTGATTATAGACATAAATATGCCCTAGGTAAAATTTTGAAAAAAAATAAAAATTATAGGATTTTTGATGATAATAAATTTAAATTAAATGATTTAGTTAAAATTGAAAAAAATAATAATTTAAGAAATCAAATTTTGAAAAGTTTACTCAAAGAAAATCAAGAGGTAAAATTTTTTTCTAATCTTTTAATAAAATATTTACCATCATTATATTTAGAGAGTATTGAAGAAAATATTATCAACTTTTCAGATAAAATTAAAAGCGTTCCATTTAAAATTATAAGTAACGCGCATGGATGGTGGGCAAACGATTGTTTTAAATTTTATTTAGCCACTTGCCTAAATAATAATTCTAAATATATCGATATACAACACAATGGTACTTATTTTATTTTTGATGATAATGTCCATTTTAATATTTCAAGTTTATTTAGAGATAAATTTATTGGATGGGGGCAAGTTTGTGAAAAATTTTCAAATTGTTCTTCTCTACCCGCGTTATATTCAATACAAAAAAGTAAACCAAAAGTTTCAAATGGAAATAAAATAATTTTAATGTCAGCTAATATCAGTAGATTTTTTGAGGGTTATAGAAATTCATATTTGAGTGGTGGTCAAAATTTAAAATATTTTAATAATCAAATTTTATTTCTGGAAAAAATCAATTCAGAAATTCAAAAACATTTAATAATTAGGGCAAGATTTAATGTAAAAGATCCAAACGATTATTCATCTTATTTAAAGAAAAAATTTAAAAAAATAAAAATTGAAACCATTAAAAAACCTGCTTTTGACAGACTCAACAAGCCAGACATTAAAATAATTGTCGTAGATCATTGCTCTACACCGTGGTTAGAGGCTTTATTTTTAAACAAACCTCTAATAATGTTTTGGGATAGGAATATAAACGTAATTTCAAAAGAATTCTTGAAACTTTTTGAAGAATTAAGATCTAACAATATCCTGTTTGATGATCCTCAAAAAGCTGTTGCAAGACTGAATTCAGTTTATAGTTTTCAAACTGATTGGTGGTACTCAAATAAAATTCAAAAATTAAGAAAAAAAATTTTGAATTTATTTTTTATTCACAATAAAGAAGCAATTAATATGTGGAATAATAGATTAACAAATATAATATCAAGTTAATGGATCCAAAAAAAGATTTGGATATAAATGTTTTTTTAAAACAAAAAGTGAATATTTTTTAAATTTGTTTAGAAAAATAAATATATGGCTAAATTAATATTAGAATTAGGTATTAATCATAATGGTAATTTTCAGAATGCCAAAAAATTGATTGATCAGTCTGCTGAAATAGGTTGTTGGGGAATAAAATTTCAATATAGAGATTTAAAAAAATACCTACTTAAAATGAACAAAGGAACAGAACTTGGCAAAGAAATTATTGATTATGAAATTAAAAAAAACTTTATTACAGAAAAACAAATAATTCAGTTAGCAATTTATGGAAAAAAGTTAGGATTAAAATGTGGAATAAGTTTTTTTTCAGAAAGAGACGTAAATAATTTTCCAAAAAAATTTTTTGATTTTTATAAAGTCCCCTCACCTGTAAGTGATAATTACAAGCTGATTAAAAAATTAAAAAATTTAAATAAAAAATTGATTATTTCGTTTGGTGGTAAAAATTATAGTGAAATTAAAAAAATAATTCAGCAAAATAATCTTAACTCAAAAAATACTGTTATCATGCATTGTATTTCAAATTATCCTGTGAATGAAATAAATTCAAATTTAGGTTTTATTGATGAACTTAAAAAAAATTACAAAATTTGTGAAATAGGATATTCAAGTCACGAAAACGATATTTTCAATTCAATTTTGTGTTTAACTAAAAATATTGATTATATAGAACGACACATAACATTAAATAAAAATTCAAAAGGTCTAGATCATTCTTCAAGTTCAGACATAAGTGAACTTAAAAGATTTCAATCGTATAATTTAAATTTTCATAAAATTTATTTAAATAAAAAAAAATTTTTAGCTAATCAAGGTGAAATTTTGAATAAACAAAATTTGGGAATGTCATATTATTTTAAGAAAAATTTAAAAAAGGGTACAAAGTTAAAAAAATCACATGTATATCTTACATACCCAAATATTGGAATTACAGATTTGAATTTATCAAAATATTTGAATAAAGAAATAGTAGAAGATTTTAAAAAAAATTACCCTGTCACAGAATCTTGTTTTGAAAAGATTTTGATTAAAAAGAAACATTTAAAATTGTTAAATAAGAACGTATTTTCTCTGCCAATAAGATCTAAAGATTATTTAATGATAAATAATGAAGTACAATTAAATAATTATGAATTTCATATGTCATTCAATGATGTAAAAAATTTTAAACTTGATGATTACCAAAAAAAATTTTTGTTAAATAATAATTTTACTTTTCATATGCCTGATTATTGCGACTCTAATCATATATTAGATTTTTTTTCAGATAATAAAATTATAAGAAAAAAAAGTAATGATTTACTCAAAAAAACTATTAAAATATGTAATCAAATTTCAAAAATAAATAAAAACACAATTAAAATTATTGTAAGTTTATCCAAGCTTACTTTTTCAGGAAGTAATCAAGATTATTATAAAAAAATTAAAAAACTTTCTAAGAACTTAAAGATTAAGTATAAAATAGAGTTTTATCCTCAATGGCTTCCTGTAAAAGCTTGGTATTTTGGTGGCACGGTTGATACAAAAGCTTTTTCAGATCCAAATGACTTAAGTTATTTAAAAAAAATTAATTTGAATATTTGTTTGGATACCAGTCATTTTATACTTTCATGTAATTATTATAGACTTGATCCTGATTTATATTTTAAAAAATATAAAAATTTATTTATGCATTATCATTTTTCTGATGCTAAAGGCGAAGATGGTGAAGGAATACCTCTTGGAAAAGGTTCTCTAACCAAATTGAAGTTATTTAAAAATATTATTAATGATAAAAAAACAATTAAAGTAATAGAGACTTGGCAGGGTCATCTAAATAATTGTTTTAATTTTAAAAAAGATATTTTGAAATTAAACAAATATATTAAATGAAAAAAATAATAATTGCTGGAATTACAGGTCAAGATGGTTCGTTATTATACGATTATCTTAAATCAAAAAAATTTAAAGTAATTGGATTAAGTAGAAAAAGACATAAAGAAAAACACATTTTTAAAACAGATTATTCATTACAATCTTTATCTAGGTTAATAAATTTGTTTAAACCTGATGAAATTTATAATTTTTCAGGATTAAGTAATCCCTCAGCATCTTGGGAAAAAATTAAAGAAACACTTGAGGCTAATTTATATATCACGGTTAATTTTTTAGAAATAATTAAGAAAAAAAAAAAAATTAAATATTTTAATTCGAGTTCATCTGAAATATTTAAGGACTCAAAAAATAAATTAAACGAAAATTCGTCGATATTTCCAATCAACCCATATGGTGTAGCAAAAGCATCATCTCATTTTTTAGTAGATGCCTATAGAAGGAAGTATAACTTGTTCTTAATCAATGGAATATTTTTCAATCACTCTTCATTGAAAACGAATAATGATTTTTTATTAAAATATTTGTCTTTACAATTCAAAAAACTGAAAAATAATAAAATTAAAAAAATAAATATCATGGACTCAAGGCCTGTTAGAGATTTTGGTTACGCAAAAGATTATATTATTTATGCTTATAAATTAATGCAATTAAAAAAGTCAGACAATTTTATCATTGCTACAGGAAGATCAAAATCTGTAAAACAAATAGTTAATGTTTATTTAAAATTTTATAATTTACCTTTTAAAAAAATTAATTATAAAAATAAAAACAATTTTAAAAATTTAAATAAATATAAAAAAGCAAACAATACAAAAATTTTAAGTGCACTTAAAATAAAAAAAATGACATCAATAAATCAAGTAATAAAAAAAATTATAAAAAGTGAAGTTTAGTAAATTAAAAACTTTATTAAATGGACCAATCCAAACAATTTTCGTTCCATTTAATAAAAAAAAAAAAAATTGATTTTAAATCTTTAAAGGTACATATACAAAAATTATGCCAACTTAACTTTGTGAATGCACTTTACCTTATGCCTTACAATGGTAGGTACTCACAATTAACAAATAATGAAATTTTAAATTTAAATAAATTTTGTATTAAAGAAGTAAAAAAATTTGATAAGATAATAATAGTTTCAGATCCCATTCATATTTCAACTGAGGAAAAATTTAAATTTGCAATTGAAGCAAAAAAAAATGGGGCGGATATTTTTTCTTCAATATGTAGAGAAAAATTTTTTACCGATGAACAGATTTATAAGCATTATAAAAAAATGTCAGAAGCTAAAATTCCGTTATTAGTTCATTTGATGCCTTTTTTGTCTGGTTATACAGGAAATAATTTAGATTGGAAAGAAAGTACTCTAAACAAAATATCTAAAATTAAAAATATCATTGCAATCAAAGAAGATACTAAAAATTTGAAGTATGGTAAAAATTTTTTAAAGAAATTTAAAAATAGATTTAAAATAATTTTTGCTGGTAGAAAATCTTTAATTTATAATTTGAAAAAATATGGTTTAGAAAGTTATTTAAATGGAACCTCAATAATTGACCCAAGTATTGATAGAATTTTCTGGTTTTTAATTAATAATGACAAAAAAAAATGTCTGAAATTTATTAAAGAAATAGATGATCCGTTTTGGGATATACTAAGCAAAAAATATGGATGGCATAGGTTAAATAAGTGTTGTCTTGAGATAAATGGTGTTATGTCAAGATATGAAAGATTGCCAATGGTTTCACTGAGCAATAGGGAAGTTAAAGATGTAAAAAAAACAATTAACTTAATAAAAAAAAAACTTAATTCTTGGAAAAAACTAAAGATAAATGAATAAAATAGGTTTTATACCCGCAAGAAGTGGATCCACTCGTTTAAAAAATAAAAATATCAGAATTTTAGCACATAGACCTTTAATATATTGGACTGTAAGGTCTGCCATACAATCTAGTTCTTTAGATAAGATTATTTTTAGCTCAGACTCAAAAAGATACTATCAATTATTACTAAGATATTTGAAAAAAGATAAAATTAAAACAGATCTTATTGAATTTGATTATAGAGAAAAAAAATTTACAAAAACTAAGTCTAAAATTTTTGATTATATAAAATCTGGATTAATAAATAAATTTAATCTAAATGAAAATGATTTAATTGTATTAATGCTACCAACTTGCCCTCTAAGATCTTTAAATACTATTAAGAAAAGTATCAAATTAAGCGAGGTTACCAGAAAAAATATATTTTCTGTTACTAAATACGATTTTCATTTGAGTTTTGCTCTTAAGATTTTTAAAAATTCTTGGAAATCTGTATTTAAGAAATCACCTCTTTTGACAGGAAATACTCAAGGTCAAACTCAAAAGACATATTATCATCCAACTGGAGTGATTAATTGTTTACATGTAAAAATTTTAAAAAAAAATTATAAGTCAATTTATTATGAATCTTTACCACTAGTCGTTAATAGAAATGAGTCGATTGATATTGACACTAAAGAAGATTTGGATTTAGTAGCAAATTACTTAAATAAAAAATTTTAAAATCATTAATAAGGATGAGTGTATTAAAAAAAATTAATTTTATTAAGAGCAATCTTTATATGTATGAAAATATATGTATTGTTGGGTCAAGTAAAAAGATCTTAAAAAAAAAAACAGGGAAAAAAAATCAATCACTTTAAGGAAGTAGTAAGATTTAATAGGGCAAAAATAGGATCTTTTAAGGAATATGTAGGAAAAAAAACATCTTTGCGAATACTGAATAATCATGTTTTCTTGAATATTAAAATATGGGGAATCGTTAAATCAGAACAATTCTTTGCAAAAAAAATAAAAAATAATAAGATCTTAATTATTTCTCCAAAAAAAATTAATAAACAGGATTTTAACGAAAATTCAAATAAAACTAATAATTATTTTTTCCTTAATTCAAAAAAAATATTATTTCTCTCCCTATTTAGGTTTATATTTGAGCCTAAATTATTTAAAATGATATTTAGTATAATTTACAGTAAAAAAAATTATTCAGTAGGAATGGCTTTTATAATGTGTCTTTTATTATCTAAAATTAGACCTACTTTATTTGGTTTTGATTTATCTGAAAATATGAATAAAAGAAGTCATTATTACCAAAATCCAGGAAAGCCAGGAAAATTTCATAATCTTATAATTGAGCATAAAATTTTAAAAATATTAAAAAATAAAAAATTAATAAATATTAAATAAGTGATTAAATTAAATTTAGAAAACAACGGATATTTTCAAGTTAGAGAAAACATCTTTAATTTGAGTAATAATATTTTAAGTGAGTTTAATACAGTTTTTGAAAAATATCCCTCTGCATGGAAAAATGTTTCCACGATTGATGAAATTGAAAAAGTTTTTCAATATTACGAAATAAATAAAATCTATAAAAAAATTTTGGAAATTCTTGATTTTAATAAAATTAAGGAAAAAGTGGTATTTGATGATATTTGGTTTGTTAGTTCAAAAAAAAGTTCTTATAAGAAAAATGAATTACCAAATATTCCACATATAGACAAAATTAGGAAGTTTAAAATAATGATTTATTTAAATGAAGTTAACAAAGATTCTGGTCCTTTATATATTGCTAATTGCAACACCAATAAATATGAAGAGCTCAGATTAAGTTTAAAAAAAGATTATAAAAAAAAACAGGGTAATGTAATTAATGATATTCCTTTAAATGATTTTTCACCTATGATTGGAGAGTTTGGCTCAGCTATTTTCTTTGACACCAATACCCCACATTTTGCTGGACCATTTTTAAAAGATAATAATTTTAGAAATGTAATAAGATTTAATTTTAGGTATTTGTAATTATATAAATGTTCAATCAATTCATAAAAGCATTAAAAATTTTAAGTGAGGGTGACAGATTTAATTTTTATTTGATCAACTTATTTTTATTGATTTCGGTTTGTCTTGAGTTTTTAAGTTTTTCATTAATAATACCAATTATTTCAATTATTTTTAAAAAAGATAATACTAATACTTATTTAGATAGATTAGATTTTCTCGATACACAAAATTTAAATCTAATTTTATTAATTTTTTTTATAATAATAATTTTAAAACTTATTACTCTTTATTATTTTGAAAAAAAAATCCATAGAACTCTTTACAATATAATGATTTATCTAAATAAGAACATTTACTTAGATCTTTTAGATTCAAATTGGGATAAAATAACAAAAAAAAATATTTCTGAGATAACCAGGATAACAGGAGGGGCAGATGTAATGTTATTTGTAACCCAAGGGATTTACAATTATATGATTCTCATAAAAAATGCCTCAATAATACTTGGTTTATCTGTTTTCTTAATTTTTGTTAATTTTCAAGCAACTATAATAATTTCAATTGTCTTTTTTGTTTTTACTTTCATATTTGCAAAATTTCATGGAAAAACAGCAACTGCTGCATCGGTATTAGTTAAAGAATTGAGAGACTTCAAATTTAAAAATATGTATGAAACTGTTAATGGTTTAAGAGAAATAAAATTATTTGGATTTGCTGATAAAATAATCAAATATTATTTTCTCAATGAAGAAAAAATTGCAAATATTCAAGTTAAAAGAAGATTAGTAGATATATTACCTAAGATATTTTTAGAATTAACTTTTATATCAATTTTGTTAATTTTTATATTTATTTTCCAGAAAAAAAATTTAGCAGCATTAATACCAACAATTTCAATATATATTCTTGTCTTTGCAAGAATGTTACCTTTGATAGTTACCTTTAATACTTTAATACAAAGAATTAAATTTGCTAATTTTAATATAAATGAAACTATAAACTTAATTCAAACAGGCAAAAATTACAAAAAATTTAATAATGAAAAAGATCTAACAAATTCTAGAAATAATAAAATTATTTTGAATCTGGACTCGATCCTTAAATTTGAAAATGTAAAATTCAATTATGAAGATAAGTTGATTTTTAAAAATATAAATATGGAATTTAAAACAAATAAAGTAATTGCTATTACAGGAAAAAATGGATCAGGTAAAAGTACCTTTTTAGATCTTTTATCTTCTTTGATAAAACCAACTTCAGGAAGTATCAAAATAAACGAAAAAAATATTAATGAATATAAATCTTCTTGGAGTAAAAAAATTGGATATCTATCTCAAAGTTATTTTATTTTCGATGATACTTTATTGAAAAATATCATATTTTACGATGATAAAGAAAGTTTAGATAAAAATTTATTAGATAAAGCCCTTAATATTTCAGGCGTAAATGAATTTATGAATGATTTACCAAAAGGATTGGATACAAATTTAGGAAGTATGGTGAAATTTTTATCTGGTGGTCAAAAACAAAAAATTGCAATTGCAAGGGTAATTTATAGAAACCCAGAGATTTTTATTTTTGATGAACCTACAAGTTCTTTAGATAGTGAAAGTGAAGATAGTTTTATCGAAGTGCTAGAAAAATTAAAATCGAAAAATAAGTTTATATTTTTAATATCTCACTCAAAAAAACTAATTGATAAGTGTGATGAAAAATTCAGGATTGAAAATCAATCAATATTTAAAAATTAATGAAATATGCTCCAATCGCACTATTTGTTTATAATAGACCAAAGCATTTAAAAAAAACTTTAAATTCTCTTAAAAAAAATCCAGAAACTAGAATGAGTACAATTTATGTTTTTTCAGATTCTTTTAAAAATAAAGATTTATTAAATAAAAAAAAAGTTGAAGAAGTGAGAAAAATAATAAAAAAAATAAATTTTTTTAAAAAAAAAATTATTATTGAAAGAAAAAAAAATTTTGGCCTAAAAAAAAATATTTTAACAGGTATTAGTTCTGTATTAAGGAAACATTCTAATATTGTCATTCTGGAGGATGATTTAATAGTTAGCAAATTTTTTTTAAAATATATGAACGAGGCTCTCGTAAAATTTAAGAATTTTAAAAGGGTTTGGCACATAAGTGCTTGGAATTACGATATCAAAGAAAATAATTATGAAAAAGATGCTTTTTTTATAACAAATATGAATTGCTGGGGTTGGGGAACTTGGAAAGATAGATGGATAAAATTAAATACCAAGAGCAAATATTATATCAAAAAGTTTGGTAATAAAGATAAATATAAATTTAATCTTGATGGTTCTTTTGAAAATTTTTCTCAAATTATTAGAAATCATAATAAAACCCTATCCAGTTGGGCTATTTTCTGGAATGCTACAATTTTTTTAAATAAAGGACTTTGTCTTAATCCAGTAAAATCGTTAACTTTAAATATTGGTCAAGATTTATCAGGAACAAATACTATTAATTCTCAGCTATCAAATAGGAGTCTTAATAATAAAAAAAAATTTAATTTTCCAACAAATATTGTAGAAGATTTCAAAATGAGAAAAGAAATTATTGATCATCTGAGAACAAAAAAAAATAATTTTCTGAATAAAATTTTACGATATTTTTAAAAAGGTATAATCACCTTTTTTGTTCACATTCACTACCTGATAACCATTTTTAATAAGTTTCTTAGTTAAATTAAAAATTTTAAATAATGTGAAAATATTGAAGCTTTTTATATTCTTAAATTCAACTAAAATCTGATCTGGAAAAATTTTTTTATTGATAATATCTTTTAATACCAATAACTCACCACCCTCAATATCAAGTTTAAGTATATCAATATTTTTAATTTCATACTTTTCTATAATATTTTCTAAATTAATTGTATCAGCTAATAAATATTTAGATGAATAATTTTTGTCATTTTCTAAAGATGTAGATACAAATTCCTCATTTATTGGAAAATAGAGTTTAATTTTTGAGTTATTTTTATCAGTTATGGCTTTATCTAAAAAAATGAATTTTTTTTCATTTATATTTTCTAAATTGTAACAATTTACATTCTGTCTACCACCTTTAGTTTCATAATTTTTATCATTTTTTTTACCAAATTTTTTACTTATTTCATTATAATGAATTATTGACCTTGGAGTGGGATCTATGGCAATTATTCTGCAATCAAATTTGTTTAAAATCTCTACGTCAAAAGTTGCATCTTCCCCTAAACCACAACTTATAACGGTTTTAATATCATTTTTATTTACAATATCATATCCACCATAATAGGTTCCATAGTGTTCGATTTTATTTAGGCTATTATTTTTTACTGGAATAATAAATTTTACTAATATTTTGTGTAATTTATTTATTAAGCTTCTCATTTAAATCATGAAAAGAATAGTTTTCACATAAGGGTTAATAATACCCTTTAATAGGTTTAATTTTTTAATTTGACTTATATTGCACCATATAAAATTTGGATCTTTAATATATTTTTCTTCAGATTTTTTAATTTTAATAATTGTATTTTTGTTAGGTTTTTGAAAAAAACGTGCACCTTCTTCGTAATGAATAGTTTCAGATATCAATTTTCTATTTTTAGCAAATATTAAATTATATAATTTGGTTTTCTTACCTCCGTGTGCTTTATTTAAATTTGATTGTGTAGCTGAAAATGATGGACAAAGTTTTAAAGCATTATCGCCAGGCTCCCTTCTTGCATATAGGAGAAATTCGATTATATTCTTTCTCTTTCTACATAAAATCGCAAGTATACCACCATGTTTTTGATTTAGGATTGGTTGATCCCAACTTTTAACTTCTCTATTGTATGCATTGGAAATTTTTAGTCCAATGACACTAAAAAATTGTTTGGATTTATGATTTATATTTTTTTTACTATCAAAGTTCCAATCAGTGAGTTGGTTTAACCCAACCTGTTTAATATTCGTCTTATCAAACTTTTTTCTAGTTTTTAACCATTTAATTATCTTATCAATTTTTTTATTTTCAATTTTTTTACTTATTTCAATCTCATAACGTAAAGTTTCTAAATTTTTAAAATACTTATTTTTCATTAAATAAATTAAGATTTTTTTTAGCTTTGATGTCATTCTCTATACAATCATAGAAAAATTTAAAGTTATTTTTATCAATCGATCTTTTAATCTTATTTAAGTAATTCTGTAAATTATCATCTTTAAATACTATTTTTTTAATCTTATTTTTACTCATTATTTCTAAATTATATTTTTTGTTAGGTTTTAAAGCAAAAGCTTGAAATGGAACTTTTATCGTGAATTCATCACAAAATATTTTTATTGAGGATTCGTATTCACTCTCATAAGCAAAATATCCATTAAAATATTTATTATTTTTGTACTTAAGATTTATATGAAATTTTTTAATTATTTTAAGATTTTTTTTATAATCAAAATAAATTTTTTTATCAATTATTTTGTCATTGAAAAATATTCTTTGCATACTCGCTGCGTATGAAGACATATCAGACAAACAGTCAAGTTTTCTTTTATGATCTTTCTTTGTTATTTTTTTTGGAATGTTAAAAACAGCTTCTACCTTATATATTTTTTCTGACTTATTGGTTAATTTAGAAATATATTCAAATAATCTATGGTAATTAAATATTACTGCCTCTGATAGTAGAACCTTTTTCTTTCTTGCTAAATTCAATAGTGTTAAACTTTTTTTTTCACTTAACGCTAAAGGCTTATCAACAATCACATGCAATCCTAGCTCCAGGGCTTTTTTTACTATTTTATAATGTAAGCTATTTATTAATGTCACATATACTAGATCAAATTTTTTTGACTCAAGTGCCTTTATATAATTATTAAAAAAAATTGTTTTGTTATCTATTCCTGAAGTTTTAGATGCTATTAAGTACTTAAAATTTTTATTTTTAT
>MDTD01188252.1_pt1 | contig 27568 bp, 22 predicted proteins | sample 811221 | NCBI WGS metagenome assembly MDTD01 (sample SAMN05326646, study PRJNA326480) | marine metagenome | isolation source: seawater | place: Pacific Ocean: South West | collected 2011 | reverse complement strand
TTTCTGAATTATTTATAGATCCATTGTTTACATATAAACTGGATAATTCACCACCTGAGATGGCTTTATCATATACTTTATCAAAATATATATCATTTATTTGACCTTTTGAACCAGAAGCATCAATACCATCATTTCCAATATTTATAAAAGAAGAATTTTTAATTATAAAATTTGAAAAATCAGAGTCTATAGCATCTGCAACAACATTTTCAAAATTTGAATTTTGAACTAATACATTATCACACCCAAAAAAATTTATATAATCATCTCCTCTTTTGTTATCGATAAAATTACAATTATCAATAGTTACATTAGTTTTATAAAATGTAATCGCACTAGGTAGATAATGATTCTTTTTAATTTCTTGGAGATTAGAAAAACCATAAAAATCTATATTTTTTAATACAACATCATTTTCAGATTTAATATAAATTGAACTTGATCCATCTTTAACTCTCCATACTGAATTTTTGTTGAATTTATTTACTAAACTTCCATAAACATAAAGATTAGAGTTATTTACAAAAATGAGTTCTTTAAGATCTGAAATGTCTAGAGTTTCATGTTTTTTAATCACTAAATCTTCTTTAATAATTGATTTGCCTTTTAAAAATATTGTTTTTGGAATAGAGTTATATGAATTATTTGTATTAGACTTAAAATCAAAATTATTTAATTCATCGATAATTTCTTTGACTCTAATTTTAATAAATTCAGGTTGATATAAGTCATTCCATATACTCAATTTTACATTAATTTCTTTTAAATCAAATTTTTTATAATAGATGCTTCTTAAGCTATCTAAGTTTAAGTTCGCTTTTTTTAAATACGCTGAAATAAAATCATTTTGTCTAAAATTCATATAACTTTTAGTGGTAAATTTTGAATCAAATGCCGCTTCTCTAATAGTTGGTTCCATTAAGTTAGATACAGGATTATGATACCAATGTAGGTTAATATCATAAAGAGGATGAGCCCCAAAAAAATCAAAACATAATAAAATTAAACAGTTAAGTTTTTCTTTATCAATTTTTGAATAAGGAACAATTCCTTTGTTCATATCATAAATAAATTCATTAGTAAAAAGAGTATCATTAGATTTTAAGTTATAGTTATAAAATTCAGTATTCTTCTTAAAATGATGATGATCAAAATCATCAAGCATACCATTAAACCCGACTTCAATTATTGAACCTTCTCTCTTCCTGTTACTTTCTATCAAAAATTTATCAAACCCGTCTTCCATTAGAAACAATGGTGAACTTCTACCATTTATAATAAAATTTACGGGTTGACTATTAATTTCAATCCCACCACACATCTGCTTAAAAACTACATTAGCAAAATAATCATAACTATATTTTCTTGTTTCTCTTCTAAGTACATTTTTAAAAGCTTTTTTACCATAAGAGTTAGAATGATTTCCAAACCTTATTCTTAGACTTGAATACTTTGGATTTATATAATGATCTCCATTCATTCCTACATTTCTCAGTTGAATTTTTGATGTATCTTTTAAGTTGTTACTCAAATGATATGCTTTGTATCTTTGCTTGTGAAGAATAGGGTAAAATTTTGATATAAGATTATTTCTTTTTTGATTGAATTCAAGATTTACTAGACTTTTTGGAGGGACGTAAATATTGACAATTTCAAGGCTATCCTCATTTTTATATCTTCTCCAATCTAATTCGTTCATGGCATAATCCTTAACAGTTATATAATTATTTATTAAAATAGATTTTGCAAAATCAAATGTTAATAAATTATTATCATTTAATACTTTTGCATGAGGGTAGCTTTCTATTAATGAATAAACTTTATAAACTGTAATAGAGCAAAATGTTATGATGAGAATAATAAATATTTTTAATAAGTTTTTCATTTTTGCTTTGCAAATGAAATATTAGCTTCTGGAAAATTTTCTTTTAGAAAATCAATCAATTCACTTTCTTTACCAGAGACAGAAATTGAATAAATATTTAATTCACCAACTGTATCAAATGAAATTAAATTTGGATTGGAATATTTAATTAATTCGATTTTTTTTAAAATTTCATCAACAGAAATATATTTATTAGTTTCTAAGTTTAAAATTTGTCCACTGTGAAGCTCAGTAGATTTATTATCATTATTGTATTTTTTATTCATCCAAAAACTTAGAATACTAAAAATTGCCGTACCAATCAATACCGCCTCTAGCTGATTAGCAGCTGCACCAATACCAATACCAGTACACATTAAAAGATAAATTAATTGTTCAGGTTCTTTAATTGCAGTTCTAAATCTAATAATTGAAAGTGCACCAACTAAACCTAAACTTAGTGCGATACTTGACTGAATTACAGTAATTATTAAGAAAATAGCTATCGCATAAATTGGGAAAATCTTTACAAATAATAATTTATTAGTAGCTGTTTTGGAAAAGGTTTTGTAAACAAAATTTAGAATTAATGCACATATTATACAAACAGATAAATTAATTATTATTTGTATTGGCGACAATTGAACACTTGTTATTTCAAATATGTTTTGTATGTTTTCATTCATATGAATTCGTTTAAGTTTATTTTTTAAAATTAATCTTTTTTAGTCAAAGAGTCTTTCGATAGTCTTTGCTGCGGATTTTACTGAAAACTTTTTCATTAATAGTTCCTTCCCGTTTTTTCCCATTTTAGATCTTAAACTTATATTATCAACAAGTTCTAAAGCATTCTTTATCATCTCTTTTAAATTTCCTGTTTCTGAAACAAAACCAGCATAATTTGTATTAATTAACTCTTTAAGATCATTACCTGAATTAACACATCCTAAGATTGGTTTTTCATAATTCATATATCCAAGTAACTTACCTGGAAAATTATGTGTTTTATGATTGGGATGTAAACTAAATAAACCTATATCAAATTCATTCAACATTTTTAGATATTCTTCTTGGTTAACAGCTGGTAAATATGTTATATTTTTTAATTTATATTTCTCAATTAGATTTTTCAAAACACTAACTTCATCACCCTTGCCTACAAAAACAAAGTGGATTTCATTACGTGAAATTAGTCCCTTTGCTAAATATACAAGATTACTAATCTGTTGGGCTGTACCTATATTTCCACCATAAAAAAATATTACTTTATTTTCTAAAGAAAGCTTGTTTCTATATTCAACTTTTTTTTGGGGCATTTTTAAAATTGAGGACCAATTAAATAAAACTTCAAATCTAGAATCATTATTAAACCTATTATTAAAATATTTTAAATTCGATTCAGACATTACCCCAATTCTATCAGCGGCTGCATAATTTAACTTCTCAAAAAAATTAAAATATTTATGAATTAATGAATTTTCTTTTATTAATCCATTATCAATTGTCCATTGAGGAAATACATCTCTAAGAATTAAATATGATTTACATTTCCACTTTTTTTTCAACCAAGACACTAATGAACCAAAAAAAATTGAGGGTGAAAAACAAACAATACCATCAAAAGAATTAGAAATAAAATATTTATTTAGATTTTTTTTAGCATTGAAGGATAGTAATGTCTCATTAATTGCTCTTTTAAACTTTGAAATATTTTTTAATTTTCCACTTTTAAAATATATAATTTTAATTCCATCCAATAAATTAGTATTATAATTTTTTTTTGTTTCATGAAACGGTGTAATTACAGTAACTGAATGTCCATTCTTATAAAATTGAACAGCAAGATCATGCATCATTTTTGCAGCTACCTTTTTACTGTAAGGCAAATAATCGTCAACAATTAATAATAATTTCATTTAAGTTAGAAATCAAAGTTTGTAATGAGGATATAATTTGTTGTTAAGTGATATATATTTAATCAGGTCTGCAATCATCTTATCATAATCCGGTATTTTATAATTAATGAGTTTTCTAGTATCTAAAAAACTCTTATCTGAGAATTTAGTTTCTGTAGGATTAATAATAATTTTTTTGTTTGAATATTTTGAAAATAGTCTTAACAAATCATATTTACTAATCTTTTCACAATTCGTTAAGTTATAAAGGCCTGTAATAGAATTATCTATTGCCCACTTTACAGCTTTTGCTAATTCAATAGATGAAATACCCGACCAATAAGCATTTGTATAACCAGATATTTCTTCTTGTTGGCTCATAAACCAATTAAATAATTCTCGACCCGATGATTTTAATTCTGGTCCAACAACAGAGGTTCGTAATGTAAGATTAGTATTATCGATAATTTCACCTAAACCTTTAGTCTTGGCATATATTGATGTACCATCTTTAAGGTCATTTTCTTTATAGGACACTTTACTGTCTCCAGAAAAAACACAATCAGTTGAGATATGGATTAATTTGAAATCTATTTCTTCAGCTAGTTTTTTTAAATAATGAGGGAAAAATGCATTTAAATATATAGAATCTTTAATATTTTTTTTAGAGTCCTCTATTAACAATCCAATGCAGTTTATTACAATATTTGGATTGATGAATTTTATATACTTTTCAAAAGAAATTGAATCCATGACATCCAAAATTTTTGTTTTATCATGAAATTTTCTTGATCCAGCAAGGCCATATAAATCATATTTATCATTTTGTTTTAAATAATCATACACAACATGACCTATCATTCCAGATACCCCGAGAACTAAGATTTTAGGATTTGGTAAGATTATTTTTTCCAAACGGTTCTATTAATATAATCGATGTAACTCAAAATTATTCTAACAACTTTTATGGAAAAATTATCAACATCATAATCTTTTACAAGTTTAATAATTCTTTCTTTTTTATAATTATGTTGACTTACTATAACATCTATTGATTGAATTACCCTTTTACTATCAAGACCAGTCATAATCAAGACTCCTTCATCCATTCCTTCAGGTCTCTCATGGGCCTGTCTGATAGTTATAGCTGGAACATTTAATATTGAAGATTCTTCAGTAATAGTTCCACTATCAGAAATAACACAGTATGCGGTTTTTTGTAATTTATTATAATCAAAAAAACCCATTGGTTTTAAAAAATTAATTTTTGAATCTAAATTTTTTCTATTTAAATTTTCTAACTTAATTCTAGTTCTAGGATGGGTTGATACAATTACTGGATATTTAAATTTTTTTGCAATGGCATTCAAAGAGTCTAGAAAATCATTAAAGTTTTTTTCTGAATCTACATTTTCTTCTCGGTGGCAACTAACAATAAAAAATTCCTTTTCTGTTAAAGAAAGTTCCCTTAAAATATTTGATGATTCAATTTCTTTTGAATGAAACTCAAGAATTTCTTTCATAGGTGATCCAACCTTCATTATTGTCTCAGGCTTAATACCCTCAGATATAAGATACCTACGAGCATGCTCAGTTAATGGAAAATTAATATCACTTAAATGGTCTAAAACTTTTCTGTTTAATTCTTCTGGAACTCTTTGATCAAAACACCTATTCCCTGCTTCAAAATGGAAAACTGGAATTTTTCTTCTTTTGGCTGATATAACTGCAAGACAACTATTTGTATCTCCATACAATAAAACTGCATCAGGATTTTCTTTCTCAAATACATCATCAGATTTTGAAATAATATTACCTATAGTTTCCGCAACTTTGCTTCCTGCAACATCTAGAAAATATTTTGGTTTTTTTACATGTAAATTCTGAAAAAAAACTTCGTTGAGTTCATAATCATAATTTTGTCCCGTATGGACCAATATATGCTCCACATATTTTTCTAATTCTGCCATAACCCTACTTAACTTAATTATTTCAGGCCTAGTGCCAACTATTGTCATTATTTTCATTTAATCTTATTTTAATTTATTAGTTGATCTTTAACAAAATCTACTTTAAGTAACAGTTTTTTTGTTTCTTCCACAGATAGCCGGTAAGTATTATGAGAATTATAATCTTCAAGGCTTGAATCAACAATTCTACCCTCTGAAAAATATTTTCCATAATTTAAATCTCTATTGTCAGCTGGAATCCTATAAAAATTTGGTAAGTCGATAGCCTTGGACATTTCTTCTCTTGTACATAATGTTTCATATAGTTTTTCACCGTGCCTTGTTCCAATAATTTTTATTTTATTTTTAGAATCAAAAATATTTAACAAAGCTTTAGCCAAAGTTTTTATTGTTGCCGCAGGTGCTTTTTGAACGAACAAATCTCCCTGTTTAGCGTTATTAAATGCATAAATGACTAAATCAACAGCATCATCTAATGACATTAAATATCTCGTCATATTAGGGTCTGTAATTGTTAATGGAATTCCATTTTTGATTTGACTAATGAAAAGAGGAATTATTGATCCTCTGGAGGCCATAACATTACCATACCTTGTTAGGCAAATTGTAGTATTTTTTTCATCAATATTCCTAGATGCTGCAACAGCAACTTTCTCCATTAATGCTTTTGACATACCCATTGCATTAATTGGATATGCAGCTTTATCTGTGCTTAAGCAAATAATTTTTTTGACATTATTATTAATTGCCGCATTAATTACATTCTCGGTTCCTAAAACATTCGTTTTAGTTGCTTCAATTGGAAAAAATTCACATGAAGGCACTTGCTTTAATGCGGCTGCTTGAAAAACATAATCAACGCCTTTCATTGCACTATATACACTATTATAATTTCTTACATCACCAATATAAAAACTTATTTTAGGGTTTTTATATTTAATTCTCATATCGTGTTGTTTCTTTTCATCACGACTAAAGATTCTAATTTGTTTGATATCAGTATCTAAAAAACGTTTTAATACAGCGTTTCCAAACGATCCTGTTCCACCAGTAATTAAAAGAATTTTATTTTTGAACATTTAATAGTTTTATTAATTTATATGAATTACAAATCAGAATAATACTTTTTCCACAAAGATATATTATTCTTAAAACTAAATCTAGTCTTAAGAAGTTTCATAGCATTATCTTGAATATTAGAATACTTTACTTTATTAATAGTTATAATTTCAATAAGTGCTTTATTAATCGAATCAACGTTCGGACTAACCCAATAACCAGCATTATTGTCTTTGAGAATTTTCCACGGAGTGTTCTTAGAGGCAATTACAGGGGTTTTTTGAGAGATAGCTTCCAAAACAACATTTCCAAAATTTTCTGATTTTGATGGAAGAATTAAACAAAATGATTTTGATATAATTTTGAACTTTTCAGCTCCATAAACAGGTCCTAAAAATTTAATTTTATTTTCCAATTGTTTTGTTTTAATAAGAATTTTTAGTTTTTCTAAATATTTTTTTTCATAATCTAAAAAAGCCTCTCCAACAATTATTAATGAAAATTTATTTTTGTACGCTGGTTTTAGATTTGAATATGCCTCTATTAGAACATCAATATTTTTTATTGGGTTTATTCGTCCTAAAAAAAGTAAATTATTATTTTTTTTTGAGCTTAATGTTTTAGGAGTATCAATTAAATTTGGGATTACTTCAATTTTACATTTTGGAAAAAAATTTTGAATCAGCTTCTTTTCATAATTGTTTGTTGCATGAAAATTTATTTTATTTTGAAAAATTTTAAAAAAACTTATATAAATTTTTTTAATAAAAGTTTTTCTTTTTAAAGCTGGTGAATAAAATTCACCTCGAGGTGAAAAAACAATTTTTTTCTTAAATATTAATGCCAAAATGAAATACCATATTGTTAATTTATAGAAAAAACTAGAAAAATGAATTACATCACTATTTAACACATACTTAACTTGTTTTAAGTTAATATGTTTAAAAAAAGATTCTTTGATGAATTTTACCTTTAAATTATACTTTTTATAAAACTCATTAATATTTAAATTTTGAATTTTAATTCCTTTAGGTGATGATATAATACTAATATCTAACCCCAAACTACTTAATTTCTTAGTTAAAAAATATATAGAGGTACCTTTGCCATCAATCATTGAGGGATAATAATATTCAAGAGGAAATAATATTTTCAATTCAAAGTTTTATATAAAATTAACAGTACTAAATAAACCCATCCCCATAATTTAAAATATTTGATAAAAAGGATATTGATTTGAAAACAAAATAAACTAGTAATGCTACATAAAGAGGATGATGTAATTTATTTGATTTCATTAGCAAAAAAGTCACGAAAGTAAATCCAATCATGTTAACACGTTCACCTCCAATTATAATTGCTAAAAAAAATAGTGGAATAAAAATTAAAAAAGAACTTTTCAGTTTTTTTGTAATTAGTATATAAACTAAGAATAAAATAAAAAGCTGGAAAGTTTGTGAAATATCCCACGATGCATTATAATAATTAATAAATTTTCCAATTAAACCATCTTTTAAAAAATAAAATAAACCTATAAAAAAACATACTATAATTATGTTCCTTAATATATTGCTTATTTTTTTAAAATTAGTTTCATATAATAAAGAGATTATTTTTGGGGCAATAAATATTGTAGATTGTAAATGTGCTAACGGACTTATATAAAATAAGTTTTTAATATATTTTTTATTGTATATAAATGATATTATAATAATCAAATAAGCAAACTTTAATCGCTCTGCACCTGTAAACAATACCAATAAATAAAAATTGGATAGAAGTAATAATATAATAAACCATTTAACTTTATATAATTCACAAAGTTTAATTAATGAAATAGCTAAAAGAGCATTAAAAAAAGAAATATATAAATCTTTTGGAATTTCAAATATTGAACCAATCCACATAATAAATACATACACTGGTTCAAAGCTGTCAATATACAATGCTGCCATAATAAAAGCCTCAACAAAACTGACTTCATTTATATTTAAATAAAATTTTCTATAATGAACTTGATCTCCAAACTCATATAATTCTAAAAGATTATAAGAAAAGATGAATGTTATTGTAAAGAAAAAAAGATATTTAAATCCATTTTTCATGATGTATTGATATTATTTTTAAGAAAATTTAATTAATAATTTTTTCAATTTCACCTTTTAAAAATGACTTTGAAAATTCAATAGAAATTCTTTTTGAAACAGAGTTTATTGTTTTTCTATTAGAATGGTACATTTTTGATGATTTTAATATTATTTCTAACCATCTATCTAACTCTAAATTTTCAATTATAATAGAATCCTTTACCCAATTTAATTTAATTGGAAATGACATATCCGAAGATAAAATTAATCTTCCACTTGCAACGTACTCAATTAATTTAAAAGGGAAAACACCATCCATTTTAATGTGGGGATTGAGCAGAATATCTGTTCTGCCCATAATTTCAGCTAATTCAATATCACTCACTACTCCAAAATAAGTAACGGTATCTGAATTATTTTTTGATAATACTTTCAATTCATCCTCAAAAGGTCCCTTTCCAGTTACAAACCACTTAATATGTAATTTTCGATTTAAAGACATTTGGATCATTTTAATTAGAAAATCTGCACCCTTATCTTTAGTTAAGCCACCAAAATATCCGCAGGTTACATAATTTTTTTCTGATTTAAATGGTGGATTATTTGCTTTCAACTGAATAATTTCTTCATTTACAGTTCCTGGCAATAAAGAGTTTTTAATTCCATACTTTTCATTTATATCTTCCAAATACTGGTTTACACTAAAAGCGTAATCTATAGAGCTTAATGCTCTCATCCAGTAAAACCAATCAACAATTGCTTTAGCATTTATTCCTCTTGCAAAATGCCAGTCATCGAATTCCAAAACTACGAATGATTTAAATTTATCACTCAAATATTTAGCTGCTTTCATTTCAAATGCATATGCATTATAAGTATACACAACATCTGGTTTACCAAAATTACTTACTGCATGATTAATTATTTTTGGGATTTTGATGATATTGGCAACCATATTTAATTTATTCCTAAAACTAGATTCAGGGATAAGAGCTTTGATTGTTCTATTATTTGAAAGTTTTGTACTAACAATTCTAGTAGGTCTTTTAACTCTGATGTTAGGAGTTGAGCAAATAAGATAAACATCATGTCTAGTTTCAGACAAGAGGTTTAATATAAATTGAATTTTTTTATGAGCTGCTAAAAATCGAGTTAATTTGAATCCATCCGGGTCAAATGGCGCTATAAAATAAACTGTTTTATTTTTTTTCATTTAATATTTTATGTATTGGGCTGTTTTTTAAAACCCTTCACTAAATTATGTACTTATAAGTTTAATCAACTTGTTTATTAATCCATTCATATGTTTTAGCCATTCCGTCCCTTAAAGTTGCTTTAGAATCCCATCCAACCTTTTCTTTAAAAAGTTTATTATGAGAGTTTCTTCCCATAACTCCCAAAGGACAAGGAAATCCGTATTTGTCAATAAAGTCTTGGCCATCTATATTATTAATTTTTATATCCTTTCCAGAGAGGTCTATCGCAATCTGAGCTAATTCATTTATAGTAACCATTTCTTCTGAACCTATATTAACAGGTCCTAAAAAATCATCTTGTCTCATTAACCTTAGACATGCTTCAACACATTCATCAACATACATAAATGACCTTGTTTGTAAACCATTCCCCCAGACTTCAATCTCATCCGTTGCTTCAGCTACTTTTCTACACATTGCAGCAGGGGCTTTTTCTTTACCACCTTTCCATGTGCCTTGTGGTCCAAAGATATTATGGAATCTAGCTACTCTACAATTCAATCCATAATTACGATTAAAAGCTAAAAATAATCTTTCGCTAAATAATTTTTCCCATCCGTACTCAGAATCAGGATTAGCCGGATACGCTGAGGATTCTTCACAGTTAGGATTATCCGGATCAACTTGGTTATGCTCAGGATACATACAAGCTGAGGAGGAGTAGAAAACCTTCTTAACATTAAACTTAGTAGCATAATGTACAACATTAAGGTTAACCAAAGCTGAATTGTGCATTACGTTTGCATCATTATCTCCAGTAAATATATAGCCAGCTCCTCCCATATCTGCAGCCAACTGATAAACTTCATCAAAAGCTCCCTCTTTATCTTTTTCACCATTTTGGTTGGGACTAATCATTATTAAAGATACTTTTTGAGGATCTCTTAAATCTACACTAACATATTCATCACATATGTCATTATGATTCCAAAATTCATGTTTTTCTTTTATATCTACGACTCGAACCCAAAAACCTTCTTCTTTGAGTCTTTTTGCTAGATGACCTCCAATAAAGCCACCTCCACCTAATACTAATGCTGTTTTCATATTTTATTTTTTTAAGAAAATTTGTTTATATAATATGTAAATTATAAGCTAATATACAAGGTTTTTACTCATCATTAACTTTACATAATTTATAAAAAATCGAAGAAAAGTAAATTAAATTTTATTTGTTTTCAATCTATTTATCATTAAGAATTTTCTTTTAATATTTTTTTATAAAGTTTTTGATGAAGTTTTCCAACTCTTGAATATGAAAACCTTTTAACTGCAGAATTTCTTGCATTTTGTTTTAGATTAATACTTTTTTCATTTAATGTCCAAATTATTCCATTAGCAAGGTCATTAATATCAAAAGGCTTAGCCAAATATCCTGTTTCTTTATGTAAAACAGTTGTTTTCAAACCAGAGGTATTAAACGCAACTACGGGTGTTCCACATGCCTGAGCTTCAGTTGCAGTTTGAGCAAACGATTCAAATCTAGATGGAACAACAAGTAAATTTGCTGCAGAATATGCAATTCTCAATGATACATCATCATGCAAGTGACCAAGATAAATTATAGGAAAATTTAATTTTGGAGGATTAATAGGTTTGCTTTGTCCAAATACAACCAAACATATATTATTAATTTTTTTAGAATTGTAAATTTTTATTATAGCTGATTCTAACAAATCAAATCCTTTATGAAAATATGATGTTCCAGCTACTGCCCCAAATAATACAATTGGTAAATTTGATGGAAGGTTAAAAGCATTTCTGGCTATTTTTTTATCTATTGGTTTCCAAATATTGACATTTAAAGGATTCGGTATCTGAGTAACATTCCATTCCTTCATTAAAAAACTATCTTTTACAGCATTCTCCATCCATTGGCTAGCTGCAATTAAATGAATCGGTTTTTTCCAAAACTTAATTTTTCGTTTCCAAGTCCACATATTTAAATCGAATCCTGATTCAGTTTTAGGACGATTCTTTGTTTTATATCCTTCTCTCCACCTATTATCGTATGAAATATGTTCTGCACCACAAAAACCCCACATATCATGTAAAGTCCAAACAATTGGTTTGTTAATTTTTGGAATATCAGAGATAGAAATCATTTCATGTTGAAACCAATGCAAATGAATCACATCGGCATCGCTTTTATTTATTTTATCTATCCATCGAGATGAAAAAATTTGAGGCGAATGTAATGATGGATTATTAGTTTTTAATAATTTGGTTAAATATCTTGATATTAAAATTTTAATAATTTTTATCACTTTAAAATATTTTCCTGGCACCGAAAAAACATTAGAATCATCTCCAACTTTATCATTTACCCAAATTTTAGAGCTAATATTGTTATCTAATAAAGATTCATGAATTCTAGTAGCAGCTCGGGCTGCTCCTCCAATTTGATTTGAATTACTTATATGAATAATCTTCATAAGCTTACAACCACTCCTTAGTAAATGGGGATTTAAATTTTTTAATGACTGATTTACGGATATATATTGAGGACAAAAATGTACGCATTCCTAATTTGTATCCATTTCTTTTCATTAGTTCATTAATTTTTTTTCCGGGAATATCTTCCGCCACATAACCTAATTCTTCAACGCAAACGACCCATGGAAAAATTTTTTTTAAGAAAAAAGAATCAAGAATCATCTTTTCAAATCCCTCTACGTCAATACTTAGTAAATGAACTTCATCACTATTACAACTTTGCTTGAGCTTAGAAAATATTTCATCAACGCCTATCAGTGGTAAATCTAAAATTTTAGTTGGTTTTCTATTGTGAACTGATTCTAAAACTTTAACTCTTTCAATATCAAAAGTACTATTATCAGGATGATTGGCATAATAATAAAATGGCAAAGATTTATTTTTATTTCCAGAACTTAACCCGGCAGAAATAAAAATATCGTTTGGTCTAAAAAAATTATACTTGCTAACTAAATTAGGAATAGGATCAACACAAACACCAGACCATCCATTTAAGTAAAAAATAAATGTATTTGAATGTAAAACTGGGTGGTTTGCTCCTATATCAATATAATTTCCTGAGTTAATTCCATTTAAAATTTTTGTTAGAATGTAATCTTCTCCATCCGATGAAAAAGAGTATGATATATTAAAAGAAATGCAAAACTTTCTTAATATTTTATAGAATACTACAATAATAAAATTTTTAAAATTTGACATATGTTTACAATTTATATTGGTCCTCTAATTGGTTCTAAACCATTAAAAACTCTGTTGAAAAATAATTTAGCCTGATCTATATTATAAGAGCCATTAACTACATTAAAACAATTATCTAAATTATCAAAATCTACAATTGCAGCTATTTTACATTTTATTTTATCATTATTAAGTTCACAAGAAATATGAGATCTATGATTTCCAGAGTGACCCATCATCCAACACCATTTATCTTTTTTAAAAAATATTATTGCAGTAGGTAAATCTTGAAAGTTATTCTTAAAACCTTCTATCTGAATTTTTTTTAATAATTTATCGAATTGGATAACTTGACTTTCAGCTGATTTTATTGAATATATTTTTGATATAATACCATCATTTGAGTTTTCATTAAAAGCTAAATTATTTTGAGATCTATTTTTATAAAAACTATTTATGTAAGATTGTTTGCTATCTTCAATACTTATTTTGTCCCATGGATTAACAATTGCCCACAAAGGTTGGGATCTGAATTTTTCTTCATTTAAAGAATTTATAAACATATTTACAGTGTACCCCTTATGTTTTTTACATTTTGAATATAAACCTTTTATTATTGATTTTTTATTTACACCATTTAATAGATCTATAACAACTTTTGAATAAGGGTCTTTTTCAGAATTATTGAAAGCCAATCCTCTAACAGTCCTGCCCAATGAAAATGGTAAATCAATTGAATATGAAAACTTGAATTTTAATTTTGTTTTTATATTTATTAATCCATTAAGTTCATGCTTATTTAAACGTAATTTTAAAATTGAATCAATAAATATTCTTGATTTTACATATAAGCCAATAATAATTAATTTTAAACTCATATATATTTTAATACAAATTCAATTTGTTTTTTATTATTTTCTGGGAAATGAATCAATAAAAGAAAAAGAAGAGCCATTTATGACTTTAATATTTAAATCCAGAGATATTTTAGATAGGATATCCAACAATCTAAATCCTCTGTAAACTTGAAACATTCTAATACTTAATGGTTTATCTTTTTGATTTGCATACTTCTTGCCAGCATTTTTCTCTGCAGATGAATTTCCATAAAAATGTTCAGTAGAAACAATCATCTCGTTTGTTGTTTGATCAACCATGAATGTTTTAAAAGCTGAAAAATCACAACCGTATAAAGTAATTTTTTTATAACTCATTAAAATTGACATCCATAATAAAGTAATTACACTATTAACATTTGGGACAGAAAAAAGTCTATTTTTTATTGATAAAAAAGTAAGCTTTTCAGTCAAAAGATTAGAGTATCTAATTGGAATGATAAAAAAAGATAAATTTTTATTTTCTGATAATTTATTTTTTAAAAAACTGTACCCCTCTTTTGGGCATATTATTGTGATTTTCCATTCAACATTTTTTAAAATGGAAAAAATATTTTCATTATCTATATTAACTTTTTGAACTAGATCTTTACTCCAAAACATTTTGTCTGAAAAAAAATAATAGTTTGGTTTTAATCTTTTAAAAAACTTGCTTCTTCCAAAATAATTTACTGCATATACATCTGTACTTTCGTCATTTGATTTGAAAATTTCTTCAATATCTGAACTTAAGGATGGTCCATTTCCTAGTAAAAAACACTTTTTGTCTTTTTTACTCTGAAATGAAATCTTAATCGGTAATGAAAAATCTTTTATTTTACTTTTGATGATTGTTATTAAGATTATTAAAAAATCTAAGCTAATTTTTAGGTAATCATTAATTGAATTTTTCATTGATTAAGTGAATATTATATTTTTAAAATTTCTGATGGTGAATTAATAGTAATTACATTTTTTTTATCTCTAAAAAAATATTTCCAATTATCAAATTCAGTCCATTGATAAACAAAAACAAAATCAAAATTATAAAAATCAGCAACTTCATAATCTAATTTACTATCTCCAAAATAAATTGCAGGTTTTTTAATATTACCTTTTTTAATTTTATCATCGATAATTTCAAATTTGTTTGAAGGACTTCCGAATATTCCTCCATCAAAAAATGAAGAAATATTTTTATTCTTAAATGTATAATTAAGTTCTTCTTCATCACCACCAGAAACAATAAACCATTTTGAGTTTTTAGTTCTTAATTTTAATAACTGTAAATCTTTACATACTTCTGATTTAAAAAGTTTGTTTTTTACAATGTCACTAAAATTCTTAAGTAAATCTACTTTTAAATCTTGTATATATTTTTTTGTTCTATTCTTTACATAATTATTAATAAAATAATCGATTTTTTTATACCTAGATATACCTCCATAGTTAATATGATAATCGACCATTTCATCAGCTGGAACTTTTCCAAATGGTTCAAATATTAATCTAAATGCTTCTGTTTTAATTTTGTTTGAATTTAAAATAACACCATCACAGTCAAATATCAGTGATTTATAATCAGTTATTTTCATTTCTTTTTTTTAGTAAGTTTTCTACTTTAGTTACATCAGCAGGAATATCGACAGCATGACTATTATCTTTACATTCAAACATTAATATTTTCTTGTCAAATTCTAAAAAACGTAAAATTTCAATATCTTCATAGGATTCTAACAAACTTTTTCTACCATAATTAAAATATTCTTTAAGCTCTTGCGAATTAAATCCATAAATACAAACTTGTTTTTTAAAAAAAATAGGTTTATTTGAATTGGATTTATGTCCTGGAATGAGCTGTCTTGACATGTAAAGCATAAAATTTTTTTCATTTGTAACGACTTTAGGAATATTAATTGAACTTGGATTTTCTAATCCATTAATTTTGGAAAAACCATTGATCACATAGTCTGGATATTTAGATTTTAAATCTATACATTTCTTAATATCATTATAATCAATTAGTGGTTCATCACCTTGAACATTGATAAAAATATCATAGTCAAGCGCTTTTGATGCTTCAGCTACTCTGTCAGTTCCAGTTAAAGATTTATTTGAAGTCATTATAGCTGAAAAACCAGCGGATTGGACAGTTTTATAAATTCTTTCATCATCAGTTGCAATATATACATTTTTATTACCAACAGCTTTTGATGAAACTTGAGCAACCCATAAAATCATTGATTTACCAAGTAGCTTCACAAGAGGTTTACCAGGAAATCTAGAGGAAGAAAACCTTGCAGGAATTATTACACATGCTTTCATCAATTAATTTATAAAATTTCTTAGATTAAATTGTATACACTAATTATAGGTAGGTTAAATTTAGTGTTAGTTATTGAACAGATTTTTGGAACAGATTTATTTTTGAAGTAAAGATCAAACAACAATTCCAATTCAAAATTTCTTGAGTCACCATTGTTATACCCATCAATTCCAGTTAAATAAATATTACTAGATTTTCCACTAGCACAAACAAGTAAAGCATAACTAATTACAGTTGGACATGGTGATATTCCATAATTATCTTCGTAATGAAATTTATTTTTTTCAACAGTAAAACCAAAATCATACGTTTCTAAATTTTTTGAAAATTTAATTCCAGTCTTATTTAATATGGTGTTTGGAATAATTAAACTACTACCTAAATCAGAATACTTTGATGCATCAGAAAAAACTCTCAATGGATGACAAGCAATCCTAAAATCAATTAATTTCTCATCTATTATTGTTTTTGAATTTAGTGCTAATACTAATGGTTTATTTTTTTTTATGAAACTAATAATTGATTTTTTGTGTTCAACAACGCTATTACCCGATCCGATTATTAAAACCTCTTGGTCTTTAAAAATATTTACTGGACACCAATTTCCATTAACTTGAGTTTCGTAAAAATTTCTAGAGTCATCAAGCATTTTTAAACTAAACTTTTTATTGGGATTAACTTTAAGATACTTAATTGTTGTCAATCTATCTGCTTCATTATATCTTGGATCAGTCAAAATTTCTTGAACAAAAGTTGGATGAATACCAAACTTTCCTGCTAAGTAGTAAAATGGATTTGTTCCCCACCCATAGTTATTTTTCATTTCATTAAAATGCCTATTAACTAGCTTCAGTAGAGGAAGAATGTTATTCAAATCTTTTTCTTGTGTAAATTCAATTAACATTTCTTCAGTTTTTGTATTACCTGGTCCACGACCCATGCCTGTTACAGTTGAGTCGAGCCATGTTGCACCTTGATTGTAGCCTTCTAATGTGTTTTGAAGAGCTAAACCTAAATTATCATGCATATGTAGTCCTATTTCTCCGCTCCAATTAGTGCGAATTTGTTTTACAATCCTCCTTACATCAAAAGGTTTTAAGCTACCTGTACTATCAGCAATGTATAATACATCTACTAAATTTTTATTTCCAAGATCTGTAAACCGATTTATTTCAGAATCAGATCTATCAGAAATTTGCATTAAATTTATTCCAACTTTGTAACCACTTTTTTTTGCCCATTTTCCAGCTTTAAATCCTAACTCTAAATCTTTAAAATGACATGCGAATCTGATAATTGAAACTGGAGATTCGCCAATACTTTTAGGAAAAAGTAATTTCATTGTCTTTTTCCATCCAAGATCATTATTCAAATCTGAGCAATTTATCATTACAGCTAATTGAATTGAATCTGGAATATCCAAAGTATCTAAAAAATTGTCTTTTGAAAATGCACATGGACCAAGAAAATCATCACTTTCTATAAATCTAAATCCAATTTCAACAATTTTAACTTTGGCAATTTTCATAGCGTTTAAATATTGATTTATTAAATCAATATCAAAATTCCATTTATTATAATATCCTCCATCTCTTAAAGTGCAGTCTAAAATATTAGGTTTTGATTTTTTCATAATTTATTATTTAAACTTCTACCATTCTTTTAAATTCACTGCTTGATTTTATCAATTCATCATAAGTTCCAGAATTCATAACTTTTCCATCATTTAACAAAAAAATACAATCACACATACGAACAGTATTTAATCTGTGGGCAATAATTATCATTGTCATATTATTAAACTCATTAGTAATTTCATTCATAACTTCTTTTTCAGTAACATTATCCAATGCACTTGTAGCTTCATCTAAAATTAATAATCTTGGATTATTATATAGAGCTCTAGCAATTCCAATTCTTTGTCTTTGACCACCTGATAATCTTACACCTCTCTCCCCAACTTTTGTCAAATATCCCTCATTTAGCTCTTTTGCAATGAATTGATCAATTTTTGCCATTTTTGAGGCTTTTTTAACCTTCTTCATATCTAATTCTTTTAATGATAATCCAAATGCAATATTTTCAGCAATGGTTTGATCTGTTAAAAATATTTGTTGAGGAACATAACCAATAGAATTTTGCCATTCACGTATATTTCTAACATTGAGTTCTTTATTATCTATTAGAATTTTTCCTGATTTTGGCTTTAATAAACCTAATATAAGATCAACTAATGTTGTTTTCCCGCTACCAGTATAGCCTACTAAACCTATTTTTGAGGATAAAGGAATTGAAATGTTAATCTCATCTATTGCTAATTGGTTAGACTCTGAATATGAAAAGGATAAATTTTCTAAACTTATTTGTTTTTTTATCTTAAATTTCCTCATATGATTAGACTTAAGTTTATATCCCATATCATCGGTAAATTGTTTTAAAATAACATCTAATCCGCTTTCGGTAAAATGGATTTTACTTAAACTTGCAAAAATTTGTTGAGCACTAGGAATTAATCGTAAAAGAGCAAAAGCATAAAGAGTTAAAGTTGGCAAAGTATCGTTAAGATTCATCCCATTTACCATTGAAAAAATTATAAACAAGATTAGAAATCCAAATGTAAAGGTTTCTAATAAGTATTTGGGAATGACAGAGATAATTTGAATAGCAGCATTTGTAGATGCGAAACTTTTTGCTGAAGACTTAAATCTTTCAGTGTAAAGACTTTCAATTCCGGTTAACTTAATTTCTTTTATTGCACCGAAAGCTTCAATAACAGATGTGAATCTTTTTTTATTACTTTCAACCTTTAACTTACCTTTATCAACAATTCCTTGTTTTAATCGACCAAAAACGAATTGATTAAGCAATAGCAAAAAAATTGTGCTGAACAGAGCTACATAAGGATCAACAACTATTATTAAAATAATTAAAACTATTGTTAGAGATGATTGTGAAATTAATTTTAATAAAGGAAAAATTGAATAATGTATGGCTTCACTGACTTCAGATAATATACTTTTTCCTAAATCACCACTATGCTTATTTAAAAACCAACTGTAAGGTTGTTTTAAGTATGATTCTAGCAACCTCTTACTCATTGCAGCTTCACGCATAAATATAAATTTTAATTGAAAGAAAGTTATAGCTGCTTTAAAGGCTTGTGATAGAATTAAAAAAACTAAATAAATAATTCCAAGAAAAATAATAAAATCACTTATATTAGAAAAACTGAAATAATCATATAAAAGTTGTAATCTATAATCTTCTTCAATCAACTTGGGATTTGCAACAATTGAAATAAAAGGTAAAATTAGAGCAACACCAAAAACCTCTAGAATAGCAACAAAAACTGAAAGAATAGAAAGAAAAATAAATTTCTTCTTTTCTGAAGATGTCAAAACTTTGAAAATTTTTTGTGAAATTTTATATAAGCTTTTAATAGTTTTCATTTAATGATATTCTTAACGCTAATCATAACATGCCATAAACCATCATCAAATTTAATTTCTGATTGATTCCAAATTAAACAATAAAGAAGTGATTTATCTAACCTTTTTATTTTATTCATTTAAGATTAATTAAAAATTGCTTTGTGACTTATTTTCATGTTAGTACCTATAATAATTTGGTTTAAATGGGCCATTAATATTAACACCAATATATTTTGCTTGGTCAATGCTTAAATCCTCAAGTTCAACACCAAGTTTTTCTAGGTGAAGTTTAGCAACTTTTTCATCTAAATGTTTAGGAAGCATATATACTTTATTTTCATAAGACTTTGAATTTAACCATAGTTCTATTTGGGCTAAAGTTTGATTTGTAAATGAGTTGCTCATAACAAAACTAGGGTGTCCTGTTGCACAACCCAAATTAACTAATCTACCCTCTGCTAAAATTATGACATCTTTTCCATCAATATTATATAGATCAACTTGAGGTTTAATTTCCTCCTTTGTGTGCCCATAATTTTCGTTTAACCATGCCATATCAATTTCATTGTCAAAATGTCCAATATTACAAACAATTGTTTTGTCTTTCATTAATCTAAAATGTTCTTCCTTAAGTATGTCCTTGTTTCCAGTCGCAGTTACAATTATGTCCATATTGCCAATAACTGTCTTCAATTTTTTTACTTCATATCCGTCCATAGAGGCTTGTAGTGCACAAATTGGATCAATTTCAACTACTGTAACAATCGCTCCAGCTCCACTAAATGAGGCTACAGTACCTTTTCCAACATCACCGTAACCAGCAACTAAAACTCTTTTACCAGCCATCATAATATCTGTAGCTCTTCTTACTGCATCCACTGCACTTTCTTGACAACCATACTTATTATCAAATTTAGATTTAGTAACAGAATCATTAACATTTATAGCGGGTAATGGTAATGTGCCATTTTTCACTCTTTCATATAATCTGTGGACACCAGTGGTTGTCTCCTCGGACAATCCTTTGATTCCTTTAACTAGTTCAGGATAGTGATCAAGCACTAAATTTGTTAAATCACCTCCATCATCTAAAATCATATTTAGGGGGTTTTTTTCTTCCCCAAAAAATAATGTCTGTTCAATGCACCATTCAAATTCTTCTTCATTCATACCTTTCCATGCATAAACAGGAATACCTGCTGCTGCAATTGCTGCTGCTGCATGATCTTGTGTGGAAAAAATGTTACAAGAACTCCAAGTAACCTCAGCTCCTAATTCTACCAATGTTTCAATTAAAACTGCTGTTTGAATTGTCATATGAAGGCAACCAGCAATTCTAGCTCCATTTAATGGTTTTGTGTTACCATACTCTTCTCTAAGCGCCATAAGTCCAGGCATTTCTGATTCTGCTAATCTAATTTCTTTTCTTCCCCATTCAGATAATGAAATATCTTTTACTTTGAAAGGAATATATTTTGCGTTATTCATTTATTATAATTTTAGTTTTAGTTTAATTTTATCTATCATATCTAATTTTTCCCAGGTAAATAGCTCAACTTCTAAAATTTTTGATTCGCCATAAGGATTAGTAAAAGTTTTGGTAACAATTTTTGATTTCCTTCCCATGTGTCCATAGGCAGCAGTTTCCTGATAGATTGGATTTCTTAATTTTAATCTTTTTTCAATAAAATAAGGACGCATATCAAAAATTTCTTCAACAATTTTAGCTAATTCACTATCATTTATATTAATATTAGATGTGCCATAAGTATTAACAAATATTCCCATTGGTTTAGCAACCCCAATGGCATAACTAACCTGAACCAAACATTCATCAGCTACACCTGCAGCAACTAAATTTTTTGCTATATGCCTTGTAGCATAAGCTGCACTTCTATCTACTTTACTTGGATCTTTACCTGAAAAAGCGCCCCCTCCATGTGCTCCTTTGCCACCATAAGTATCTACAATTATTTTTCTTCCAGTTAAACCTGTGTCACCATGCGGACCACCAATAACAAATTTTCCAGTAGGATTAATGTGATACTCTATATCATCGTTAAAAAAAGATTTGTAGTTTGGATACTTATTCAATAATCTTGGTATTAAAATTTGGGTTATATCAAGTTTAATTTTAGCTAACATTTTTTCTTCAGTATCAAAATCATCATGTTGAGTAGAAACTACTATTGCAACAATTTTTTCGGGCTTATTATTTTCAGAATATTGTAGTGTTACTTGGGATTTAGAATCTGGTCTCAAATAAGTTATTTCGTTATTTTCTTTCCTTAATTCTGCTAATTCTATTAATATTTTGTGTGACAGATCTAAAGCTAATGGCATATAATTCTCTGTCTCATTACAAGCATAACCAAACATCATTCCTTGATCTCCAGCACCTTGATCCTCAGGATTTTTTCTCTCAACACCCTGATTAATATCCGAGGATTGTTCATGGATAGCAGAAAAAACACCACATGAATTCCCATCAAACATATATTCACTTTTGTTATAACCAATATTATTAATTACTTTTCTAGAAATAGCTTGAACATCAAGATAAGTATTAGATTTGACTTCACCAGCAAGTACAACTTGACCGGTTGTAACTAATGTTTCGCAAGCTACCTTTGAATTAACATCAAAAGCTAAAAAATTATCAATTAGTGCATCACTAATTTGATCTGCAATTTTATCAGGGTGTCCCTCGCTAACTGATTCGGATGTAAATAAATAACTCATTTTTTAATTATATTATTTGTTTAAATTAAAAAAATATTTGTGTAAGATTAAATTAATGGTTCAGTTATCCTTCATATAAATCTAGATACAAATAATCAAATATTGTTAAATGATTCATAGTACTAAGCTTCAATAAATTTTGATTTTTAAAATTTGTATTTGCAGAAAAGCCATCATAAATTGTTATTATTATGACATAAAAACGGCTTCGCCTTCAAAGCCACAAGCTTTTGATGTAATTAGTGATTCTAACAAATAACAATTAACAAAAGTACTTGGTTTTTTTATAATATAAAAGTCTTATTTTTAGGATTAATCTGTTTAAATGAAAAAAATTGTTTTGATAACTGGAGCTGCAGGATTTATAGGGTCTCATTTATGCGATTATTTCCTTTCTAAAAATTGTAAGGTAATTGGGATAGATAATCTAATCACCGGTAATTTAAAAAACCTTTCTCACCTTAATTCAAATATTGATTTTATATTCAATAAAATTGACATCACTGATAATTTTAATATAGAGGAACCTATAGATTACATACTACATTTTGCTTCTCCAGCTAGTCCAATTGACTATTTAAAAATTCCACTAGAAACTCTTAGAGCAGGATCTTTAGGAACTGAGAACATTTTAAAAATAGCTTTAAAAAATAATGCACGTATATTGATTGCTTCCACATCAGAAGTGTATGGCGATCCTTTAGTACATCCACAGACTGAAAAATACTTCGGAAATGTGAATCCTGTTGGACCTAGAGGGGTTTACGATGAAGCCAAGCGGTATCAAGAAGCATTAACCACCGCTTATCACACCTTTCACGGATTGGATATTCGAATAGCAAGAATATTTAATACTTATGGCTCAAGAATGAGAATAAATGACGGCAGAGCAATTCCAACCTTCATGGGTCAAGTTTTAAGAAAAGAGAGTTTAACGATATTTGGAGATGGCTCTCAAACTAGATCTTTTTGCTATATCGATGACATGGTTGATGGGATTTATAAGCTCCTACATTCAAACTACACTAAGCCTATGAACTTAGGAAACCCTGAAGAAATATCTTTGATTGACTTTGCAAAAGAAATTATAGCCATGGGCAAAGCTAATAATGAAATAGTTTTTAAACCACTTCCTCTGAATGATCCTGTTAAAAGGAGGCCGGATATAACTAGAGCAAAGGAAATTTTAAACTGGCAACCTCAAATTTCTAGAAAAAAAGGACTAAAAATTGCATTCAATTATTTTAAGAGTTTATCTTTAGAAGAGTTATATAAAAAAGATAATAAATTTACATAAACACTTATTAAAAATAATTTTGAAAAAATACACCGAAATTAATTTACTGAAAATCATTATTCTCTTTTTTTTAATTGATTCATGTTCTTACCCTGAAATCTCAAGAGATGAACTGATTTATGATAACGATTTTGAAAGTGGAAATCTAACTGAAATTGATGGTGGTGCTACTTCTACTTTTGACGATTCAACAGTTTTAGGAGATTTTAATAATGATGGATTTACACTTCACTTGCAAGATGTTGGTGATCATGATTATATTTTTATCTCATTTGATTTATATATTCACGGAAGTTGGGACGGTAATTTTAATGGTTTTGATCAAAACGACAAACCTGATAAATGGATTTTAGAATACAAGCCTGATATGGATTTATTTAAAGGTCCTGCATTAGATAAATTTGAAACAACATTTTCCAATAGTGTTTGTTTTCCAAATTATTGTTTGAGGCAGTCATATCCAGAAAACTTTCCATATGAGAATAATCCTCAAACAGGATCTTTTAAAACTAACTTAGAAAAAATATGTAAAAATAATTTTTTTGGTGGTGAAACTTCTTTATATAAAATTGAGAAAGGGTTTAAAAGTGATGGTAATGCTATAGTTCTTAGGTTTTATGATGAGTTATATCAGCCTAATGCAATTGATAAAGATGGTATTCCACAAGAAAAGTGTGATGAAAGCTGGTCTCTTGATAATTTAAAAATACGTGTTATTTCATATAAATGATGAAATTTATAAATATAATCTTATCATTTTTTTTTATTGTTACAACTAATTCACAATCGATTAATCTTAATGAGCAATTTATAAATGATTACCTAAGAACTTCGCAGCTTTTGGGAAGTTTTGAAAATAATTTTTCGTTTACATCATTCCCGATTGATGTTGGTAAGAATGGACTTAAAATTGATAAAGAAGTTATTAATCTTGATGAATATTCACAGAATTTATTTAATTCAAAAAATAGAAACATAAATATTAAAATTCTACCAATCAATTACAACATAGAATTAAGCAGTAATCATCCGTACAATAGAAATAATGGCAGTATGATACCAAATAGAGGCTACCAACATATTATTAGTCCTGGATTTTTTTTAGAATTAGGTCCTTTATCAATTCAATTTAAACCTGAACTTTTTTATGCTCAAAATAAAGATTTTGAAGGATTTGGAGAAGGACCAAATGGTCATGAGCCATTTATTTGGGCTAAAAGATATAAGCTCTGGAATAAAATTGATATGCCTGAAAAGTTTGGTAACGAACAGCATAATCAATTTCTGATTGGTCAATCAAACATAAAATTAAATTTTAATGGAGTCGCCATAGGATTATCTAATGAAAATATTTGGTGGGGGCCATCAATCAGGAATAGCATTATGATGAGTAACCATGCAAGAGGTTTTAAACATATCTTTTTAAATTCAACAAAACCATTAAAAACTAAAATTGGAAATTTTGAATGGCAAATAATTACTGGTAGACTAGAATCGTCAGGTTTTTTACCTGGAAACCCGAATTCACAATATGCTGGAACTAGTATCTATGTGCCAAAAATCAATCAACTTGGAGAAACAGATGATTGGAGATTTCTCCAAGGTTATACATTTACATATTCGCCTAAATGGATTTCTGGATTATCAATTGGATTTATGAGATGGGTTCAAATGTACTCTGCTTTGATAAAGGGCGAATATACATGGATGGAGGGTAATCCAAATTGGTTTCCAGCTTTTCAAAATTTATTTAGAAAAAACGATAAATATGAAAATTATGAGGCTCAAACAAATCAGGCTGCTGGAGTTTTTCTGAGATGGTTATGGAAAGATTCAAAGGCAGAAATTTATGCTGAGTATCATCATAATGATTCAAAACAGAACATAAGAGACCTTCTATTAGATTCAGATCACAGCAGAGCTACTACAATTGGATTACAGAAAGTATTTTTAATTTCAGAAAATAATTTTCTCTTTTCATGGGAGTGGACACAAATGGAACAAACTGCTTCTAGATTATTAAGAAATGCTGGTTCATGGTATGAACATAGCTGGACATATGATGGATATACCAATAATGGGGAAGTATTGGGTGCTTCAATCGGCCCAGGAAGTAATTCTCATTACTTTGCTTTAAATAGAGTAAAAGAAAAGGAAAAATTAGGCATAGCATTTGAAATAATAGACCAAGATAATGATTTCTATCATGAAGCTTTTTCTTCAGCTAGGGACCCTAGAAGATATTGGAAAGATTTTAATTTTCATTTTAACTATAGTAATAAGATAAATAGTTTTTGGTTTTCCACAAATATAATTTACTCAAGAAGTTTGAATTATAAGTGGGATTTAAATGATAATGCAACTAATTATTATTCCCCTGGAAATGATCTTAACAATTTTCATATGAACTTAAAATTAGCTTATCTATTTCCTTTTAATAACTAAAGATTCAAAACCTCTACGTATTGTCTAGTAATGCATTCCCAATCATATTTCTCAGTAATTCCATTTACAGACTCCTTTCTTAATTTACTCATTAAAACATTTTCTTTTTCACAAAATTCAATTTGGCTAGTTATTGATAACAGTTCTTTTTTAAAAAACAACCCAAACTTTTCTTTTTGTAGCATTTCCTGATTAAAAACTGTATCCAAAGCTAGAATAGCACATCCATAGGCCATGGCCTTTATCATAGTTGGATTTGTACCTCCAAACTCATGACCATGAATATAAACATAACAATTGTGATATAGCTCAGCTAATATATTTTGATCCTCGATATATCCTGTAAAAATCAACCTTTGATCAATTATTTTTTTCAAATTAGATGCATAAGAATCTTTATAAGGTACATCACCTACAATAACCAATTTCTTTTTTGAATTAGATTTTAAAAATCCATCGATAATTAAATCAGCATTATTATCTGGAATTAACCTTCCCACAACCAAGTAAAATTCTTTTTCTTTAATATCCCATTCAGTTATTAATTCTGGATTTTTTGATTTTCTAATGTTTGCACCATAAGCAATTACCTTGGAATCTCTTTTAAAAAGATTTTGATAAACTTTACCCATCTCTTTAGAATCATTAATAATTTGATCAAAAAAAACTGTTGCCATTTTTGATGACCATTTAAAATATTTTGAACCTAAACCTTTCCATTTTGGTCTTAACCATTCAAGTCCATCAACATTAATACAAGTTTTCTTTCTAAATAATCTTGTTAAAATACCAAAAGGGCCATTTGCAGAGTTAACATATAATCCAACTCTATAATTGGAAAAACAAAAATGAATAGTTGAAAAAAAAGAATTAATAAATTGAGAAAGAAATTTTGTTTCAACTGATGGAATATAAACTAACTCAACGCCATTAACATATTTTGGTTTTTTTTTAAATAAAGATCGGTGACAGTAAACCCTAACGTTATGACCTTTTTTTACAAGACGTTCAGAAAGTTCTTTGACTAAGGTTTCATATCCAGAGTAAACATAGGGATAACCTCGTGATCCGATGATTGCAATTCTTAATTTTTTATTCAAAAGGTTGAGATTAAAGATGTTATTTTTTTTGAGAAAATTTCTTT
>MDTD01176017.1_pt1 | contig 27573 bp, 23 predicted proteins | sample 811221 | NCBI WGS metagenome assembly MDTD01 (sample SAMN05326646, study PRJNA326480) | marine metagenome | isolation source: seawater | place: Pacific Ocean: South West | collected 2011 | reverse complement strand
GACGGGCGGCGGGACGCCGCCCCCACCGAAGGACTGAAGACCCTCACCCGCCTCGCTTTGCTCGGCACCCTCTTCCCAAGTGGAGAGGGAGGAAAATGAGGAGCACGGCTGACACAGCCGTGGCACAGAAAGAAAGCCGGTCTAGATGACGTCGATCGTGCCGGGGTCGGGGCAGAGGCCAGCTTTGTGACCCTCGGTGAGCAGGTGATGCAGCGCCGAGCGTCCCTTGTCGCCCATCGAGCGGGTCAGCGGGCTGACATACATCGCAAGGTACTTCTTGACGAGGGCGTCATCGTTCCACTCGGGTCGGCCCTCGCCGCGGATGCGCAGAAACTCGCGTGACTCGGCCTCGTGGGTGATGGCGTACTCGACCGACTCAGAGAGAAGCTTTGAGAGCCTTTCGCAGGTGCCTTCGCCGAAGCGTGTGTCGAGGTCGCGCCGGATGACATTGAGCCCGAGCGGCAGGGGCATCTGTGTCGCACTGCCCCACCACTCGCCGAGGTCGGCGAGTTTGCGGAGGCCCGCGTCCTCGAAGGTCAGCTGCGCTTCATGGATAAGTAGACCCGCATCAACCTTGCCTCCCTGCACGGCTTCGATGATCTCGTAGAAAGGCATCTCGACGGTGCGCATGGTGCGCGTCGGGTCGATCGCGCGGAGCATGAGGCTGAGCGTGAGAAAGGCCGTCGTCTTGCGCCCGGGGACGGCAATGGTGATGTTGTCATCGAGCAATGCGCCGACGCCGGCTTTGAAGCGGTCGTCCTCGGCGCGAGCGACGACCTTGGGCCCGTAGCTTTCACCGAAGGAGCCGCCGCAGTCGGTGATCTGGTAGCGGTCTTTGATGTGCGGGTAGGTGTGGGCGCTGATGGCGGTGATATCGAGGTCGGCTCTTTCGATAGCGCGGCGGTTGAGCGCTTCGACGTCCTCGGGGAGGGGCTTGAAGGTGAAGCCCTGCGTGTCGAGTGCGGGTTTGCCGAGAGGGCCTTCGATGGGCGAGCCATCGGCGTGCGTCATGCCGCAGAGGGGCCACCACATGACGAGGTCGTCGGAGTCGGGGGAATGGGCGAGTGTGAGTGTGGGCATTGAGTGATAATACGAGCTAGGAGCAGCGAACGACGTTGGCGAGCCGCCCGCGTGAGCGGGCGGGATACTCATAAGCTATGCCGTGCGATTCCCAGTGTATTTCCTGACTTGGACCACCCGTGGGACATGGCTCCACGGCGACGAACGCGGATCGGTCGATCGTGATCACAATGCTCGGGGAACACCCTTCCTGCCACCGAATCTTCCTCTCAACAGGTCAAACCATAATCGGTTAGTACGTGAACCTGTTCGATTGTCGGTGTCACAGCGAAAAATCGTGAGCGACGCTATTGATCGCGTTTGCAAGCATCGGAAATGGCAATTGCTTGCATGCAATGTGCGGTCCAACCATGTTCATGTCGTAGCCGAGGCAATCGATAGTAAACCTGAGATCGTGATGGGCCAGTTGAAATCGTGGGCGACTCGCGATCTCCGCGAAGCTGGCGCGATTGCTTTGACAGGGCGCATCTGGACCAATCAAGGATCAACCAGGTGGATCAAGGATGAAGGATCACTCAAAGCGGCAATTGATTATGTGCTCAATCATCAATGACCGCCCGCTTACGCGGGCGGCTCGCAATGAAGTGCATCCGCCATCTAAAACATCGTCGCCTGCTCGTGTGACACCACTTCTTCCGTCGTCGGGTGCTCGATGTCGACGCGGTAGTCGCCGCTGAAGCAGCCGGTGCAGTAGTCCTCGGGGCTGTGATGGGCGACGCTGAGCAGGCCCTTGAGAGAGAGGAAGTGCAGCGAGTCGACGCCGAGGAATTCGCGGATTTCTTCGACGGTGCGCCCGTTTGCGATGAGCTGGTCTTTGCTCGCAAAGTCGACGCCGAAGTAGCACGGGTGGCGGATGGGCGGGGCGCTGATGCGGAGGTGGATTTCCTTCGCACCGGCCTCGCGGATCTGCATCATCTTGAGTCTGGTTGTGGTGCCGCGGACGATGGAATCGTCGACGACGACAACGCGTTTGCCCTCGACGATCTCGCGGACGACGTTCAGCTTCAGCCTGACGGCGGCCTCGCGCTCGTGCTGCGTCGGTTTGATGAAGGTGCGGCCGACGTAGCGGTTGGGGATGATCGCCTCGCGGTACGGGATGCCGCTGACAAGGGCGTAGCCGTTGGCGGCCGATCGGCCAGAGTCGGGCATGGGCATGACCATGTCGGCATCAACCGGGGCCTCGCTCGCCAGAACCTCGCCCATCTGCTCGCGGGCTCGCTGGACGTTCTGTCCGAAGACCGTGCTGGCGGGTGAGGCGAAGTAGACGTGCTCGAAGATGCAGCGCGCGAGTCTCGGAGCGGGCTCGGCGAATCGCCGACTGGTGACGCCCTCGCTGGAGAGTGTCACGATCTCGCCCGGCTCGATCTCGCGGACAAATCGGGCGCCCATGACGTCGAGGGCCACCGTCTCGCTCGCGACGGCCGGGTAGGTCTTGCCCTCTCGCTCGATCTCGCCCAGCACAAGCGGACGCCAGCCCCACGGGTCGCGGGCGCACTCGATGCGGTCGGGATACATGATGACGAGGCTGAACGCGCCCTGAAGGCGGCGGAGTGTCGCGGCCAGCGGGTCAGGCGTCTTGCGCTGCTCGGGGGAGGCGAGGAGGTGGATCACGACCTCGGTGTCGCTTGTGGTGTGGAAGAGGTGGCCCTTCTCGGCGAATTTCTGACGCAGGGCGGCGGCGTTGACGAGGTTGCCGTTGTGCGCCAGCGCGACCGAGCCGTCGATGGTCTGCTCGACGAGGGGCTGGGTGTTGCAGTGAAGCGAGCCGCCCGAGGTGGAGTACCGGTTGTGGCCGATGGCCCCGGTGGTGCCGAACCAGTTGAGCCGGTCGAGGTCGGGCTTGCTGAAGACGTCGGGGACGAGTCCCATCCCGAGGTGGGATTCGATCTCGGAGCCATCGGTCACGGCGATGCCGGCGGATTCCTGGCCCCGGTGCTGCTGGGCGTAGAGAGCCATGTAGACGAGAGAGGCCGGTGCGGGCAGGCCCCAGACCCCCACCACGCCGCATTTTTCCTTGGGGGCGTCTGCGGAGCCCGATTGCGGGCCCCCCGGTTGTTGTCGGAGGACGCTCAGTGGGACGACTTTGGGCATCGATGGCGGCTCCGGCGGGGTCCGGGGAAGTGTATGGGTGGGCGAGGCGTGAATCTTTGGTGAATGAGGGCGGGCCTCAAAGCTTCACAATCGCTTCGGGAGGGGTGAGGATCGCTGACTGGCCTCACGCTGCCGGTTTGACTCGTCGAGCGGGCGGGTCTTGAATAGCCCCGATATGGGCGCTGTGCCCGGATCACCCTTTGCCGGCCCGAAGACTCGGTCCCCCGGCGTGATCGCTGAGCCATGCTCGGCACCCGATCGGATTCGATCGGAGACGGAAGAAAGGAACCCGTTATGGCCCGTTACACCGGTCCCAAGGTCAGGCTCTCTCGTCGTGTGGGCGTCCCGATTGCGGACATCCCCAAGCACACCACCAAGCGCCAGCTCAACCCGCCCGGCATGCACGGCTACCGCATGCGTCGCCTGCGTGACTACGGCCTGCGTCTCAACGAGAAGCAGAAGATCCGCTACCACTACAACATCCTCGAGAAGCAGTTCCGCGGCTACGTCGACGAGGCCGCCCGCCGCCCGGGCAACACGGGCGAGATCCTCATGCAGATCCTCGAGACGCGCCTGGACAACGTCGTCCGCCGCTCGGGCTTTGCCCGCACGATCTGGGCCGCACGCCAGATGGTCGTGCACGGTCACGTCCGCGTGAACGGCAAGAAGGTCGACAAGCCCAGCTTCGCGGTGAAGATCGGTGACGAGATCACCTTCAAGCCCAAGATCGAGAAGCTCGTCCGCGAGCACATGGAAACCATGGCCGGCTACGAGGTGCCCGGCTGGCTCGACATCAACCCGGGCAAGCTGACGAGCAAGATCGTGGCCCTGCCCGTGAGCGAGCAGATCCCCTTCGACGTCAACCCCAACCTCGTTATCGAGTTCTACCGCTAAAGCAATCGCTGCCGAAGTTCTGGGGCTCATCGGCCCACGGAGAGAAGCACCCGAAGCGGCCGATCGGATTCACCGGTCGGCCGCCTCTCATTCAGGACTGCATCCATGCTCAAGTTCCTGCGCAAGTACAACAAGTGGATCCTCGTCGTCGGCGGATCGCTGCTCATGGTCGCCTTCCTGGCACCCCAGGCGATCCAGCAGATGCCACGCCTCCGCGACCCGGTGATGGCCGAGTACAACGGCGAGCCGGTCAAGGACAGCAAGCTGATGCAGGCCGACGCCGAGCTCCGAGCCGTCAACGCGCTGGGAGGCACGGGCGCCCTGGCGGATCTGCTGCTCGGGCTCTCGGCCCCATCGGGCGAGCGGTACATGGAGTGGTACATGCTCACCCGCGAGGCCGAGGAAGCGGGCTTCATCGGCTCCGACATGGACGGCGCGCTCTTCTACCCGCAGATCGCCCAGGAACTGGCGATGTTCCAGGCCCGCGAGGTCGCCCGGCAGAACAATTTCCCCGAATCCTTCGCCGCACAGCTGGCCCCGCAGTACGCCGAGTCCTGGCTCAACCGAATCACCTCGAGTGAGAACGGGGCCGCAAGCACCGGGCGATTCCGCACGCTCGACGAGCTGCACAAGGCGGTCGCCAAGCTGCGCGGCGTGCTCCGCATGCGGGCCGCCTACAGCTCGATGGGACGCCTCTCCACCACCCGCGCGGCTCGCTCGGGCGTGGATATCTTCAACGGCGCGACCGTCGACTACGTTGTGATCCCCTCCGAGCGGTTCAGCGACGCCGTCGCCGAGCCGACCGAGGAAGCCATCCAGGCCCACTTCGAGAAGTACAAGGACAGCCTCCCCAGCGAGACGGAGTACGGCATCGGCTACCGCCAGCCCCAGCGCGTCAAGCTGGAATGGCTCGCCATCGAGCGCGAGCCGATCGAGAACGCCATCACCATCGACGCCGTCGAGGCGAGTAAATTCCAGCAGCTCAACAAGGACCGCTACCCCGGCAGCTTCAGCGCCGAGCGGGGCAACATCGAGGCGGAGCTCAAGCGTCAGAAGGCGCAGCAGATCATCGACCAGGCCGAGAACGCCGTGCGGGCGGAGATGCTCCGCGCGACGCGGACGCTCGAACGCCAGGGCGGCTACGTCGGCCTGCCCGACAACTGGGCCGATGAGCGTCCCTCGCTCGAAACCATCGCCCAGCACGTCGTCGAGCAGATCAACGAAGCCAACGACGGTCTGACCATCCCGCTGCCCTCGATCACGGTCCGCAACTCGGAGTGGCTCGATCAGCAGGAGGTCTTCGCGCTGCCGGGCTTCGGCGGCTCGCAGCTTCGTGTGGGCAGCGTGCAGGTGCCCGCCGTCGTCGCGGTCTTCAGCGTGCGCGAGCTCAACCCGAACCCGAACGTGCCCTTGCAGGTCGGGCTGCTGGCCAGCGAGTTCCCGACGATCGGCAACGACGGCACACGCTACTTCTTCCGCGTGCTCGACGCCCGCGACGAATCGGCGCCCGAGTCCATCGAAGAGGTCCGCGACGAGGTCGTCCAGGACATCAAGCGCATCGAGGCGTACGACCGCGTCGTCAGAGAATTGGGCAGCTACACCGAGGTCGCGATCAACGCGGGCCTCGAGGAAGTCGTCGAAGCGGTCAACGCGGGCCTGCCCTCCGAGGACGAGGTCACCGTCGGCGAAACACCCGAGCGGGTCTCGATCCGTGAGGGTGTGACCCTGATCAACCGCGTGGGCCAGTCCACGCCGCCCGTCTTCCAGGACGAGAGCGTGCTCACGGCAGCCTTCGACGTCGCCAAGCCCCTCGACCCGACCCGGAAGATCGAGGACATCGCGCTGCCCGAGCGGACCTTCGCCGTGCCCGCGCCCAAGTCACTGGCCGTGGTCGTCGGACGGATCTCGGGTCTTCAGCCCCTGACCCGCGAGGACTTTGCGATGGGCTACAACCAGTACTCTTCGATCATCACGCAGCTCGAGGTGAACGAGCTCGAAACCGTCGAGAACCCCTTCAGCTACGAGGTGCTCAAGCGGCGTCACAACTGGGTGAACAAGGACCCACGCCGAAGCGGTGACGACGACGAGGGCTAAGGCCGGGCGCACACTCGATACGACAACGCAGCCATCACACGAGCCCCTCGCATCCGCGGGGGGCTTGTTCGTTTGGGGTCAGACTTTGACCTTGGCCCACCCGCCGTGGAGGAACCGCCCGGCAAAGAGCAGGCCCCGGATGAACAGCTCGCTGCACAGCCCGAGCCAGAGCCCGCCGAGCGTGCCGGTGACGCCCTCGATATGCGGGAACGGGTTCTCGAAGAGGATGCGCTTGATCTCCTCGCCCTCGGGGGAGATGACGGTGCGGTAGATATCGACGCCGCTGAGCGCGTACGCGAGCGGCAGCCGCATGAGGTAGGTCGAGCTCCAGGTGATCCACATCACGAACGTCACATCGCCCGCGCCGCGGAGGGCCGAGCGGATAACCAGCGCGATCCCGAATGGGATCTGCACAATGCCGCAGATCACCAGGAGCCTTGGCACGAGTTCGAGGTGCGCCGGCTGTGCGGTGAATCGCCCGATGATCCAGTGCGGGAAGAGGATGAAGGCGACGCCCATGAGGCCCATGATGCCCGCGCCGATGAGTGTGCAGCGGATGATCGCCGTCCGGGCCCGGGCCGTGCTCCCGGCTCCCAGGTACTGCCCCGCGAGCGTGGCAGCCGCCATGCCCATCGAGAACCCGGGGAGGAAGCTGAACGCCTCGATGCGGATCCCCCAGATGTGCGCCCCGAAGACGCCATCGCCCGAGCCACCGGCCTGGCGGTCCGCCACAGCGAGCCACCCGACAAACATGACCACGAAGAAGTTGCCCACCCACATGCCGAGGCTCTCGGCGAAGTTGGGCGCCCCGAGCCGCAGCAGTCGCTTGAGCGTCACGCGGTGCGGCCTCAGCCAGCGTCGCTTGAGTTTGACGCCCGATCGCCCCCGGATCAGAAAGGCCGTGATCATCACCGCACCAACCGCGTGCGCAAAGAGCGTGCCGAAGGCGATGCCAAGAATGCCCATCTCAAAGCCGGGCACCGCGGGAACGATCTGATTCGTCACGAGCTGGCCCGCGTCATCCAACCGGCTCGTCTGGATCGGTACCCCCGCCAGCACGAAGCTGGTGATGATGTTGACGACATTGCACAGCGCCATCGCCACGAGCGGGCGGTAGGAATCGCCCGCGCCGCGGAGGCATGCGATGCCGGCAAAGAGCACCGAGCTGAGCGGCACGCCCATGGCGACGATCCGCAGATAGCCGATGAACGCGGTGCGTGCGCCGTCCTTGAGGCTCACGATGTCGGCGATCGTCGGCGCGATCGACGCGATGAACCCGCCCACGATCGCGCCGGAGAAGATCGCCACGAGGTACGTCTGCCCCACTGCCGCGTTGGCGACGGAGAGCCTGTGCTTGCCGACAGATCGGCTGACCAGAGCCGTCGCCCCGGTCGCCAGGGCCATCGCGATGAGCCCGATGAACCAGACGAAGTACGACGCGACCCCGATCGCATCGGTCGCCTCCTCGGAGATCTGCGAGGCGAGCATCGTGTCGGTCAGGCCAACGAGCGAGTTCAGGTAGCTCTCGAGCAGGATGGGCCAGGCGAGCACCCAGATCGCCTTGTTCATGGAGAGGCCCTTGAGCCGGCCCCGGGTCAGGCGGCCGTCCTCGGTCAGGAGCTGCCGCTCGCCCTTTTTGACGGGTGCGCAGTTCTCCTGAGAGGGATCGAGCGTCTGGGCGTCGATCGCAAGCTCCTGCTCAACAGGCACTTGCGAATCACAGCCGTCTCGGGTCTCTCCATTCGGTTCTGGCATCGCCGAGTATAGCTAAGAACCAAGCCGCGCAGGTATTGCCTGTCTAATACCTCCTTACCCCCGAATCTTGTGCGACTTAGCTAGAAGGAGTGATTAGTTAACTTCATTTCCTCCTGGCAACAGCTGAGTTGGCCACATTCATTTATTCTGGTTGCCGTCGTGTAATAGTGCACATGAAGTATAAGGAAATGCATTTTGAAATACTCACTTCAATCATTTGTGATTGCGCTTGCAATTCATTCTGGTCACGCCGTTGCTCAGCCTGATATTTATGTTGATGCCGACGCCACCGGGAATAACGACGGCTCCTCGTGGGCAGACGCTTATACCGACTTTCAGTCTGCCCTTGACGATGCAACCAATCAAGGTCATCTCGAGTCGCTCGAAGTCTGGGTCGCCGAAGGTACGTACCGTGGCGGCTTTGGAACGACACTCTACGGCTCAGCTGTCTATGTCTACGGCGGCTTTGATGGCACCGAAACGAGCCTCGCGAATCGCGCCGGCCTTTTCAGCACCACTATTCTAAGTGGCGACACTGGCATTATTGACGACCGAGATGACAATGAAGATATCGTGCTCAGTATCGGGTCTTACGAGTATACAGGAACATTTGTACTTGACGGTTTTGTTGTAGAAGACGCAGACAACTATGAGACAGGAACTATCGGAGGCGGAATCAATCTCCAATGGGGTCTGCTGACTGTTCGGAATTGCCATATCCGTGATAATTATTCTCAGGGTTCTGGCGCAGGCATTAGCGTTGCGATCACGAACCAGTACATCCCTACTCAGCTTTATGTGTCCAACTCGGTATTCGAGAACAATGTTGCAAATGTTTCTGGAGGAGGTATCTATACAACAAAGGACGCACGCGTCTACAACTGCGAATTCATTGGGAATTACGCGAGCGATGCTGTCGCGTCTCCTCGTGACCCTTCGCAAACAGTCACAGCAGGGCCTGACCTCTCTCACATGACAAATCCAACCGGCGATGGGGGCGCGATCGCGTTCAAGACATCGAGCTTCGTACGGATTGTAAATTGCCTCTTCAATGACAACGTCGCAGGCGAGAACGGGGGTGCCATCTATGGATGGCAACAGGCTCCCGTCATTCCTCAAGGACCAAGAGCAGACATCACCAGTTGCACGATTGTCAACAGTTCAGTATCGAGTGCAGCCGGAGACGGCATCGCCGTCTGGATGAAAGGTGGCAGCCGGATATCAAATTCCATCCTGTGGGACAACGACGGAACCAACGACCCCATCTACATTGACGGCACACCTCTCTCCGACGCGGTGACCTATTCGAATATCGAGAACGGCTTCACTGGCACAGGAAATATCGACTCTGATCCTTATTTCTACGACGCAGCTAATGACGACTTCCGGTTTGGGCCCGGCTCGCCTTCATACAACGCCGGCAATAATTCGGTGATCCAAGCCGACTTCTTTGATTATGACAATGACACAAACCAAACCGAGAATGTCCCGATCGATCTTGGTTTTGAAATACTCGGCGATCGTATCTTTCTCAGTCGCGTCATCGACAGCACGATTGATCAGGGAGCCTACGAAGCATGCCCCGGCGACAGCAATATGAACCGCGAGGTTGAACAAGGCGATCAGGCCGCATGGATATCTGCGTATTACGCTGACAACTACGGCATCGCCGATGTGAATAACGACGAAATGCTGACCCCCACGGATTTCTCTTCATGGGTGGGCGCGCAGTCAATCTCTTGCGACTAATACTTTCATAGGAGTTAAGCCACAATGGGCGTGTCAGATTTGTTGGAGTACATCCAGCAGCTCTGGCACGCCCCTGGCGTGTGTCGCGACGGTCTCGATGATGCCGCGCTTGCCGGCGATTTCGCGGAGGTCGCGCACCAGCTCGTTCTCGCCCGGGTGATCGGCCTTGTTGCAGACAAACAGGTCGGCGATCTCGAGGATGCCCGCCTTGTCCATCTGCACCGCGTCGCCCATGCCGGGCGTGAGGACGACGGCGGTCATGTCCACGTGATCCCGGATCCGCGTCTCGTTCTGGCCCGCGCCGACGGTCTCGACGAAGACGGTGTCGTACGCGTCCTCGCCCGAAGCCGCCCCGCCGATGAGTTCGATGATCTCGTCGAGCGAGCGGTAGTCCTCGCCCCGGATCGCCAGCGAGCGGTAGAAGACGTCCTCACCGAGCGCGTTGAAATCGACACGGAGGCGGTCGCCCAGAAGCGCGCCACCCGTGATCGGGCTCATCGGGTCGAAGGCCACGACCGCGCACCGGCCGAGCGAAGGGTTCTCTTTGGCTCGGCGGGAGTGCTCGCCGGTCAGCTGCGCCACGAGCGTGCTCTTGCCCGCACCGGGTGAACCCGTGACACCGATGACACGCTTCGGGCGGCGTTTGGTCGCATCGGCCCGGACCTGCTTGCCCTCGTGGGCAAAGGTGATATCGCGCGCAAGCTGGGCCGCGGGCGAGGCGCCGTCGATCGTGGGCGTGAGCGTGTGCACGGTTTCCTTGACCGCATCGACGATGTCGAGCAGGCCGATGCCCGTGGTGAAGCACTTGGCGACGCCCGCTTCGAGGAGCTTGGGGATGTCGTTCTGCGGGAGGATGCCGCCCATGTGGACAGGGATGCCGGGCCTGCCGACTTTCGCAAGCGACTCGATAAGCCTCGGGCCGAGCGCCAGGTGCGAGTTGCTCATCATGCTGGCGGCGATCACATCGACGTCCTCGTCCCGAGCCGAGATCGCCAGGCTCAAGGGGGTCTGCCAGAGCCCCGAGTAGATGACATGGATGCCCGAGTCGCGCAGGGCGCGAGCGATGACCTTGACGCCCCGGTCGTGCCCGTCGAGGCCCATCTTGCCGAGCAGGACGCGCGGGCGGTGGTCGAGGCCCTCGCAACGGTCCTTGCGCTCGAATTCGGTGGTCGCTTCGGTCGTCGTACGCATGCAGAATCCTCGTCAAGTACCAGCCGACTCGGTGTGGCGGGATTGTATACAGACCGCGGCCCGCCCGGCTCAGGCCTTCAATCCTCACTCACGTCCAGACCATGCACGAATCCGACGAGCGCGTGGGCGAGCTTCTGGGTCGCGTGCTTCAGGTTGGCGAAGAACTCCTCCTCGGGCGGGTGCTCGCCGTCCACCATATCCGTGACGGCTTTGATGGCGGTGAACTTCGCTCCGAAGAGCCCGGCGACCCACGCAACCGCAGCCGCCTCCATCTCCTTGGCGTGCGCCCCCACCGCCTCGATGCGTTCGCTGTCCTCGGGCGAGAGATCGAGCGAGTCACCCGTCGAGACAATGCCCGGCTCGAGCCCGAGCGCACTGCCGATGTGCGCAAGATCCGCGACCTTGTAGCCGCCGCGGGCGAGCTCGTCGAATCCTGGGATCGCGACCCTTCGGTCGTGGAACCAGACGCGGTCCGTCGCGAGATAGACCTTGCCGATCGAGCCGCCGCGTCTGAGAAATCCGCCGCAGGTGCCCGCCGACAGGACCAGGTCGGGCTTGAACGCCTCGCACCCGAGCATGGTTGAGGCGGTCGCCGGTTGGGTGCCGATCAGGTCGAGTCCCGATTCCGGATTGACCCCGTTGACGACCAGATCGACCTCGAGCGAACCGACCCGCCCCTGCCAGAGTCGCATGGGCACGGGCGCGGCCCAGGGGGGCGTTTCGACGGGCCTAAGCCCGAGTGCCCCGACCACCGGCTCCGCCTCGGCGTGCATCGCCATCACGATTAAGAGTCGCATCCGGATCTCCACCTCTTTGCGCAGCCTGAAAGTACTCGGCCGATGCGGAGCGTACCCTGCTCATTCTGACCCAAGGAGTCTGCCCATGCGTGCTATGAAGGATCTCGCTCGGTTTGTCGCGGCTGCGGTGCTGCTCTCCGCGTTCGCAGCGGTCTCGGGCGGCTGGGGACGCGACGGGCACGCGATCATCGCGCAGATCGCATGGGAACAGCTCAGCGACGAGGCCAAGGCGGAGATCGAGAAACTGCTCGGGGAGTCGAGCCTGCCCGAGATCGCCAGCTGGGCCGACGTCGTCCGGCGCGAACCTGCGTACGAGTGGTCCGGGCCCCTCCACTACGTCAACATGCCCCCGGACGCCGCCGACTACGACCCAAAGCGCGACTGCCCGCCCGAGGGCAACGTTGTCAGCGCGATCGATCGGTTCGCGGCCGAACTCAAGGACCGCACACTCCCAGCCAAAGAACGCGGCGAGGCGCTCATGTTCCTCGTGCACTTCGTGGGCGATCTGCACCAGCCTCTCCACGGCGGGCGGGCAGAGGACCGCGGAGGCAACAGCATCCAGCTCACCTACTACGACAAGGACATGAACCTGCACGCCGTCTGGGACTACGGCATCCTTGAAGCCGACGCGAACGACCCCTGGCCCGTGCGCGGCGAGCGTCTGCTGGGCGAGATCACCGAGACCGACCGCATCGCATGGCTCGCCGACACGCACGTGGGTGATCTGAACGCCACCGCCGGGCGCTGGGCGGTGGAGTCCCACATACTTGCGGAGAAATACTGCTACACCGTTGAGCCGGGCTCGGCGATCGGTGAGGAATACACGAAGGCCTCAGCCCCGGTCGCCGAGCTGCGCCTCAAGCAAGCCGGGATCCGACTCGCGGCAATCCTCGAGGACTGCCTTGGGCCGGGCAGTAGTGAATAAAGACGCAGGCGTGAAGAGCACGGCTGACACAGCCGCGGCGCATTTCCAGAGTCTCTCAGAGTGCACGTCTCGGTGGGACGGCGACATTCGATAGCAGGAAACCCACTACGAGCGACATCGCGATGAGGATCGTCGTGAATGCGGTCTCCAGACCGCTGACGGCGTCATGCTCCAGGAACGATGAGATGCTGCGGAAGCTCAGGCTGCCGGGCACGAGCAGCATGACCCCCACCATCGAGGGCACGGTGGCCGGCCTGCGGGCGACGCGGCTGTAGATGTTGGAGTAAAGCCCCATCGCCCCCGCGCCGACGCACGCGCCGAGTTCGGGCCCGAGATGGGCGTGCCCGTAGCTGGCCCCAAAGAAGGCGATCAATCCAGAGACCACGATCGCGGGGATGTCCATCGGACGCGCTCGGAAGAGCACCGAGAGCGCGACGCCCGAGATCGTGATCGCCAGGTACAGCGTCCAGCCCGGGAGTGCGTTGACTTGCTGCACGCCGGTTGCCGGGGGGAGCACGATCTCGGCGAGCTTGGTCCCGAGCCCGACACCGAAGCCGATCGAGACGAGCACCGTGAGGGCCGCCATCATGCGAGCCGTGCCCGCGACAAGGTTGCGCGTCGCGAGTTCGTTGACCGCCATCGTGAGCGTGAGCCCCGGGAAGAACACGACCAGCCCCGCGATGGTGAGGATCTCGGGCGAGACGTTGGGCGTGAAGCGCGAGGCCGCGATCGCGCCGAGCGAGATCACGAACCCGCAGAGAAAGTCGATGAGCCGAGCAAAGTCACGCCGGTGCGCCGCGAAGAGCCCGAGCAGCCCGATCATGAACCCCGCGATGCCCGCGCCGAGGATCTCGTTGAGCCCGCCACCGAAGAACCTGCCCGCGCAGCCCGAGGCAACCGCGAGGCACAAAACCGTCAGCACCGGGCCGTAACGGTCGGGTGTGGCGATGGCGGCTTCGAGCCTTCGTGTGCCCTCGCCCGGGCCGATCTTCTTCTCGGCGACATCGACCAGGATCTCGTCGAGCTGGACCAGTCGTTCGAGATGCACCTCGCCCGGGTGGACGCGGATGAGCGAAGTCTGTGGTTTCCCGGGCGGGACGCGCAGGGCCGCGAAGACCGCGGTTGGCATCGCGAAGAAGTGCCCCTCGATCCCGAGACGATCGGAGACGGTTTCGAGCGCATCTTCCATGCGGTGCGCAGGCGTGCCGTAGGTACCAAGCGCGTGCGCCATGGTGGTGACAAAGGTCGCCGCGTCCGAATCGGGCAGGCCCGGGCCGTCGGTTTTGAATGTCTCAAGGGGCGGCGTCACACCCAAGGCTAGCCGGCGCCGGGCGCGGTTGTGTCGATCACCCGGCAGACTTTGCGTTGCCACTCGGTGAGGAACGACCAGAGCCGGCGGATCTTGGCGGCGTGCGCCCAGCGGTCGTTCGTCTCGAGGATGAACATCCCCACACGCACCACGCCCTCGCGGACGCTGCGGATCTGGCGGACCTCGACAAAGAACGTCATCGAGCCCTCGGGATCACCCGGGAGCGAGAAACGCAGCCAGCCTCGGTCGAACAGTTTGAGCTGATTCAGCCGGCACTTGTTGAGGTTCATCCCCAACCCGACGTCCGAGGCGTCGATCATCTGGCCCTGCCAGTCGGCGTTCCGCGTCGGCGGGAGCAGGAGCCCCTGGGCGTCCTCGCCGCCCTTGAACGCGTCGCACACACCGTCGCCCGTGGCGCTCAGCCCGTTCTGGATCGAGATCTGCTCCACGTCCGGCGGCACCTCGTGCCAGAACTCGACTCGGATCGGATCGCGCAGAGCCGCGACCTGGATGCGGTACACGTTCCGGCGTTGCCCCTCGGTGATGTCGGTCGGCAGCTTCAGATCGATCGCGGGCACGACCGTTGACCTGTTCAAATGGATCGGCTTCTGTGCCGAGACCACCTTCGAGAAGAACTCGTAGAGCCGGTTGTGGAACCGGAAGAAGCCGACGACGGGTGTCTGCTTCGCGAACTTGGCGCGCTTGCCGATGATCTGGACTTCCTCGACCATCAGAACGCCCGATTCGATCTCGATCATCCGGCCACGCGCGAACGGCTCCTCGCCCACGAGATCCGCCTGCACGATCTCCAGCGGCGCATTCCGCGCGCAAGCCGCGTGCAACGCATCGATCGGCGTCAAACCGTTGCCGTCTCTGTTTGCTTGTCCCTCTGGCAAACCCCTCACCCTCCGGCCTTTCCCTCCGGGTAGACCCGAATTGGGTATCGGCAGCGCGCGATACCCCCTTGACCGGATATGACCGATAACTCACCAGTTGTGCGGATTTACTCGTCCGTGAGCTCGATCGTCTTCCCGGGCGGCTTCACGCGGTAATGCGCCCGCAGCGAGAAGCCCGAGACCCGGCACCCCAGATCCCGTGCCCAGCTGGCCATCACCGACGAGGACTGGTGCCCGAGCCAGTAGCTCGTATCGTCCTTCACGAACGACATCTGTCGCCGCTCGTTGAAGAACTCCGTCGAACGCTGACGATCGAAACGCTCGTGCAGCTCGGTGCGCAGCCGCTGCATCCGCTCACGCTCGACGTCGATCTCGTACACGCTCGTCGCGTACCCGACGAGGTCGGGCAGCAGCACGCCGTCACTGCCCCAGGGGCCGGTCTTGCGGATGTGCGTGCCGAGTGTGCCGGCGGTGGGCCAGATGAAGATGACCGAGCCGTAGAGCAGCGATTGTTTGTCGTTGGCGTACCAGCGCCAGTCGCCGTAGCCCCACTCGGTGTAGCCGCCCCGGTCTTCGGGGAGCCAGAGGCGCGAGGTATCGCCGTAGTCGACGATGTAGATACCTACGGGGTCCGCGACCGACTCGGGCGGGCGGATGGTGTAGCCCGTGCAGGCGCCCTGTACGAGGCAGAACGCAAGAAGCAGAACGATCGCGGGAAGGAGTCGGACGCGGCTCATGCCTACAGGGTATCGTGACTCACATGGTCTATGTGCTGATCGCGGTCGGGGTGTATCTGGCGATGTCCGTGACGACGTTCACGGCCTTTGCCCTCGATAAACGCCGGGCGAAACTGGGCAAGTGGCGGATCTCCGAGAAGACGCTGCTCGTCATGACCCTGGCGTTCGGCTGGCCCGGTGCGATGCTGGCGATGAAGCTGGTTCGGCACAAGACGAAGACACGGAAGTTTGTGATCGGCGTGCCGCTGATCGCGGGGCTGCATCTGGCGGTGTGGGCCGGCGTTGGGTGGCTGGTGTATCGGTGATACCTCCTTCTCCCCGCTGGGGAGAAAGTGCCCGCGCAGCGGGCGGATGAGGGGCTTCTGGTCTATACCCGATCTCATTCTTCGAGATCGCCGGAGACCCCTCTCCCCGGCCCTCTCCCCAACGGGGAGAGGGAGGGAGTCTCGCGCTTACACTCGGGCATGACACAGACGAGCGCAATTGTAGATCTCACCGGGCGGCGGGCACTGGTCACTGGCGGGACCAAGGGCATCGGGCGGGCGACGGTTGAGCTGTTCGCATCGCTCGGGGCCGAGGTCATCGCGGTCGCGCGGAATCCGGACGATCTGGATGCGCTGACCAAAGAGCTCGGCGACCAAGTCACGGGCGTGAGCGCGGATCTTGGGCATCCCAAAGACATCGATCGCGTGATCGGCGCGACCCGCGAGCGGTTCGGGGCGCTCGACACGCTCGTCAACAACGTCGGGATGAATATCCGCAAGCCGACAGCCGACTACGCGCCGGACGAATTCGCACGCGTGATGGAGGTCAATTTCACGAGCGCGTTTACGCTCTGCAAGGAATTGCAGCCGATGCTACTGGCGGGGACGGACGCGTCGATCGTGTCGGTCAGTTCGGTGGCGGCGGTGCGATCGATGTCGACCGGCTCGCCCTACGCGGCCTCGAAGGCGGCGATCGACCAGCTCACGCGGTACCTCGCCGTCGAGTGGGCTCCCACCGCCGACGCGCCCGGCATCCGCGTGAACTCGGTGCAGCCGGCGTACATCGACACGCCCCTGGCGGCCCCGGTCTTCACGAACGAGGCCCGGTACGCACAGATCCTCGCCGCCACGCCCATGGGCCGCGTCGGCCAGCCCCGCGAGGTAGCGGCCGCGATCGCGTTCCTGTCCTCACCCGCGTCGAGCTACATCACCGGGGCGTCGCTGCCGGTGGATGGGGGGATGCTCAGCGCAATGCTTTGAGCACAGAATTGTGTGAGTTCCGCCTCCTTCTCCCGTTCGGGGAGAAGGTGCCCGCGGAGCGGGCGGAAGAGGGGCTCTGCTCCTACTTGTTCTTCTTCTTCGAGACTGATCGGAAGACCCCTCTCCCCAGCCCTCTCCCCGGCGGGGAGAGGGAGCAGGACAAACCTTGGCACCGCATGCACCATTCAGATAAAGTGCATGCATGCTGTATGTTCCGATCGTTCTCATATTGGGCATTCTCGTATTCGCCGGCGTGATTTTCGCCATGCTCCCGCCTGAGAAACGGCGGGCGATCTTCGCTGCAGAGGAGAAGTCCGAGCCGAGTGAACGCCCCTGGCCCTATACGAAGCGGGACAAGCTTCTGACGGCCGCGGAACTTAAGTTCTACCAGGTGCTTGTGCAGGTGCTGCGTCATCCGACGGATCCGGCGGGGCAGCCGCAGTGTGTGATCGCGATGCAGGTGCGCGTGGCGGATGTGCTTAGGCACAAGGGCGGCAAGAACGCGGGCGGGAACTGGCAGAAGTATCAGAATAAGATCGACCGCAAGCACTTCGACTTCGTGCTCGTCAAGCCGGACACGACCGAGATCGTCTGCGCGATAGAGTTGGACGACGCCTCACACCGCAGGAAAGACCGGCGGGAGCGGGATGTGTTTTTGGATGATGCCTGTGAGGATGCGGGGTTGCCATTGGTGCGACTTTCCGCGGCAAATGGCTATGACCTGTTATCAGTTGCCCGCAACATAAAAACTCGATTACAAGACCATTCGGATGGTTTTAACAATTAGCTAATCAAGTCACTTGCATTTTCTACTAGCCAACCAGCTGCCTTTTTACCTTCTGTTAGCAGCCATTGGGCAGACTGCGCTGTTTGAACACACAATGCAGCCTTCTTTAGGGCATCAATTGCAACCTGGCTCGGCACAGTTTTTGTGAGCTCAGGCTCACCAATCTGACTAACCGAAGCAATGCCGACGATCGTCTCAATACCCTCTTGAGCACGACTGATACCAAACACCTGATATTCAACTAGCGCACGCTCAGCTAAATCAATGTACCTAATTATGTATCGTTTCACATAGGGATCTAACTGCTCGTCTTGCATAACAGCCGCATATGCTTTTCGCAGTTGATTGATCGCGTCAGAACGCTGCTTCTCAACAAGCACATCTTCCGATACGGCATTAGAAAGTAAGTCGTCGCAAATAGCCAGCAGTGAGATAATGTTTTGATCAATATGTTGCGTAAAATGAGTTACATTGGTCCCAAAGTTTTTGAACGTGCGAAATGGCTCCTTCACCGAAGATACCCACGACAGGTAGACGGAAACATCTCTGTTCATCGTCTTCTTCATGTCGACAGCCACAATGTCAGGCAGCTTGCCAACTTCGAATATTAGCGGGACAAGTTGAATAACATCATGCGCTGGCACACCAAGCACAGACGACCAACCATCCAAGCTAGGCGTATTGCCATTTATCGCCAACAACTTTGACAGTAAGTCTTTAAGCCGTCCCGCCGAAGTTGCTGGCTGTTTGTTTGCCATAGTTCACTGTAGACCTAATACAGCATCACCACTCCGGCCCACCCGAGTACCGCCCGTAGATATCCGCCATCGCCTGGACCATCTCGCCGAGGGTGCAGTTGGCCAGGGCCCCGTCCACGAGGGCGGGCATGACGTTCTTGCCGTCGCGGCAGGATTCGCGGATCTCGGTCAGGGCCTTCTCCACGGCTCCGGCGTCTCGCTTGGCCTTGAAGTCCCCGAGTCGGCTGACCTGTTCGGTCTCGACGGAGTCGGGGATGGTGAGGATGTCGATGGGGCGTGATTCCTCGTTGTCGACGTACTCGTTGACGCCGACGATGATGCGGTCCTTGGCCTCGCACTCCTCGCTGAAGCGGTAGCTGGCCTCGGCGATGTGTCGGCGGAAGTAGCCCTTGTTGATGCCGGCGACGACGCCGCGGCCGTAGCCCTCGGTGGGCTGGTAGGCCGGGTGGTTCGGGTTGGGCTTCGCCGGGTCCTTCTCGCCCTGCTGGATCTTGGCGTACTCGCCCATCTCGTCGATCTCGCGGATGAGGTCGAGGGCCTCGGCCTCCATCTGGTCGGTGAGGCTCTCGACGAACCACGAGCCGCCGAGCGGGTCGACGGTGCGCGTGACGCCCGTCTCGTGGGCGAGGATCTGCTGGGTGCGCAGGGCGACCGTCACGGCTTCCTCGGTGGGCAGGCCGAGCGTCTCGTCCATCGAGTCGGTGTGCAGGCTCTGGCATCCGCCGAGGGCGGCGGCCATGGCCTGGTAGGCGACGCGGACGATGTTGTTTAGCGGCTGCTGCTCGGTGAGGCTGCACCCGGCGGTCTGGACGTGGGTCTTCATGTACCACGAACGCTCGTTCTTGGCGCCGTAGCGCTCGCGCATCATGCGGGCCCAGATGCGGCGGGCGGCCCGGAGCTTGCAGACCTCCTCGAAGAACTCGTTGTGCGAGTTGAAGAAGTAGCTGAGGCGAGGGGCGAACTCGTCGATGTTCATGCCGCGCTCGAGGCAGGCCTCCACGTACTCCATGCCATCGCGGAGCGTGAAGGCGAGCTCCTGCGTCGCGGTGCTGCCGGCCTCGCGGATGTGATAGCCCGAGATCGAAACCGAGTTCCACTTGGGCAGGTGCTGACTCTGGAACTCGATCGTGTCGACAACGAGCTTCACGGAGGGGTCGGGCGGGTAGATGAATTCGTTCTGTGAGTGGAACTCTTTGAGGATGTCGTTCTGGAGCGTGCCACCGAGCGTGTCCCAGCCGATCCCCCGCTGCTTGGCCATGGCAAGGTACATCGCCCAGATGACGGCGGCGGGCCCGTTGATGGTCTGGCTGACGGTGACCTGATCGATGGGGATGTCGGCGTAGAGGCGGTGCATGTCCTCGATGGTGTCGATCGCGACGCCGCACTTGCCGACCTCGCCCATGCTGAGCACGTCGTCCGAGTCGCGGCCCATGAGCGTGGGCAGGTCAAAGGCGGTCGAGAGGCCCGTGTTGGCCTTGGTGCTCGACTTGGCCGCCTGGAGCAGGTACTTGAACCGCTTGTTAGTGTCGTCGGCGGAGCCGAAGCCGGCGAACTGGCGCATGGTCCAGAGTCGGCTGCGGTACCCCTGCGGGTAGAGGCCGCGGGTGTAGGGGTACTCGCCGGGCTCGGCGATATCGCGGTCGATGGCCTTGAGAGACTCTGCGGGCTGGGCCGGGCCGTAGGACGGCTCGAGGACGAGCCCGGAGATGGTGACGGCGTGGGGATCGACGTTGTCGAGTCCGGGGCCGGTGATGCTGGTGGAAGCGGTGGACATGCGAGGACTCCTTCGGGGCCGATTTGGTGGCCGGGAGGGGTGTATACAGGTGATTCTAGTGGGGTTTTGGGGCTGGGGGTAGGGGCTGACCGCTAGCGCCAGTCCGGGTCGTTGAGGATGTAATCGGTTCCCGAGAAATCAGGGCGCAGAGCCTGCGACATCGCCCCCTCAGGTGGTGCGCCGCCGTCATCTATGCCATCGAACCCGACGGAATAAAGCAGATACGGCATTTTGGTTCGATACGCACTGACCGTTGCAGGATCCGCTATGTATCGGAGCGATTCTCCATCGGGATCGAACGGATCACGCGGCCGTTCATCTATGTAGTCGGGCACCAGTTCGTTGAGTGAGCTCGGCAAGGTGCCAAAATCGTTGCGGTACTTGGCCAGAGCGAAAGCAACATCAACACTGATCGCATTCATGTCTTCATGAATATAAGTCATGGGTGATGCATCCGAATCGACACCTTGAAAGACATAATCTTCATCGGCGCGTACGAGGATCGGTTCGAACTTTACCGAGTGATATTGCAGCAACTGATCACGCAACGGGTGCGAGTGCAGCCACTGAATTGCAGTGTAAATCTCATTCACTTCCCGAACAACGTCATCTCGTCTTGGGTACAGAATCGATTTCACATTCACATACCACGGTTCCTGTTTGAGCGTTTGGTAAACACCGGGATGAACCCTCGCAACTGCGTGCTGACCACCGAAGATGCGCCTCCCACGCTGGGCGTGCATATTGTCGATGCCCTCTAGCATGAGCATTCGCTCCCCCTCGATCGTGTATTCACGAGCTGGAAGTGACCACCGCTGCCTGATGGTTTGCATGCGTGCGATGACGATGTTTGGAAGAACCCCCTCATCTGCCGCTCGCATGGCTTCGGCGTTTGTACTGCGAAGGATCAATTGTCCAGTCAAACGACCGATCAAGAGCGGCTGAGATCCAAGGCACCAGCCGATCGCAAGCGATGCCTCGTAGCTCTCGGTATATCTCTGCCAATCCTGAGCGATTCTCGCGAGAACCATGCTCGATCGAAGTGTGTAATGAGCATTTCTGGCGGGCATACTCAGCTCATACACCGCGTGCCACGAATCTTGAATGCTCTCGATCGCTGGTGCTGCAAACATCACAGTCCTAAGTTGTGTCACACGATCCCATGCCGGGCCGGATGTGAAATCGCGGATCCATTCCTGATAGAGAGCGCTTGATTCGTCCCAGATCGCCCGGGCCTCATCGCGTGACATGTCGGCTGAAGTCATCGAGTCGAAGTAGGCATCGAGCATCCCTGATTCTGGCTCAATGAGCCAGAACCCTTCTCGGATATGCCCGATCGAAGGGCTAGATGCGATGCTGAAAGGCGAGTCGCTGGCAAGCAGTCGAGTCCTCGCTTCCGTATGCACACCCAGAACAGACTTGAAAAATTCCCACCCATTCGGATCCGGTTGCGCGAGCGATTCGACATGAGTTTGATACTGCCTCGCCCAAACACCCTTCGGCCCAGGTCTTACACTGAACGCAAAGTACACCTCCAGCCCCACCCATCCCACAATCAGCGCGAGTGTCACCAAGACCAGTGTGAGCACGGGTCTGAATCGGGCGGGCCGTGATGCGGCGACAAGCATTCTCATTCACTCTCTTCGGGATGTTTCAGATAGTTCATGACGTAGTCCGTACCGGGATATCGATCCTGGAGCGCCTGTTTGGGCCAACCGTCGGCCTCGAGATGCCCGCCGTTGTCGGTCATGTCGCGCCCGACCGAGTAAAGCAAGTACGATCGGCCCAGCGCGTCCGGCGATTCGAACACCCGGTAACGGAGCAGCCCGCCCTCAGGATCGAACGGATCGCGTGGGAGTGTATCAAGATAAACCGGGACGAGATCGGAGAGATCCGCAGGTAATGCGCCCCGCTCTGCTTTGTAGAGCTCGATCGCCATCAGAACGCGTAGCGAGAGTCGCTCCATCTCCCAGAGCTCACTCGACTGAACCAGACGCTGAGCCATCGACGCGGTCTGCATCACGCCGACTATGGGCAGCTGCAGAATGACACCCACCATTGATCGCGGCCGGACATACGACCACGCCCACGGCTTCTGAACTTCCAGACGCTCGGCAATCGTCAACGCCGCGTACCGATCAAACTCCTCGTAGAACTGGTTGACCACACGCTCGCCCGTTGAACGACGGGGCAACGCCAGAGCCAAGAGATTCCAGAAACGCCCCGCATCATCGATGTACGCGATGCCGCCCTCCGAGTAGTACATGTCGAAGGCACCGAGCGTTTCTGCCCGCTGCTCTGCGAGGACATGACTGATGGCTCCCGGCAGGGCCTGCTCGTCCGCAACGCGCTGGAGTTCTCTGATGACCTCCGCGGGCATACTGCCGCGCGCCAGCTGCTCACGCGTTACGCGAAGCGAGCCGCTGTACATCGCGCCCCCCTGAACCCACGCGAGCGAATCGGGCTGTTGCATCCAGTGCCGCGCCAGTGCAAGGCTGAGGCGTTCGTATGCAACATACGCCTCCCATTTCTCCCGCTGACCCGCCCACTCCTTGGCGGCATCTAGGCACCGAAAGAGCGACCGGTGATCCTGCCCAGCAGACGCGGAGGTAAGGTTCTGCTCCTCGTCCAGCAACGGCATGATCGACCTGTCCGCATCGGCCGCGCGTCTGAGTAGTTCGATGATCCCCGACTCCGGCAACATCTCAATAAGTTGCCCGGCCCACTCCCGCTGGCGATCGAGCCTTTGAATCTCTTCCGCGACATACTCCGCACCGTCATCGGCGTACGTCTCACGGATCTCCGCGACAAACTCCTCGTAATTGCAAACCGCGTAATGGCGGTAGTACGTGTCGTACCAGCCTTCGTCGGCTTCGGCATCATGAAAGCCGTCGAGCAGTTCGCGGTGCAACCGGGCCGCCTCGTCGAGGTCCCGCCAGACAGCCTCGGCCTCTCGGATCCGCTGTTCATCGCCACCGAACGGCTCAACTGCTATCCGACGGACCTCGACCTCGTAGTCGTACTCATCCGTTTGCGCAGCTCGCATGGCATGGAACGCATCGATCCCGATGTGTCCCAACCAGAGCGGGAACAGAACGCACAGGAGCAGCACAAGATCCACAGCTCCACGCGCATTCATTCGGGAATACATCATGCTGTCATCATAATGACTCTCTCGCGCCGGCTCAATCATCCTCGTCCGGCATCGGCGGGTGGGTCAGCACGTAATCATTGCCAGCGTATTTCCTACTGAGCGCACTTGAATAATGAGCGATCGGACGCGCCCCGCCGTCGTCCTGCATGTCAAAGCCCACGCTGTAGAGCGTGTACAGCCGACCTTCGCCATCGGGCTCGTCGTGCCTGCGGTACACCCAGGGCCTCGCATCGGGCGTGCACGGATCGATCGGGACCGCGTCGAGATACCCGGGCACGAGATCATCTAGGACCGAGGGATACTCGCCTCTTTCGATCCTGTACCGCTCGATCGCGAGCAGGGACACGACGCCGTCACGAAGCAACTCGTACCGCAACTCCTGATCGGCAAGTCTGAACGCAATGTCCGTATCGAGAAAACGCTCCGCAAACGACTTTGTCGGATCGAACATGGGCAACGGCTGATCGTCCTCCTGTGGGTCCGCGATGCGCTGAGCAATTCCGCGCGTGCGCGTCTCGGGACGCATCGGCTCACGCTCTGCAAAGGAGAGATCCAGGATGCGACCGACCTCGTCCTGGTACGCATGGATCTGCTTCTCGTAGTGTCCCCACCGCGGCTTCCAGAGCCCCTGTACGTTCTTGATCCAGGGCTCCTCCTCGGCGAACGGCACGAGCTTGGCGTACTCGGTCACGATCAGCCGACCGCCCGGACCAAAGAGCTTCTGAAACATATCGAGCAGTACATACCGCTCCGCGTCATAGACCTTTCTGAACTGCGTTGCATCGGGCACCCGACCCGACGCTTCGCTCAAAGCCAGCACTACATCGTCCGGCAGCACCCCACTCTGGAGATCCTCGATCACCCGCTGCATGCCGTATGCGAGAACCCCGGTCGCCATCATCGGATGGATCGCCCCCGGCTGATGCGCCATCGCCCGGGAGATTTCCAGAATCCACTGGTACGACTCGATGTACGCATCCCAATCTGCCTCATCGCGCGCAAGATGCATCCGCGCCAACAGGCACTTGCCGAGTTTCCGCGTGCTGCTCAAGTTCACAAGGAGGTTCAACTGGGTGTCGGCCGCGCTGTCTGGAATAGACTGCAACGCGTATCCGCTCTCGCTCAGCATCCGCAACTGAGCCGCGATCCCGATCTCGTCGAGTGAATGGATCGTGTCCACTGCCCACGCACGCGCCCGCCCATAGTGCTCTTCAAGCTCCTCGGCTGACAGGCCGGAACCGCGTACGCTCTTTGCCAACTCCTTCGAAAGCTCAGGTTCCGTGATCGCCCCGAAACCCCAATCAGACCAACGCCATTCATTTTCGTTCTCATCGATGTACTGGTACTTGTCGTTGTGCTCCTCCAGCAGCCTCGCCGCCTCCACCAGCGCGTCCCAGCCGTTCGAGCCCGACGTATCCTGCCACGACTCGGCGACTTCGCGGAGCATGCCGCCGTAGTTCTTCTGGACCGCGGGCGTGATCGTGTACGCCACCCACAGCTCGTACCACGCCCAGAGCAGTAGCAGCAGAGGCAGCACGATCGCCGCTGTCATCACAGGGCGGATTCGAGCGGGACGGGATACACACACGGAATCAACAGACATGGGCCGACTCCTAAGGCCAGAACACACCGCGGGAAGAAACTCCTTTGCTGATTAAGAATAGCATCATTTCCTAGTCACTTGAGCCCCCCGCTGCCCGTCCCGACACCCCTGTCCGTGGCATCGTCATCCCGCTCCGACTCCGCGTCTTTGGGGATCACCGAAAAGGAGCCGTCGGTTTCGAGTATGACCGCTCGGATATCCGATTGCCGGACCACCCCCGCTGAGCGAGCGGCTGCCAGGATCTCTTCATCCGTCACGCGTGCCCGACGCATCGCTCGCTCCAGAAATCGGCCATCCGAAAGCACGAGCCGGGGCGAGCCCGTCACCAACTGACGCACCGGATGCCAGCGCACACTGGACCAGGTCACCACGTACTGCAGGACCACCAGCACCGCGAACGCGGCAGCCCCCTCCGCGAGCGAGACCTGCTTGTTGAGCAGTATCGTCGAAAGCGTCGACCCCAACGCGATCGTCACCACAAAGTCGAACGCATTCATCTTGGAAAGCGTGCGATTCCCGGAAAGCCTGAGAAAGACCACCAGAACCACATACGCCAGCACACCGATCAGCAGCGTGCGCCCGATCGGTTCGAAGCCGTGAAAGAACGGGTTGCTGAGGTCTGACTGTGCAAGCATCGCAAGTTCAGTCATGCTGAGTCTCCGCGGAAGTCAGTAGTGCGCAAGGCTGGTAGCGATTCTAGTGAGTCGCAAGACCACGCGCGAACTGGTTAACCGCACTTCAGAAAGCTCAGTTCGGGTCCGTCAGAACGTAGTCCGTGCCCGTATAGCCCATGCGCAGCGCATCGGTCTGCCGCTCTGTGGGCGCCACCCCACCGTTATCGACGCCGTCGAACCCGATCGAGTAGAGCACATACTGGCGTCCGTCCTCGTCCTGCTCGTCAAACACGCGATATCCGAACAGGTTGCCATCGATCGAGTACGGGTCCACCGCGAGCTCGGGCAGCCAATCCGGGGTGAGCGCTGCAAGCGACTGGGGCAGCTCACCCCTCGCGTGCCGATACCGCTCAATCGCGATCATAACTCTGAGACTAAGCTCCTGCATCTCGCATAAGTCATCGGCGCGCAGCGCACTCCCATACGCAGGGATGAGCGCATCCTGCACCAGCGTGTTCCAGCTCGATGTGTACTGAGGCTCCGCGATCTGGCCGCTACGAGCTTCGGCGCACCGCTCGGCGACGGGTCTAGACACGTATTCCTTCAACTGCTCGTTGAAATCCCGGAACCACCTTTCCGTCTGTTCCCGTCTCGGGAAGACGATCGACGCGACATTGGTAATCGCCAGTCCGGACCCCGGCATGTAATGGAGCCGCTGCACCTGGCTCAGGATGACCCGGCCCCGCCTGTCGTGCGTCCACTGCACCGCGTCGAGCTGCATGAACAGCTCGCCATCCAAGCCGTGCGCCGCCGGCGTCGTGTGCCTCTGGCGATCCAATGCCCCCAGCACCTGCACGCACGCCTCATCGGGCAACGCTCCCGCGACAAGGTCATCCCGGAGCTGACCGAACATCAGCGCCCGGATCGCGATGCCCACAAGCCTGTCGATGAGCGTGGTCTGCGCCATCCCGATGCGCCCGATCGCAAGGCCGTGCTCGAACGACTTCTCGTACAGCTCCCAGTCCCCCGCATCTCTGGCCAGGCTCATCCGTGCGCGCAGCCCCCTCGCCATATTTCGAAACGTCGAAAGCTCGGGCAGCAGGATGTCGATCATCATCGTTTGCGTCGTATCGGACATCGGCCGCACGGCCTTACCGCTCGCCGCCACCTCGTCCAGACGACGCGTGATCCCCAACTCATCCCACCGCGCGATCGCACGCTCACTCATCCGGCGATGCGCCTCGAGCGCGTCGTACTGCTCGGTTTCAATGGACGAGGTGTCGGCCTCATCCCCGCGCAGATCCGCGAGCATTTCGTCGTAGCTGTACAGCGCATCGAACGAGTAGCTGCCCTTGCCCCACGCGATATCCGTCTCCGGATCGACGAGATCAACAAGGCTGTCGTTGAACAACTGAGTCGTCTCGATCAGAACAGGCCAGACGTCCTCGCCCGGCAAATCCGCCTGAGCCGCCCGCACGGAATCCTCGGCGACCTTGCCGTAATCCACCGTCGGATTGGGCTTGGCGGTGACGGCAAAGAACACCTCCAGCCCGAGCCAGCAGACCACAAGCACGATCGTGATCAGAACCATCGTGAGCACAGGCCGGAACCTGCCGGGCCTCATCTGTGCATGGATCATGGCGCACCCTCCGCGCGTGGCATCATCGCCCGGGTGGGAAGACACCGCAAGTGGCCAGTCATCCCATTCGACTTGCCATGATGCGGTCCATCTGGGTATTGACAGCACGCAGCGTTCAGTTGCCAGAAGGGGCGTAACGCGCCGGGTCAAATCTGATCTTCAGGATCCGGTTACCGAGGTCCACTTCGAGCACCTCGCCCATATCCAGTCGTTTGCCGACTTCGCTCAAATCGCCCCTCACTGGGGCAAGCACCATTCGGGCCTCGCTACTGCCGCCCTGAGCCGCGTGCGTGGATGCGCCAAGGCGCTGCTTGGCAACCTTCGAGAGTTCTCCGAGCGCGTACTCGGGCGACCACTCGACGAACTCGATAAGCACTACGTGATCTGTGCCGTGCTCTTGTTCCATTTCCTTGCGGTACTCATCGACGGACTTTGGCTGGTAGCCGCCGCGGCGGGGAGATCGATCTCGCCCGAATCGCCCG
>MDTD01134779.1_pt1 | contig 27574 bp, 29 predicted proteins | sample 811221 | NCBI WGS metagenome assembly MDTD01 (sample SAMN05326646, study PRJNA326480) | marine metagenome | isolation source: seawater | place: Pacific Ocean: South West | collected 2011 | reverse complement strand
GGCTATATTTTAGCCATAAATTCAATTTATGAAATGATCCAAAATGGAAATAAATAAAAAAATAATTAAAGAATTAAAAGATTGTTTAGATGAATTCAATTTAAATGAAATAGAATATTCTTATAAAGATACAAAAATAAAAGTATCAAAAAAAGCAAGTTCTAATTTAGTTTCCGAGGAACTTATCAGTAATTCGAAGGAAACAAATAACACAAGTATAAAACAAGAAACACAAGGTAAAAAAGTAACCTCTCCAATTATAGGAACTGCTTACCTGGCTCCTGAACCTGGGGGTAAAAATTTTGCCGAAGTTGGGAAAAAAATTAAAAAAGGAGATACAATTATGATCGTTGAAGCAATGAAAACTATGAATCATGTTCCGAGTTCTTCTGATGGTATAGTTAAAGAAGTTTGTGTCTCTGATGGTCAGCCAGTAGAGTTTGGTCAAACTCTAATCATCATTGAGTAAATGTTTAAAAAAATTTTGATTGCAAATAGGGGTGAGATAGCTGTAAGAATAATTAGAGCTTGCAAGGAATGGGGAATTTCCACCGTGGCAATTCATTCAGATGTTGATAGAGAAAGTATGCATGTAAAATTAGCAGATGAAAGTATTTGCGTTGGATCACATCAACCATCAAATAGTTACTTAAATATACCCTCAATTTTATCTGCAATTGAATTAACCGATGCAGAGGCAGTACACCCTGGTTATGGTTTTCTATCAGAAAATTATAATTTTGCTAAAATTTTAGAGGAAAATAATATCAAATTTATTGGACCATCATCAAAACATATTAAAATGATGGGAGATAAAATTGAAGCAAAAAAAATAGCTAAACAATACGGTCTTCCAGTAATAGAAGGTTCTGAAGGTGGAGTAAAAGATGTGACTGCAGCAAAAGAAATTTTAAAATCGATCGGACTACCAGTTTTAATTAAGGCAGCAGGAGGTGGTGGTGGAAAAGGTATGAAAATAGTTAAAACAGAAAGTGAGTTTGAAGATCTTTTTTTGACAGCAAAATTAGAAGCTAAAAAATATTTTAATAATGACGAAGTTTATATAGAAAAATTTTTTGAGAATCCAAGACATATAGAGGTACAAATTTTGGCAGGAAAAAATAGAGTTGTTCATTTGCATGAAAGAGATTGTTCAGTTCAAAGAAGACACCAAAAACTTATTGAGGAAACGCCAAGTCCGATTTTAAACGATAAACTGAGAAAAGATTTATTTGATAAAACTGTCAATATGGTTCAGAAAATAGAATATGAGGGTGCTGGAACAGTAGAATATATATACGAAAATGGAAAATTTTATTTTTTAGAAATGAATACTAGGGTTCAAGTTGAGCATCCAGTTACTGAGGTTGTAACTGGTATAGATATTATTAAAGAACAAATTTTTATTGCCTTCAGTGGGGATACCGCCTTAAAGCAGGAAGATATTAATCCTAGAGGGCATGCAATAGAATGTAGAATTAATGCAGAAGATCCATCAAAAAACTTCCAACCATCACCCGGTGTAATTGGAATGTGCCATCAACCTTCAGGTTTTAGAACTAGAGTAGATGGTGCAATATATCAGGGATACAAAGTTACACCATACTATGACAGTATGATTTGTAAATTAATTTGTCATGGAAGAAATCGAACTGAGGCTATTCAAAGAATGAATAGATCTTTGGATGAGTTTGTCATAGAGGGAATTACAACAACTATAGAACTTCATAAAAAGCTAATAAATCATGAAAAGTTTATAAAATCAGATTTCAACGTTAGTTGGCTTGACAAAGAAAAAATTATATAATTTTACAGGAACTAAGCCATAAATCATAAACAGGATGATCAAAAGGATTTAGTGTAGGACTCGATGAAAATGTCCAGCCATTAAAAATAAATACTTTCTCTTTATTTGATACGTTTAAATCTTTTACTTGAATATATGCGGTTATTTCCGGATCATCATCAAATTTTGAATTTTCACATTTTAGTACTTTAATTAATAGATTTTGAAATTTTATTTCTTCCCCAATTTTTATTTTTAAAATTGTATTTTTAGAACTTACTTTATCTAACACATTTATTTCTACCAAAAGATTTTTTACTTCTCCTTTTATGGATGTAGAAAAAATTAAAATAATAAAAAATAGTAAAAACGAAATTTTTAAATTAATTTTCCCAAGTTTTGTATTTTTTTTTAATTGCATTTTTATTTTTTTGTGGATTGTATGCTTTGCTAGTACCTGTTTGATTAGGAGAATGATCTAATTGCCAATCATATTTTTTCAGTTCATGATTCTCTTCTATTTTATTTTTAATTGAATGCATCCAAGAATACCATTCTATAGGTATTTTCGTTGACTCTATCTCTCCATTATAAATTACCCATCTTTTCTTTCTTTTTTTATTTTCATAATATTTATTTCCAAATTTGTCTGAGCCAACAAATTTTCCATAGAAAATTGTGTTTAATCTTGTTCCAAGAGTTTGGCGATTCCACCAAGTCAAAATTTCTTTAATGAATGTCAACATAATTATTTTCAATTTCTAATTGTAAAAAAAAAATTAGACTAAATTCTTTTAATGTATATACATTAATTATTAAACTCAAAATATTTTTAATTATGGCAAAATATACTGTAGAAACATATTACACATGTACTTTTAAAGTAAAACATTACTTAGACGATATAAGCAATAATCAACTAGATCAGCTTGAAAAACGTGAAGATGGAGAGTATGAAATTTTGGATGTAAAATTTGATAAAAGAAATACTAAAAATTTAGAAAAAAATACTGATAAAGTAGATATAAAGTATGACGAATCTCAAAGTAATTTAAATAAAAAAGCACAAAATAATAATTCTAAAAATGTTGTTTTAAATAACGCTTTCAAAGAAAAAATCACAAAAAGATTTAGCATGCCAGATAGAAGAAAGGGCTATATTCAAAAGGCAACTATCGGAGACCATAAAGTTTATCTTCACACAGGTGAGTACGAGGATGGTAAAATTGGTGAAATATTTATTGATACATCTAAAGAAGGAGAATTGGTAAAGGCATTAATGAACAACTTTGCAATAGCTGTATCTTTAGGTTTGCAGTATGGAGTACCATTGGATGAATTTGTCAGTGCTTTCATAGGTACAAAATTTGAACCGTCAGGAAAAGTTCAAGGAAATGATAGAATATTAAGTGCCTCTTCTATATTAGATTATATTTTTAGAGAGCTGGCAATTTCTTATTTAAGTAGAGAGGATCTTGCACACACACCTTCAATTGCTAATAAAGAAACTAGTGAAGAGTATGGCCAAAATAATGATGAGCAAAATCAATTTATTAAACTTGTTAAAGATATTACCAGTAAAGGATTTGTAAGAAATAATTATACAGAAAAATTAATAGATCTCTCAGACATTAAACTTAACCTCAAAGGTAAAAAAAAATAATTTTTTTATTTTTTTATTAATTTAACATTCAATTCTTCAAGCTGTTTTTCGTTAATTTCCGATGGTGCATTCATTAGAAGATCTTGTGCATTTTGATTCATTGGAAACATGGTAACTTCTCTAATATTTTTTTCATCGGCTAATAACATTACAATTCTGTCTATACCTGGAGCAATACCACCATGGGGAGGAGCACCATAACTTAAAGCATTTATCATTCCACTGAATTTTTCGTCTACCTGTTTTTTATCATATCCTGCAATAGAAAATAGTTTATACATTAATTCAGGTATATGATTTCTAATAGCACCAGAAGACAATTCAACTCCATTACAAACAATGTCATACTGATAGGCTTTTAAATCTAATGGTTTTGATAAATCTAAATTATATGGATCTCCTTGAGGCATTGAGAAAGGATTATGGCTAAAATTTATTTTCGAAGTATCTTTGTCTAATTCAAAAATAGGGAAATCAGTTATCCAACAAAAAGCAAAACAGTTTTGGTCTATAATATTTAAATCATAACCTATTTTATTTCTAGATTTAGACATAATTTCGTAAACTTCACTTTTATTACTACATGACATAAAAATACTATCGTCAACTTCGGCTGATGTTATTTTCATTATTTCTTGTATGGCATTGTCTGAAAAAAACTTACCAATAGGTCCTTTGCCAATTAATTTGCCTTTATCGTCTTTTTCAATTGTAAAATATGCTAATCCACTCCAACCCTGTTCTTTTGCCCATTTATCAATGTTGTCAAAAAAACTTCTTGGCTTATTGCTAGTTTTTTTCGTAACTATTGCTTTAGCTACGGATCCTGATTTTATAAGTTTGTTAAATATTTCAAATTTTACATCTTCTCTAATAAAAATTTTTGATATATCATGAATTATTAACGGATTCCTTAAATCTGGCTTGTCTGTTCCATATTTATCCATTGCTTCGTTAAAAGGAATTTTTGGAAAATTTTTAAACATTATTTTCTTCTTAGAAAAATTTTGAAAAAGATTAACCATTAATTTTTGAATTACTTCAAAAACATCCTCTTGCTCTACAAATGACATTTCTATATCCAATTGATAAAACTCACCAGGACTTCTATCTGATCTAGCATCTTCATCTCTAAAACAAGGTGCAATTTGGAAATATTTATCAAAACCAGATACCATTATTAATTGTTTAAACTGTTGTGGAGCTTGGGGCAGAGCATAAAATTTACCTGGATTTAATCTACTTGGGACTAAAAAATCTCTTGCACCCTCTGGACTCGAAGAAGTGAGAATTGGTGTTTGAAATTCATTAAAACCAAGTTTTTCCATTTCTTTTCTAATAAATGAAATTACTTTTGATCTCAGAATTATATTGTTGTGAATTTTTTTTCTTCTAAGATCTAAGAACCTGTACTTTAATCTAATATCCTCTGCATATTCTTGATCTGAAAATACTGGCAAAGGCAACTCTTTTGTTTTTCCCAAAACTTGAAATGATTTTACTTTAATTTCTATCTCTCCAGTAGATATTTCAGTATTAATCGTTTCCTTTGTTCTTTTTAAAACATTTCCCTCAATTTTTATAACAGTTTCAAGTGATAATTTTTCTAAACTTGAAAAGTTTTTATTATCTTTGTCTACTGTACATTGTGTAATTCCATAATTATCTCTTAGGTCAATAAATAATAAATTACCGTGGTCTCTTTTTTTGTGTACCCATCCTGATAAAAAAACTACTTTATCAACATCATTTTTATTTAATTCATTACAATTATGTGTTCTGTATTTATTCAATTAATCCCCTAAAATTTTTTTAATTGTTTTATAATCAATAGGTTTTTTATTTACTAAGCTAAATTGATCAACCTTATATATAAAATCAAATATTTTTCCATACGATCTTTCAATCCTTTTAGTTATATATTCAATAATTTTTTTCTCAATTTTTATTTGTCTATCCGAAAAATGTTTTAAAATTAATGCAAAAATCATATCATCATCAGGTTTGTCAATTTTAGCAATAATGCAATTTTTTAATCTCGATTTTAAATCAGGCAATCTAAAATTATTTGAATTAATTGGCTTTGTTGAATTTATAATTAAATACTTGTTAAATTGTTCAACAAAATTAAAAATTGAATAAAACATTTCCTCATTCACTATATCATCTAAATTATCTATAATAATATTTTCATGAAATCTCATTTTGTTTAACAAATCATCATCAATTTCCTCATTTTTAATGACTAATGCTTTATATTTTTTTTTAAAAATTTCAGACATATGACTTTTTCCAGAATATTTTTCTCCATGAATATTTAGAATGTTTTTTTCCCAGTTGGGCCAAGACTCTATAAATGAAAAAGGAAAATAATTACATTTGGATACAAAAAAATCATCATAGGCAAAATTTTGATCTAGATTAAATTCAAGCAAGGTCTGGTTTAATTTATTCATTTAAAGTCCAAATATTATTATCATTAGATACTTTTATATTAAATTTTTTAAGCTCGTTTAAAAGTTTGTCGGGGGTACTATTGCTTAAAATAGAATATCTAGTTACATTATTATTAAAATAACTAATATGATATTTTTCTATAAGCTCAATCTCATCTAGTATTTTCTCAATTTTTTCAATAAAAAAAATATTTTTAGAGTCTAAATTTAACTGTATATTTAACTTAATAGATGTATTAATTAAATTAATTTTTTTCCATTCATCATCATATCGTATTTTAACTGACCTAACTAATTTTTGGACTTTTTCATTATCGTTAAGATCAAATTTTTCGAACTCCAATTTAAAATTAGATTTGACTGAATTTATATTAAATTTAGAAAATGTTTTGAAGTTTTGTTTGTCTTCAAAAATAATAAAAATAATATAATTTTTATTTATCTCATATTTAGAGATTATTTCATTAAAGTCATAATTTTCAATATAATTAATTCTTTCCCTAATTAATTTATAGTCATCTAAATCTTCGCTTTGTAAAATATAATTTAATAAAAAATAATTTCCCTTTTCAAGATTCCAATATTTATAGAAAGGATTTTCATTAAATAAATAAAGGCTTTCTTGTTCTAAATTTATTAATATTGGAATAAATAAAACATTCTTTTCTTCCATTTTTGAATGAAATACGTTTTGTTTTCTTAAAAATGATATTATTTTTTTTTTATTGAAATTAATTTCGAAGGTTCCATAATATTTGTTGTTTTCAAATTTCTCGTTAACCACCGAAAAACTATCTACAAAACTTTTTATAAGCTTAATATTTTGCTTTTTTAATTTATCGTGATCCTTTGAAATTGTAATTTTATTAATTAAAATTTCATAACCTTTTACAAAAGATTTTTCTATTACATCCTCTTTATTAAAATTAGTGTTATATTCATCTGAAATCTCTATATTTTCTATTTTATAAGTATTTGAATAAGCTTTGTTTGTGGAAAAAATAAATAAATAAATAAAAATTAATCCAAAAAAATTGTATAAAAATTTTTTAATTATTTTTTTCATAATTTATATATGTCAAATAACTTAACATATGCCAGAAGTGGAGTTAATATAAGATCTGCCGACAAATTTGTTAAGTTTATATCCAAAATAACTTTAAAAAATAGCAAAAATAAGAAGCAAAAAAATATTGGTAATTTTGGATCTGTTACAAAAATACCTACAAATTTAAATAATCTTCATCTAGTCGCAAGCACAGACGGTGTAGGTACAAAAATTGAAATCGCAAATGAATTAAATAAGTTTGATACTATTGGTATTGATTTAGTGGCAATGAGTGTAAATGACATTTTAGTCCAGGGTGGAATGCCATTTATTTTTTTAGATTACATTTCAATAAATAAAATAGTTCAAAAAAAATTAAAAGATATTATTAAAGGAATTCAAAAAGGTTGTGAGATCAGCCAGTGTGAATTAGTTGGTGGTGAGACAGCTGAAATGCCAGGTACTTACTCAAAAGGTAAATTTGATATAGCAGGTTTCTGTATAGGATTAGTAGAAAAAAAATATTTACTGACAAATAATAAAATAAAAAAGAATAATTTAGTTGTTGCTATACCATCGTCAGGTTTGCATTCAAATGGTTTTTCTCTTGTAAGGCACGTTTTAAAAAAAAAAAGAATAAATTATAAAAAAAACAATCAAATAAAAAAATGGCTTCTTGAACCTACGAAAATTTACGTAAAAGAATTTAAAAATTTAATAAAATCAAAACTAATTAATGGTTGTGCACACATAACTGGTGGAGGTATTAAAGATAATCTATCAAGAATTATACCCAAAGGTAAATGTGCTGAAATTAATTTAAGTAAAATCAAGACTAAACGTGTTTTTTCTTGGTTAAAAAAAAATAATATTTCAGATAATGAAATGATAAAAACATTTAATTGTGGTGTTGGCTTTGTAATAATAATTGAAAACAAAAATTTTAATAAAATTAAAAAATGTTTTTCAAAAAAATATTCACCCTATGTGATTGGAAAAGTAATAGATGGAAATTCTAAAGTATTGTTAGATGGTAAAATTAATTGGTAAAAATAAAATTGATTGTGCTGTTTTTATTTCGGGTCGTGGAACTAATTTAAAGTCAATTTATAAACATTCAAAAAAAAAATTATCTAAATTTCGTATAAAATTAGTAATATCGGATAACAATCGAGCTAAAGGAATTATTTTTACAAAAAAAAATAAAATTAATTTTAAATATGTTAAATATAAAATTAATAAAAAATCAGAAAATCAAATTTTAAACACTTTAAAAAGGCATCATATAAAATACATTTTTTTAGCAGGATTCATGAGAATATTAAGTAAAAATTTTGTTAATAAATATAAAAATAAGATAGTAAATATACACCCTTCTTTATTACCAAAATATAAAGGCCTAAATACTCATAAGAGAGCAATTGATAACAAGGACAAGTATTCTGGTTGCACAGTTCACTTTGTTACTAATAAGTTAGACTCTGGAAAAATAATTTTGCAAAAAAAAGTGAGAATTTCTAAATTAGATAGTCCTGAGAAGCTTGCACAAAAAATTTTAAAAGAAGAAAATAAAATTTATCCAAGAGCTTTGGATAAAATTTTTTCTAGTTTTTGAAGAAAAAATCTATTTCTATTTTAGCATTTTCGATACTGTCAGACCCATGTACCGAGTTTTTGTCAATTGAAATTCCGTACTTTTTTCTTAAAGTTCCCTCTTCAGCTTTAGTAGGATCGGTAGCTCCCATTAATTTTCTATTAGCCAATACAGCGTTGTCTTTTTCCAATACCATCACAACAATTGGACCTGATGATAAATAGTTGCAAAGCTCTCCATAAAAAGGTTTGGATTGATGTACTTTGTAAAATTCTTCTGCCTCACTTTTTGTAATCTGAATTTTTTTTTCTTGTTTAATACTAAAACCATTATCTAAAAAATTTTTTTTAATTTCGTCTTGTAGATTTCTTTCAACAGCATCTGGCTTTATAATTGATAAAGTTTGTTCCATGTTACTCATAATTATCTTCAACTAATTTATTTAATAATCTTACACCATATCCAGTTGCGCCACTGGAATTTAATGCACCCCCGTACTTAGAAAAGGCCATTCCAGCGATATCTAAGTGGGCCCAAGGAGTTTTGTTTAAAATAAATCTTTCTAAAAATTGTGCAGCAGTAATAGAACTTGCTCCTCCAACATAATTTATATTTTGCATATCAGCATTTTTAGAGTCCATTAATTTATTATAGTTTTCATTTAAAGGTAGTCTCCAAACTTTTTCATCAACTTTAATACCTGTTGAATATAACTGATTAGATAGCTTGTCATCATTGGAAAAAAGTCCCGCATGTTCTGAACCTAGGGCTACTATTATAGCTCCAGTCAAAGTTGCAAGATCAATAATTAATTTTGGTTTAAATTTTTTTTCAGTAAATGTAAGTGCATCAGCTAAAACCAATCTTCCTTCGGCATCAGTATTTAAAATCTCAATTGTTTTTCCACTATAAGATTTTACAATATCCCCTGGTCTTTGTGCATTGCCACCTGGCATGTTTTCAACAAGACCCACTACACCAACTGCATTAATTTTAGCCTTCCTCAGTGCAAAATTCTTCATTAAACCAGCAACAACTGCAGAACCAGCCATGTCATATGTCATATCTTCCATAAACTTTGCGGGCTTTAATGATATACCGCCAGTATCAAAACATACCCCTTTACCAACGAACGCAAGAGGTTTTGATGAAGATTTATTTCCGTTCCATTCCATTGTTACTAAGTAAGATCCTCTAATACTTCCTTGTCCAACACCAAGTAAAGCATTACATCCCATTTTTTTTAATTTTTTTTCATCATAAACTGTTACTTTTACTCCAATTTTTTTTAATTTTAATAAACGTTTAACATATTCGTCTGGATGAAGAATATTACCTGGCTCTGAAACTAAATCTCGTGTGAAGTTAACACCATTTAAAATAGCTTCAAATTTTTTTACTTTTTGATTAATATTTTTCTTATCTAAAATTAGATTAATTATTTTGTTGTTTTTTTTTGATTTATACAAATTAAACTCATAGGATTTAAGTTCAGCACCGTGAATAAATGAATTTAAATCAAGAATATTTTTATTTTCTGGATTGGTAATATAAACCTCCATTAAATCATTAGATTTAATATAATCATAAAACTTTGCGCCCAATTTCTCCGACTCTAATTCTTTAAGTGGCTTAGCAACAAAAATTATAATTATTTTTTCATCAATATTTTGGTTTAATGAAATTATTTTATCCTGTTTATAATTATTATTCTTTTTTAAAAAATTTTGTATATTTTGTATTATATTATCGTTAAATTCTCCCCTAAATCCTGAAATTTTAATATTTTGGGATATAAAAATAGCCCTATTTTTATGGAAGTTTTTTTTCTTATCTAAATAATTTATTTTTAAAGTCATTTTTATTAAATATAGTATAGGTTGTAGCATATATATGTTTCAAAAAAGAAAATTTCAATGGAAAAGATAATTTTTAGAAAGTTTTTGGCAGATCTATTAACCTTTTTTTTTATTGTTTCTCTAAGTCTATCTTTAATAACCTGGATCATTCAGTCTGTTAATTACCTGGATTTTATCTCTAAAGATGGGCATGGATTTAAAGTATATTTTTCATATATTTCGCTAAATTTTCCTAAAATCTTTTCAAGACTGATGATATTTTCTTATTTTTTGAGTTTGTTCTACATTATTCAAAAATATCAATCAAATAATGAAATATTAATATTTTGGACGAATGGTATTAGTAAAATTAAATTTATAAATTTTATAATTAAAATTTCAGTTGTATTCACAATTATTCAAATAATATTGGTTTACTTCTTAGTTCCAAAGTTTCAAGATGAAGCGAGAAATTTTATAAGAACATCAAATGTTGACTTATTTTCATCTTTAATAACTGAAAAAAAATTTATAGATACTGTTAAAGATTTCACGATTTTTGTAGAAAAAATTGATAATCAAGGAAATATGAAAAATATATTTTTAAAAGATAGTGCAAATGAATTTAGTGCACAAATAATTTCTGCAAAATCTGGAAAAATAATTACAAAAGGATCTGAAAAATATTTAAATTTGAATTTTGGCCAAATACTGGATATTGCAAATGAAGACTTTAACAATACGAAGGTAATCAAATTTAATAATACCACTTTTAATCTTTCAAACTTTAAAACTAAATCTACAACTTTTCCAAAATTACAAGAGCTAGAAAGCAAAATATTAATTGATTGTTCAATAAATTATTTGTTCGGTAATAAAACAAGATATGCATTGAAAAAATTTGAATGCTCTGAAAACTCATCAATAAAGGGTTCTAAAGAATTATTTAATAGATCAATCAAACAACTTTATATAATCATTTTAGGTATGTTGGCATCATTATTATTTTTTGCAAACATAACAAGTTCAAACTACTTCAAAAATAAAATACTAATATTTTCTTCAGGTATAATGTTTATTATATTTGCTGAAATTAGTTCAGAGTTTTTAAATCTTTCAGTTTTAAATAATATAATATTTATTTTATTTCCTGTTTTATTGTTTTTATTAACCTATTTATTTATAGTAAATCTAAGCAGAAAAGAAATTTGAAATTATGTATAATAAAATTTATATTAAACATTTATACAATATTTACTTATCAAGATTTGCTTTAATTACTTTAATTTTTTCGTCATTAATATTTATTCTAAATATTTTAGAAGAATTAAAATTTTTCAATAGCAATGAAAGTATTGGTGTTGGTTATCCAATAATTCTTACTATTCTAAATCTTCCATCTATATTATTTGAAATATTTCCTTTTATTATATTAATAACAACACAGTTTTTTTTTATTAAATTTCAAAGTAATAATGAAATATTAATTTTTAAAAATAATGGAATTAATAATTTAAAAATAGTTCTAAATATTTGTTTTTTAGTATTTTTAATTGGTATTCTTATAATATCTGTATTTCATTTCTTTTCATCAACTATGAAACACAATTATCTTGAGTTTAAAAATAAATATACAAAAGATAATAAATACCTTGCTGTAGTAAATGAAAATGGTTTATGGATTAAGGATATTTTTGACGAAAACACGATGATAATACATGCAGAAAAAATTGAAAAGAATGTTTTAAAAGATATTGTAATTACCATATACGACTCTGAATTTAGGGATCAGAGTAATATTGTTGCAAAAGAGGCTTTAATTAACAATAATACTTGGGAAGTTAAAAACTTAATTAAAATCGATAACTCAGGAATTAAAAAAAGCTTTGAAACTTATGAGCTTGAAACTAATTTTGATTATGTCAAAATAAATTCATTATTTTCAAATTTAGAGTCTTTGAATATATTTGAATTAATTCAGCAGAAAAAAGATTTTCAGAGTGTAGGCTTAAATATCAAAGATATAGATTTGCATTTACACAAATTAATTTCATTCCCTTTAAGTTTGGTTATTTTTACAGTTTTATCGTCAATATTGATGTTCAGCATAAAGTTTAATAAATCAAAGACTTTTATGTTAATTTTAGGAATTATATTATCAGTAATTATCTATTACATTTTTTATTTTTTTAGTTTATTAGGGTCAAATAATCAAATTCCAACAATAGCAGCTGTTTGGTTTCCAAACTTAATTTTATTTTTATGCTGTATGGTGGGGATCGTAAATATAAATGAGAAATAAATTTTATAACTTCGTTGTTGCTTGGCTCCTCTTTTTAATATTCTTTTGCAATAATTTGTTTGCCAATGATGTTATAATTGATGCAAAAACTGTTGATATAACAGATGGAGGTAACGTAATTATTGCGGAAGGATCGGTAAATATTTCTGAAGGAGCAAATATTATAATTACAGGTGATAGGGCAAAATATAATAAGTTAGATCAAAATTTAGAAATTTTTGGAAATGTAATTTTGATTGATAAAGAAAAAAATTATAAACTAAGTGGAAAAAAAGTCATATTCGATAGACAAAAAAATATTATAGATGCATACGAAAATATTGTTTTTAATGATTTAACAGATGAATTAAGGGTTGAGTCAGAAAATATCTATTATAATAAGTCAAAAAATATAATTAAAAGTGTAGATAAAACTAATATTAAATACAAAGGTGATTTTTTAATAAAAGCTACAGATGTATATTTAGATAGAAATAAAAATGTTATCAATTCTGAAAAAAAAACTGTTATTTACGATAATTTCAATAACATTTTTCAACTTTCTAATTTTTCTTTCAACTTAAATGAAAAAATTTTTAAAGCACAAAAAATTAAATTAACAGATTCTGAAAATAACTTTCTTAATTTGAATAATGGGTTTGTGGATTTAAAAACAAATGAACTCGTAGGATCAGATTTTAATTTAATTTTTAATAAGGAAACTTTTGGAAATATTGAAAATGATCCAAGATTAATTGGAAGATATATAATTTCAAACAAAGCCACTACTTCTATGAAAAAAAGTACATTTACTACTTGCAAAAAGGTGGATGGTAAATGCCCAGCTTGGTCAATATCTGCTGCTGAAGTTAAACATATTAAAGAGAAAAAAAAAAATAGAATATAAAAACGCTTGGCTTGAAATTTACGATAAGCCAGTTGCGTATTTTCCATATTTCTTTCATCCAGATCCTACTGTCAAAAGACAATCTGGTTTTTTATTTCCCCAATTTATTAACAGTAGCAATTTAGGATTTGCCACTCAAATCCCATATTTTAAAGCAATTGATATTGATAAAGATATGACAATATCTCCTAGAGTATATACGAATAACAATCTTTTTGTTCAAACAGAATATAGACAAGCAAATGAAAATTCTAACTTTATAACTGATTTAAGTTACAATAAAAAAGATAGCTCTAATTTACACTTTTTTTCAACACTTGATGGAAATCTTGATAATTCATTTTATCAAATGAAAATGGAGATGGTTTCAAGTAAAGATTATTTAAAAAAATATCAAATTCAGTCACCATTGATAAAAAACTATAGTGTCCTTAATTCGTCTATTTTATTTGAAGAATATGGGTACAATTATAGCTTTTCTTCGTCTGCAAACGTCATAGAAGATTTATCAAAGGGAGATAGTGATAGATATGAATATATTTTTCCAAATTATGAATTCACAAAAGAAACATTTTTAGAAAATAAAACTTTCGATACTCTTAAGTTTACTTCATCAGGTATATTTAGAAAATATAATACAAATGTTGATGAGGGAGATTTTATTAATGACTTCGTCTTTAACTCAAATAATGAAGATGAATTAAAAAATTTAAATAGAGATTTTAATATTTTATTAAGAAATATAAATACCTATGGAGATTTATCTAATTCATACAAAGAAGATGCTGATTATAAAATTCTTACTAGTGCAGTTTATAATCTTAAATATCCACTCATAAAAAATACTAAATCAGGTAAAAGTTTATTGACACCAATGGCTTCTTTGAGAATTAGTCCTAACAAAGGTTTAAATATACAAAATGAAGATAATTTAATTAATTTCCAAGATCTATTTTTGTTAGATAGAATAAGCAATAAAACAATAGAGACAGGTGCAGCAACAACTTTTGGTGTTGAATACAAAAATTACAATAGTTTTAGTAAAGAAAGGTTAAGTTTAGGAGTTGGAGTAAATTTTAGAGATAAAGAAGATAAAGACTTACCGCTCAGTACATCTCTAGGACAAAAAACTTCAGATATAATTGGTTACTCAGGATTAAACGTAACTGAAAACCTTTCTTTTAGTTATAATTTTTCAATAGATCAAAATTTAAGCGGAACAAACTATAGCTTGGGATCATTAAATTATACAGGAAATAAATTTAAAACATCATTTGAGTATTTGGAAAAAAGTAATTTTATAGGAGATGAAAGTTATTTAAATAATTTTTCTGAATTAGAAATTGATAAATCTAATTCTATCGCGTTTGAAACAAACAAAAATATCGATAAAAATTTAACTAATTATTATAATTTAATTTATAAATACAAAAATGATTGTTTGGAAGCATCCCTTGTATACAATAAACAATTTTACGATGAAGATAGCGTAAATGCAGGAAAAAATATTTTCTTTAAAATTTCATTCCTTCCTTTTGGAACATTAAATTCTCCAAATTTAAATGATTAAAAAACATTTCGATAAACTTTTATTATTAATAATATTTGTACTTACATCAAATAATTTAGCATTTTCAAAAATAAATACAAAAATTTTGTATAAAATTAACGATCATATAATTACAAATTTAGATATAGAAAATGAAAAAAAATTTTTACTTTTTTTGAATCCTAATTTAAGTAATCTATCTAACGAACAAATCTTAAATATAAGTAAAGACTCTTTAACAAATAGAAAGATTAAGGAAATTGAGTTAGAAAAATATTTTGATTTTCAAAAAGAAAACTTTGGAGATGAATATATAAATAATTTTATTCTAAATTCAAATTATAAAAGTAAAGATTATTTATTAAATCAATTAAACGAATTTAATTTACAATATGAATATTTTAAAAAAAATGTAGTTGTTGATAATCTTTGGAGAGAGTTTATTTTTAACAAATTTAAAAATCAAATTAAAATAAATTCTGAAAAACTAAAAAAACAATTAAATAAACAAAATAAAGAAATTGAAGAATTAAACTTGAGTGAAATATTATTTGATATTAAATCAAATATGACCTTTGAAGAACTTAGTTCAAAAATCTTCGAAGAAATTGAAAAATCTGGATTTGAGGCTGCAGCAAGTATATATAGTATTTCGGATAGTAAAAATTTTGGAGGTAGTCTAGGTTGGATTAAATCAAATCAAATTTCTGAAAAAATCTATTCAGAAATAAAAAAAGTGGAAAATATTACAATGCCAATTAAAACTAATAATGGGTATCTAATAATAAAAATTAATGAAAAAAGAAAAATAGTTGAGGAGTTAAATATTGAAAAAGAGCTCCAAAAATTGATTAATATAGAGTCTGGAAAAGAACTTAATAAATTAGGCTATATTTATTTTAACAAAATAAAAAAAAGAATTTTTATAAATGAGCAATAAAAAACCTGTATTAGTAGTATTAGGTGAACCAAATAGCGTTTTTACAGAAATCCTAGCTAAAACATTAAACAAAACTTCAATCAAAAATAAAATAAAATTTCCTATTATAATAATTGGTTCACAAAATTTAATTTACGAACAGTTAAAACTTATTAACAAAAAATTGCCATTCAAAATTCTTGAAAAAAAAAATAAAAGTTATAACAACTTAAAAAATATAATTTATTTAATTGATATTAAATATAAATTTAAAAAGCCATTTGAGCCAATATCAAATAGATCAAATGAATATATATCCAAATGTTTTGAAAAAGCATTTACTTTTCTAAACTCAGGACATAGTAATATTATTATAAATGGCCCTATTTCTAAAAAACATTTTTTAAATAAAAAATATCCTGGTGTAACTGAGTTTATATTTGATAAATCAAAAAAAAAAATATCGAAAAATCCTGTTATGTTGATATTTAATAAAGATTTTTCAGTTTCTCCAATTACAACTCATATTCCTATTAAATATGTAAACAAAAGAATTAAAAAAAAAATTATATTCAATAATATTTCAATTATAGATAAATTTTATAAAAAAACATTTAATATAAAACCAAAAATAGCTATCTTAGGACTTAACCCACACTGTGAAACAACGTCTAAGGTAAGTGAAGAATCTAAAATAATTATTCCAACTATTAAAAAATTAAAGAAAAAAAGAATAAATGTAGAGGGCCCATACTCAGCTGATACTTTTTTTATAGAAAAGAATATTAAAAAATTCAATTCCGTGGTTGGCATGTATCATGATCAGGTTTTAACACCTTTTAAAACTTTATTTAATTTTGATGCTTCAAATATAACCTTGGGTCTTCCTTTTTTAAGAGCATCAGTTGATCATGGTCCAAATACATCAATGTTAGGAAAAAATAAATCTAATACTCAATCTTTAGAAAATATTTTTAGTTTTATAAGTAAAATCAAATGATTTTTGCTCCAAAAAAATCTCTTGGGCAAAATTTTTTAATAAATAAAAAAATAATTAATGAAATCGTGAAGTTGGGAAAAATAAATAGCCAAAGTACAGTATTAGAAATTGGCCCTGGAACTGGAAATCTTACAGATGAAATATTAAAAAATAATCCTAAAAAATTTATAGCTATTGAAAAAGATGAAAGTTTATTTATAAATTTAAAAAATAAATATAAGAATAATAATTTAGATTTCATAAATAAAGATGTACTAGATATAAATTGGAACAATTTTTTACAAAAAAATTGTATAGTTTATGGAAATCTACCTTACAATATTTCTGCAAAACTTTTGATAGATTGGATAAGGTTGGACAATCTTAATAATTTATTTAATAAATTAATTTTAATGTTTCAAAAAGAAGTTGCAGATAGAATTGTTGCAGAAGTGAACTCTAGTAAGTATGGAAGATTGACAATATTAACTAATTGGAAAATGAAGGCAAAAAGAATTTTTGATATTGATCCAGAAAACTTTTTTCCAAAACCAAAGGTAAAAAGTTCATTAATCTATTTTGAACCACGAAAAGATTATTTTACTTTTAAAAGTCACAAAAATTTAGAAACAGTTACTAATGTTTTTTTTCAGAATAGGAGAAAAATGATTAAAAAACCTATAAATATATTATTTAAAGATCCAAAATTAATAATAAATAAATTAAAATTAAATGAAAAATTTAGACCACAAAATATTGATTCATTAACCTTTTTTAAGATTTCTAAAGAATACGAAAGAGAATAGTTCTAGATTAATTTTTTAATGTGGTTTTCAATTTTAGATATATCGTATATTAATGTATTTTCTAAATACCCAATAATTTCTTTATAGCATTTATCTAATTCCTCATTAATAACTACAAAATCATAATCTTTCCAATGCAAAACATCTTTATCAAACTGCTCCATTCTCATCTCAATAATTTTATTATTATTTTCACCTCTTGAAATTAATCTTTGGAGTAGCACTTCTTTCGATGGAGGTAATATAAAAAATGATACTAGTTTGTAATTAAGTACATGATTTTTTATTTGTTGAGCTCCTTGCCAATCGATGTCAAATAAAACATTTTGACCATTTTTCAAGTATTCAAAAACTTGTTTTTTTGTTGAGCCATATAAATTATCAAAGACTTTAGCGTGTTCTAAAAATGCATTTTCTTTAATTAATTCTTCAAAATTTTTTTGGGTTGTAAAAAAATAATCTGTACCATTAATCTCGTTCGGTCTTGGTTTTCTTGTAGTATGAGAAACTGAAATTTTGAAATTTTTTTCTTTAGAAATTTTTTTGGCTAATGTTGTTTTGCCAGCTCCTGACGGAGATGATAAAATTATCATTTTTCCGTCTTTGCTAGAAAACATTAAAATCTAATTTGCTTTACTCTCTATAAATTTAATTGCATCTCCAACAGTTAAAATCTTTTCAGCTTCACTGTCAGAAATTTCTGATCCAAATTCCTCTTCAAATGCCATAACTAATTCTACAGTATCTAAACTATCTGCACCGAGATCATCGATAAAACTAGACTCATCAGTAACCTTTGCTTCCTCAATTCCTAGGTGGTCAGCTACAATTTTTTTTACTTTTGTTGAAATATCATCTGCCATACTAATTTTCCTTTTTATCGTTAATAGTTATTTAGTTATGTTTGTCAACTAAAATACATGCCCCCATTAACATGAATAGTTTCTCCTGTTATATAATCTGATAATTCTGAACTTAAAAAGGCTGTACAGTTAGCTACATCTTGAGGGGTACCAAATCTATCTAATGGTATTTTTGATTTTAGTTGGTTTTTATAATCCTCATTAATTTTTTGTGTCATAACAGTATCAATAAATCCTGGGGCTATACAATTTATGGTTATGTTTTTTTTTGCATATTCTAAAGATAAGCTTTTTGACATTGCCGATATACCACCTTTTGAGGCAGCATAATTAGCTTGTCCTACATTGCCTGTATGTCCAACTACAGAAGTTATATTAATAATCTTACCTGATTTTTTTTTTAACATTTTTTTAATAACATATTTCGATAAAAGAAAAGTGGATGTTAAATTAATATTAATAACTGTATCCCATTCATTTTTATCCATTCTAATTGTTAGATTATCTTTGGTAATTCCTGCATTATTTATAAGTACATCTATTTTTTCTCCTAACTCTGTGTTACATTTATCAATAAATCCCTCTAGTTCCTCATGTGCAGAAATATCCTGTTTAATAATAACTATGTTTTTATATTTGTTTTTAAGTTCGTTTAATTTTTTTTCGTTAGTTCCTGTAACTAAAAGGTTTGCTTTTAAAGAAATTAGTGTATCAACTATTGAAAAACCTATACCACCAGTTGCTCCAGTTATAATTATATTTTTATTTTCTAAATTTATCATATTTTAATATCTTGAATATCCTCAACTTTATCAAGATTCAATACTTTTACATCTTTATTTATTCTTTTAATTAATCCTGATAATACTTTTCCAGGACCAATCTCAATGAAATTACTTGTTCCTTTTGAAATCATATATTGTACACTTTCTCTCCACCTAACTGGACTTTCTATTTGTTTTATCAATAATTCCTTTATTTCAGAAGTATTACTATATTCAGTTGCAGTAACATTTGAAACAATTTTGTATTTGGGTTCTTTTATTTCTTGGTTGCTTAAAACTTTTCTCATTGTAATTGTTGCTTTCCCCATAAGTTCACAATGAAATGGGGCACTTACTGGAAGTTTAATATTTTTTATTTTTTTTTCCTTTAATATTTTTTCAAACTTTTCCAATTCACTATTTTTACCACTTAAAATCAATTGTCCAATTGAATTATCATTTGCTAAAAAACATTTAATATTATCAAAATTTGATTTAATTAATTTATTTATTTCTTCCGGATCTTGTCCTAAAACTGCCAACATCCCACCTTCTCCTAAAGGAACTGCCGATTGCATGGACTCACCTCTATTTTTTAAAAGTAGCAGACCCTGTTCAAATGAAATTGAATTTGATGCAGTTAAAGCTGTATACTCACCAAGAGAATGACCTGCAAAAAAACTAAATTTATTTTCAAAAAAAGATGTTTCATTTTTTAAAATCTCACATATCACATGACCAATTAAGTAAATAGCTGGCTGAGTAAAGGTTGTTTCATTTAGTTTATCTTGAGGTCCATTTAATATAATATCTGAGATCCTGTACCCAAGTATCTGATCTGCATCTCTAAATATCTGTTTTGCTAATTCATATTTGTTATAAAATTCTAATCCCATACCTACTTTTTGAGATCCTTGGCCTGGGAAAACTAATGAAATCATTATAATTTATTATAATTTTTAAGTTGTAATTAAAAATTTATAATAGTATATCCTGTTTTTTTTTAAACTATGAATTTTTATGAACATACTATTATTGCAAGACAGGATATTAGCCCTGCTCAACTTAAGCAAGTAGAGGATAAATACAAAAAAATAATCGAAAATAATGATGGAAGTTTGTTAAAGACTGAAAAATGGGGCTTGATGAATCTATCGTATCTGATCAAAAAAAATAAAAAAGGAAACTACATACACTTTAAAATAGAGGGAAGTGGAAAAACCATATCAGAATTGGAAAAAAGTGAAAAAATTGATAAAAATTTGCTTAGATATTTAACAATTAGAGTAAAAAAAATTGATTTAGAAACAAACTACTTTGAAAGAAAAGACGAAGATAAAGATAACAAACCTAAGAAGGAATTTTCAAGTGAAAAACAAAAAATTTAAAAAAAATAATACACAAAACAATTTTGCAAAACTAAGTATATTCCAAAATCAAAAATTTAAATTTAAAAAGAAATGTCCTCTTTCTGGAAAAAGTGCTCCAAAAGTAGATTATAAAAACATTAAACTTTTAAAAAAGTATACTTCTGAAAATGGAAAAATCCTTCCATCAAGAATAACTTCCGTAAGTTTGAAAAAACAAAGAGAACTGTCATTATCAATTAAAAGAGCTAGAAACTTAGCATTAATATAATTAAAAATATGAAGATTGTTTTATTAGAAAATTTAAGAAAATTAGGAAGCATTGGGGAAATAATTAATGTGAAAAGAGGATACGCCAGAAATTTCCTTATCCCACAAAAGAAAGCGCTATTTGCTTCAGAAAAAAATTTAAAGGAAGTTGAAAAAATTAAACAAGATTTAAATAAGAAAGATCAAGAAAAGAAAAAATTGGCGAAACAAATCGCTGAGAAATTAAAAAATAAAGTATTTGAAATTAAAAAACTTGTAACTGAAAATAAAGAGTTATACGGATCTGTAAAACCTACAGAAATTTCAAAACTTCTTAAAGAAAAGGAAAATATTGAATTGAGCTCATCTTTAATTCAACCTATCAAAGAAATTAAAACTGTAGGTGAGTTTAAAGTTATTCTAAATTTACACTCTGAGATAGAGTCTTCTATTAAGATCAAAGTAGTTCCTGAAGAACTTGTAAAATAGTTATACATTTTTTTCCCCATATTGAAAATAAGTTGTTAAGTTTTTAAAACTAAACTATCAATTTATTATGGAAAAACTAAATTTAGTTAAATCAAATTTTGAACAACTTCCAAATAATATAGAGGCAGAGCAAGCTATTCTTGGATCAGTGTTAGTATCTAATGAAATTTTTGATGATGTATCTCCAATTATTAATAGTACAAACTTTTTTGATCCAATGCATCAAAAAATTTATTCCGCAATAGAGAAACTAATTTTTAGTGGAATGTTAGCAAATCCAATTACTTTAAAAAATTATTTTGAAAATGAAAAAGATGAATTAAATATTCCTGATTATTTAATTAAAATTACTAAATTTTCTTCATCTTCGAGGCAAACAATAGAATATTCTAAATTGATTTATGATTTATTTGTAAAAAGAGAATTAATTAAAATTTCAGAAAACTTAAGTTACACAGCTAAAACCAATGACTTAAATAAAGATGGAAAAACTATAATTGAAGATACTGAAAAAACTTTATTTGACCTAGCTGAGAAAGGAAATTTTAATTCTTCACTAATTAAATTTGATGAAGCTATGAGACAAACAATTGAAATGGCTTCTAATGCTTATAAAAATGAGGAAGGAATAGTTGGTGTACCCACTGGACTTACTGAGTTAGATGGAAGGCTTGGAGGATTACATAAATCTGATTTGATCATAATTGCGGGAAGGCCTTCTATGGGAAAAACTGCATTAGCAACCAATATAGCTTTTAATGCTGCTAGTAAAATCCAACAAGATGGAAAAAAGTCTTCTATTGCTTTTTTTTCTTTAGAAATGTCTTCAGAACAATTATCAACAAGAATAATTTCTGAACAATCGAGAATAAAATCTAATGATATAAGAAGAGGTAAAATTTCAGAGGAACAATTCGATAAATTTATAGAAACTTCAAAAAATATTTCTGAACTGCCCTTATATATTGATGAAACTCCAGCAATATCAATTGCAGCACTTAGCAATCGTGCAAGAAGAATTAAAAGATTATTTGGTTTAGACTTGATAGTTATAGACTACATTCAATTGATGAGAGCAAGCAAAACTAGAGAAGGAAGAGTACAGGAAATTTCTGAAATCACTCAAGGATTAAAAGCGTTAGCTAAAGAGTTGAGTGTGCCAGTTCTAGCATTATCTCAACTTTCTAGAGCTGTAGAACAAAGAGATGAGAAGAAGCCTCAATTATCCGATTTGAGAGAATCTGGTTCAATAGAACAAGACGCGGATGTTGTAATGTTTGTATTTAGAGAGGCTTATTATTTACAAAATAAAGAACCAAGACCTGCTACAGTCGAACATGCTGAGTGGCAAGCAAAAATGAACGAAGTTTCACATTTAGCTGAGCTAATTATTCAAAAACAAAGACACGGCCCCACAGGTACGGTCATGCTAGAATTTGAGGCTATGTTTACTAAGTTTAAAGATCTTCAAAATTCTTAATTATAATTATATAAGCTAATAATTAATGTTAGCACAAATTTATAAAAAAAATATTATAGAAAAACCTAAATTTATTTTTTTTATACTTATTTTTTCTTTATTATTGTTTGCATACAATACCAAAAATTTTAGATTAGACGCATCATCAGAAACACTTCTAATTGAAGGGGATCCAGACCTAAAATATTTAAATGAGGTAAATAAAAGATATGGTTCAAAAGAGTTTCTTATTCTTACTTTTACTCCCAAAGAAGATATTACTTCAGATAATTCAGTAAATAATTTACTTAGTTTAAAGTATAAAATTCAAAGCTTAAACTGGGTTCATAATGTAATTACCATTCTAGATATACCATTATTAAATATTAAAGATGAAACCCTAACTGAAAAACTTCAAAATTTTAGTACTCTTAAAAGTGAGGGAATTAATAGAACAGAAGGTTTTGATGAAATATTAAATAGTCCCGTATTCAGAAATTTTGTGATCAGTGAAGATGGTAAAACTACAGGTATAATTGTATATCTTAAAGAAAAAAATTCAGAACCTAATTTTAAAAATAAAAAAGATAGAGAAACTTTTAGAGATAAAATTAAAGATCAAAATCATAAAAACATAACTGAAATTAGAGATGTTATTAAAGGATATAACAATATTGCAAAAATACATTTGGGTGGAATACCAATGATAGCTGATGATATGATGACTTTTATTAAAAACGATATAATTATTTTTGGCTTGGGTGTTTTTATATTTATTATTTCAACTTTATGGTACGTTTTTAGAAAATTAATCTGGATAATTGTTCCGATATCAAGTTGTATATTGTCGGTTATTGTAATGACTGGAATGTTAGGTATTCTTGGTTGGAAAGTCACTGTAATATCTTCAAACTTTATTGCCCTTATGTTGATACTAACTATGGCAATGAATATTCATATGAGTACTAGGTACTTACAATTAAAAAAATTACATCCAAGTTCAAAAAAAAAAGATTTAATTTTAATGACAAGTCAAAAAATGGTTTGGCCAATAATTTATACTGTATTAACTACAATCTGTGCTTTTTTATCTTTAATATTTAGCGAGATAAAACCTATTATCGATTTTGGTTGGATGATGACGTTAGGTCTTTTATCATCGTTTATAGTAACATTTTCTTTATTGCCAACATTGTTAAATTTTTTAGAAGATGAAAAATTTTCATTAGAAGAAAATAAAAATTCTAAAATTACTTCAATTTTTTCTAATTTTGCAATTAACAATAAAAATAAAATATTCTTTATTACGTTAGTAGTAATTATTTTAAGTATTTTTGGAATAAGTAAGCTAGAAGTGGAAAATAGTTTCATTAATTACTTTAAAAAAAATACTGAAATTTATAAAGGTATGAAGCTTATAGATGATAAACTTGGCGGAACAACACCTTTAGATATAATTATCAAATTTCCTAAACCTCAAATAGATAATTCAGAAAACGAAGATGATGATTGGGGTGATATAGGAGATGGTGATAATGAAAAATATTGGTTTACAAAAGATAAAATTAATAAAATTAATAAAGTTCACAAATATCTGGAGACAATTCCTGCGGTAGGTAAAGTATTGTCTTTTTCATCTATAGTAGAGGTAGCTACAGCACTAAACGATGGAAAGGCCTTGGGTACTCTAGAAATGGGAGTTTTATACTCAAAGATTCCAGAAAGTATAAAAAAAGAAATAGTAGATCCATACATTTCAATTAAAGATTCTGAGGCTAGAATTAATTTGAGAGTGAAAGATTCTTTGCCTGAATTAAGGAGAAATAATTTGATTAATAAAATAAAATATGATTTAGAAAATAAATTAGGATTTGAAAAACATGAATTCAAATTAGCTGGAGTTTTAATATTATTTAATAATCTTTTACAAAGTTTATTTAAATCACAAATACTTACTCTTGGATTTGTTATGATTGGTATAATAGCAATGTTTCTAATATTATTTAGGAATGTTAGACTTTCTTTAATTGGTGTAGTTCCAAATTTTATTGCTGCCTTTTTTATTTTAGGTATCATTGGTATTTTAAATATTCCTTTAGATATGATGACAATTACAATAGCCGCCATTACAATTGGAATAGCGGTAGACAATAGTATTCATTATATTTATAGGTTTAAAGAGGAGTTTAAAAGAATAGGTAATTATGAAAAAACTGTTGATTACTGCCATTCAACAGTTGGTATTGCTATAGTTAATACCTCAATTACAATTGTATTTGGTTTTTCAATTTTAATTTTTTCTAATTTCATACCAACAATTTATTTTGGAATATTTACTGGGATAGCTATGTTGCTCGCGATGATGCTAGTTTTAACTCTTTTGCCAGCCCTATTGATAAAATTTAAACCATTCAATTTTAAATAAAATGGATAGTTTTTTAGATCTTACTAAGCAAGTTTCATTATTTGATCTTATTTTTTTTGTTATAACTGTTCTATCTTTATTCAAGTGTTATAAAAAGGGATTTATTTTAAGTTTGCTGTCTGCATCAAAGTGGTTGTTGGCATATGTAATAACACTATTTTTATTTCCAAAAACAAAACCTTTTGTTGAAGGAGTAATTGATAATGAATATGTTTTAGATGTGGCTTTAGGAGTTTGTTTATTTATTATTGTAATATTTGTAATTTTATTAATTAATAAAGGAGTCAGTAAAGCAGTCACGTACACTGGTATTGGTGGATTGGATAAAATTTTTGGATTCTTTTTTGGTTTTATAAGAGGTTATGTAATTTCAGTATGTATTTTTGCAACCGTAGATATAATTTATAACTCAGATAAATGGCCAATTGACTTAAGCAACTCGTTTACCTTTGAATTAGTTGAAAAAGGAAGTAACTACCTTATAAAAGAATTTCCTGATAAAAAAGAATATGAAGATGCGAAAGAAACAGTTCAAGAATTATAATTCAAAATTAAAAGAAGAGTGCGGAGTATTTGGAATAAGTAATTATGATGATGCCTCAGCATTAACCGCACTTGGACTTCATGCCTTACAACATAGAGGTCAGGAAGGTTGTGGTATTGTGTCTTATGATGGAAATAAATATTATTCTGAAAAAAGATATGGATTAGTTGGAGATAATTTTAATAACGAAAAAGTATTAAAAAAATTACCAGGTAGTTTTGCAATTGGTCATAATAGATATAGTACCACTGGAGGAACAACATTAAGAAATATACAGCCTTTCTTTGCTGATACCCATGCGGGTGGAATAGGAGTTGCTCACAATGGAAACCTTACTAATGCATTGTCTATAAGAAAAAAACTTGTCAAAGATGGAGCTATTTTTTACTCAACATCAGATACTGAGGTAATTATCCAATTAATTGCTAAATCAAAAAGAACTACAACGGAAGAGAAAATAACTGATGCTATTTTTCAAATCCAAGGTGGGTACGCTTTGGTAATCTTGGCTCAAAACAAATTAATAGGCGTAAGAGATCCTCTAGGAATAAGGCCCTTAGTAATCGGAAAGTTAAAAAGTTCATATGTTCTAGCATCAGAAACATGTGCACTTGATATTATTGGTGCTAAATTTTTAAGAGAAGTTGAAAATGGAGAAATTGTAGTCATAGAGAACAATCAATTGCAAAGTATAAAACCCTTCCCTACTCAAAAATCAAGGCCATGTGTGTTCGAATATATTTATTTTTCTAGACCCGATAGTATTTTAAATGGAAAAACTGCATATGAGTTTAGAAAAAAATATGGTGAACAACTAGCTTCTGAGGATAATATAGATGCTGATCTTGTAGTTCCAGTTCCAGACTCTGGAAATGCAGCGGCTCTTGGATATAGTCAGAAAACTAGAATAAACTTTGATTTAGGCTTAATCAGAAATCATTATGTAGGCAGAACGTTTATTGAACCTGCTCAAAAAATAAGGAGTCTAGGGGTTAAACTTAAATTAAATGCAAACAAAACTTCTATAAAAGATAAAAAAATAATATTGATTGATGATTCTCTCGTAAGAGGAACAACATCTCACAAAATTGTTAAGATGCTTTACGATGCAGGGGCCAAAGAAATTCATTTAAGAATTGCGAGTCCAGAAATAAAATTTCCTGATTTTTATGGTGTTGATATGCCAACAAAAGAAGAGCTTCTAGCAGCAAATAAATCTGTAGACGAAATTCGTAATTATATTGGAGCAAATTCTTTAAAATTTTTATCTATAGACGGTCTATATAAAGCTATGGGCTATAAAAAAAGAAATGATACCTACCCTCAATTAACCGACCATTATTTCACAGGCGATTATCCAGTTGAAATTGTTGACGAATTAGGAGAAAATAAAATAACTCAACTATCATTGTTGAGCACTGGATCAAATAATTAGTATGAAAAAAGTTAGTTTTACAGAAATGAAACACGGAACCAAGGAAGATTATCTATTCTTAGATAAACATGAGAGAAAATATGCTGGGGAGACAGCTGATAGAATTATTAAATTTATGTCTGGACTTACTGAAACATTAGAAGGTTATCAAGT
>MDTD01030068.1_pt1 | contig 27574 bp, 17 predicted proteins | sample 811221 | NCBI WGS metagenome assembly MDTD01 (sample SAMN05326646, study PRJNA326480) | marine metagenome | isolation source: seawater | place: Pacific Ocean: South West | collected 2011 | reverse complement strand
TACGAGGTCCGCGCCGAGCTGCCGGGCGTAGACCCCGACGACGACATCGACGTGACCGTGCGGGACGGCAAGCTGACGATCAGCGCCCAGCGGTCGGGACCGGACGAGAACTGCGGGCGCTCGGAGTTCGCCTACGGAACGTTCAACCGGACGGTGACGCTGCCCGACGGCGCCGACGCCGACGAGATCAATGCCACCTATGACCGCGGCATCCTCACCGTGTCGGTGCCGCTGTCCGACGAACACCGCATCGAACGTCACATAGAGGTCGTCGAGATCATCGCGATCGACGACGACGACGACGGTATGGACGGCACGGACGACGAGCCCGACGACACCGACGGCCTCGACGACGACCGGGTTGCCGTCAACGGCGCTGACCAGCACGAACAAGCCTGAACGGACCGATCGCCTACATTTGACGGGGTGGAAGCACCCGAACTGGTGGCCCTGCTGCGGGGCAGGCGCACCGCCGTGCTCACCGGCGCGGGTATGTCCACCGATTCGGGTATTCCGGATTACCGCGGACCCGACTCACCGCCCAGCAACCCGATGACAATCCGTCAGTTCACCTCCGATGCAACATTTCGGCAGCGGTACTGGGCGCGTAACCACCTCGGCTGGCGGCACATGGACCAGACGATGCCCAACGCCGGGCACCGCGCGTTGGCCGCGCTGCAACGGGCCGGGATCGTCAGCGGGGTGATCACCCAGAACGTCGACCTGCTGCACACCAAAGCGGGCAGTCCGGGCGTGATCGACCTGCACGGGAGCTATGCCCGGGTGGTGTGCTTGGACTGCGGGTACACGATGACCCGCGCGACGCTGGCCGACCTGCTCGAGCAGGCCAACCCCGGATTCGCCGCCCGGGCCGCGACGCTGGGCGGCATCGCGGTGGCGCCCGATGCGGACGCGATGGTCAGCGACACCGCGTCATTTCGGATCGTCGATTGCCCCCACTGCGGCGGCATGCTCAAGCCCGACATCGTCTATTTCGGTGAGAGCGTGCCCAAAGCCCGTGTGGATCAGGCGTACTCACTGGTCGATGCCGCTGACGCGCTGTTGGTGGCGGGGTCGTCACTCACCGTGTACTCGGGTTTCCGCTTCGTTCGCCACGCGGCGGCCAAGGGAATGCCGATCGCGATCATCAATCGCGGCCCCACCCGTGGCGACGACCTGGCCGACGTCAAGATCGACAACGGGTGCTCGCCGATGCTGGCATTGCTTGCCGACGAGTTGCCGGCGCTGAATGTCGACCGGCGGACGTCGGCAAAAGAGCTTAACGCCTCTTGAATAGGAAATGACACTTTTCCTAAATTGGCTTCTGAGTTAGCTAGGCGGGCCCGTGCCGTACCCGCAATCGCTAGTGTTATCCGCCTGCCAGCGCTACCGCCAATCGTTGCTAAGACAGGCCGTTCCAATACTGGACCGAATGCCACACCGGCGCACACAACGGATCACGTCGCTGACCGCTTCACGGAGCGTTACCGCCTAAAGCCCACGTGGGACTGCGTTCTCGGACACTCGAAGGCGACTTCGGCGAGACGACCTCGCAGTGACCAAAAACTATTGTGGGCGTCAAACAGCTGTGTTATTTTTTTCGCGCCACAGCAAACCTGCTGTTGGAACACTGCACGATAAGCACCTCACTCTGCGCCTAATCGAGTTAGCCAGATTGTTGTTGGCCGGCTCGTTCTGGGCCTATGTCGTGGTGCGGCTCGTCGGGTACCGGGGGATCATCATGGCTGCTGCCTGGAACAAGGACGCCTATCAAACGCCGATTCAGCGTCGTCATGCCGGAACTGGCCTGGACTACGAGTCATATGCACGCTGGCTGCGGGTGGGAACCGTCGTGTTCGGGCTCGGCGCAGCGATCGCTACCGGCAGCGGTGTGGCATCAGCATCTACCGACGACGCGGACCACTCCCCGAACGCCTCAGCGAGTCAAGCTGCCGGCGACGAATCCGACGGCGGTTCAGTCGCCAACGACACCAGCTCGGACACGAATGCTGCTGGGCGGGGCGATGACTCGGATCAGAATACGGCCGATGATGCCGACGAGGTCGACGAATCCCTCGCCGACGAGCTGGCCGACGACGAATCTGCCGACGACGTGGTTGCCGACGACGTGGCGGCCGACGAAGCTGTTGACGATGAGGCCGTCGACGACGATGCCGCCGCGAACTCCGACGTCGACCCAGACAGCGATGCCGCATCGGGCGAGGATGCGCCTGCGACCGAAGACCTAGAGGCCGTCACGGACACGAAGGCTGCCTCTTCGGACGAGGACGCCGACGAGACACACACGGTGCAGATAGAGCCCGTGCGCCAACAGACGACGCCGGCGGAGGACGTCGACGCCGGCGAAGAGGCCGCCGAGACGGGCCAAACAGCAGCGACCGCCCAGGCATCCAGGTCCGAGACGACGCCCACGACGACATACACGACGACGTTGCCCGATTCGGCAACGACCCTCCGCTCCACCGCGGCGTCTGCAGCCGCAGCAGGCCGTCAGCAAGAAGCGGTGACCCTCAACGCCATCGTGACCGACATCTTCCACTGGGTGGGGCTGGGTTCGCAGGCGGGCGATCTACCGGTTCCGGCAACACCGGTGTCGATGCTGGTGCAGTCGTTGTGGTTGTTCGTCCGCGACGTCCAATACACGTGGAACAACCAGCGGCCCAACGCGGCTCCGACGATCTCCGGTCGAGGTCCCGACGGAACCATCACCGGCAGCCTCAACGCCGTCGACTACGACGACGCGAATCTCACGTATATCGTCACCGCGCAGCCGGGCCACGGCACCGTCAGTGTCGACGCTGAGGGCAATTTCACCTATACCCCGGCGGACGGAACCGTCGCCGGCACCGACACCTTCACCGTCACCATCGACGACAGGGTCGGCAATCCGACGCACTTTCACGGGCTCCTCGGCTTGGTCGGCGCAGTGGGTCCGCGCCAGGCCGTCATCCGCGTCTCACTGACCGATTCCGCACTTCCCACCGAGGGTCGCCAGTCCGACGTGATAACCCTGAAGAGCGTCGTGACCGACGTTCTTCACTGGGTGGGCCTCGGTTCGGTTGCGAATCGCCTGACGCTGTCGGAGAGAGCGGTCTCTCCCGGATTCGAATCGCTGTGGCGATTCGTCCGTGAACTCGCCTACCACAACGACAATCAGCGTCCGACCGCCAACCCGACCACCGTGGGGCAAGGCCCCGACGGCACCGTCACGGGGACGCTGAACGCCGTCGACTACGACGACCTCACCCTGTCCTACACCGTCAGCGGAGCACCGGCGCACGGCAGCGTCACTGTCGACGCCAACGGCGACTTCGTCTACGTGCCCGACGCCGCCACGGCAGCCAGCGGCGGCACCGACCGGTTCACCGTGGTCATCGACGACACCGTCGGCACCCCCACGCATTACCGCGGCATCCTCGGCCGGTTGGGACTCCTGGGGCCCCGTCGCGTCACTGTCTCGGTCCGCGTCGAACCGATCGGCCCGCAGACGATCGGCGACGGATACGCCGTGGACGGCACTGATCCCGACACCGGCGTGGTGACGGGCTCTACCCGCTTGGACAACGCCGGCACCGTGCCGCTGACCTACGTGGTTGACCCGACGAGCGGCAGGGGCGGAACCGTCACCGTCGACGAGGACGGCCGGTTCACCTACACCCCGTCGGCTGATGCCCGCCACGCAGCCGCCGCGGACGGCGCCACCCCCGACCAGCTCACCGACACCTTCACCATCGTCGCCACCGACGGCTACGGCGGGGTCACCACCGTGGCGGTCACCGTCGCCATCGACCCGGCCAACACCGCACCGGTCGCCACAGTCCAGACCACCAGCCGGGACGAGACCGGTGCGGTCACCGGAACCGTCACCGTCACCGATCCCGACGGTGACAGCGCAGTCGTCACCGCCCCCGCCAGCACCGCGAAAGGCGGCACGGTCGTCTTCGACACGGCCACCGGGCAATTCAGCTACACCCCATCGGACGACGCACGGCACGCCGCGGCAGCTGACGGCGCCTCCCCCGACGACCTGGTCGACACCTTCGCCGTCACGGTCGACGACGGCCACGGCGGAACCACCGTCGTGCCGGTGACGGTGACCCTGGTGCCGGTCAACGCCGACCCGGTCGCGACGGTCACGGTCGGCGCCCGTGATGAGAACGGCGTGGTCACCGGCACCGTCTCGGCTACGGACGCCGATGGCGACGCTCCGCGCTTCAGTGGACCAGCCACCAGCGCCAAGGGCGGCACGATCACCGTTGATGCGCTGACCGGCGAGTTCACCTATACGCCCTCGGAAGAGGCTCGGCATGCGGCGGCCGCCGACGATGCGACCGCCGCCGACCGCACGGACACTTTCCTTCTGACCGCAGCTGACGGTCATGGTGGCACCGCGGAAGTGCTGGTCGTGGTCACCCTCGACCCAGTCAACACTCCGCTGTCTGCCGGGGTCGGCTCCGTCGGCAGTGCCGACCCGGTTACCGGGCAGGTCACCGGCTCGATCACGGTCACCGATCCCGATGGAGACGCGCCGGCATTCACGACGCCGGTGACCAGCGCCAAGGGTGGCACCGTCTCCATCGACGAGAACGGCGTATTCACCTACATCCCAACTGAAACGGCCCGCCACGCAGCGGCCGCCGACAACGCCACCGCCGACGACCTCACCGACACCTTCGACATCACCGTCGACGACGGGCACGGCGGAACCACCACCCTCACCATCAGCGTGGCCATCGATCCGGCCAACACCGCACCCACCACCAGCGCCACCGTCGGAGAACCCGACACCGAAACCGGCGCCGTCACCGGCACCGTCGCAGTCACCGACCCCGACGGCGACACGGCGACCTACACAGTTTCCCCGAGCGCCAAGGGTGGCACCGTCTCCATCGACGAGAACGGCGTATTCACCTACACCCCCACCGAAACGGCCCGCCACGCAGCGGCCGCCGACAACGCCACCGCCGACGACCTCACCGACACCTTCGACATCACCGTCAACGACGGCCACGGCGGAACCACCACCCAAACCATCACCGTCGCCATCGACCCGGCCAACGCCGCACCAACCGACGGCACGACGACCATCACCGGTGCCGACACTGCGACCGGCCAGATCACCGGCACGGTTGCGGTCACCGACCCCGACGGTGACACCACGACCTACAGCGCCTCCACCAGCGTCAAGGGCGGCACCGTCACCATCGACTCCATCACCGGCGAGTTCACCTACACCCCCACCGAAGCAGCCCGCCATGCAGCGGCCGCCGACAACGCCACCGCCGACGACCTGATCGACACCTTCGCCGTCACCGTCGACGACGGCCACGGCGGCACCGCCATCATCGCTGTGATCGTCAACATCGACCCCGCGAACGCTGCACCGAGCGCGACGTACACCGTAGGGAGCTTCAACAACGGTGATTTCGCAGTCGATCTCAGTGGCTGGACGGTTGTCGAATCGGTGGTACGGCTCGATGGCACGGGCACGATTGCGGGCTGGCCCACTCCGATCGATCCGACCACCGCTCCCGACGGTGGAACCGAAACAACCCCGCTCAGTGGCACCTACGTCGTCAGGCTCGTGGACGGGCGCGTGGTGCTCGAATCGACCGGACTGACCGTACCCAACACCCCAGCCGGTAGCGGCGGTGTCGTACACGGACCAGCTGTGGTGTCCAACGACCCGGTACGCATCAACAGTGGCGCCACGGTCCAATTCGACTGGGAAGCAAGCGGCGGAGCCGATGCCTATGACGTGCTCGGCTACATTCTCAACGTCGACACCGGCGGAACGTCGATCATCCTGGACGCGACTGGGGCTACTTACAACGCGTCACAGCCAGTCACCCAGGTCAACTACACAGTCACCGAAACAGGCAATTTCGTGTTCGTCTTCGTGGCCGGCACCTGGGACGCCACCCGTGGACAGGCCGCGGGAGCACGACTGAGCATCGACAACGTCAAGGTGCTGAACAACAGCGGGGCGAACCCGGGACAGGTCACCGGCCTCGTCAACGGCGTCGACCCGGACGGTGACACCCTCACCTATTCGGCGCCGGCCACTACAGCACTGGGCGGAGCCGTGACGATCGACTCTGCCAGTGGTCAATTCACCTATACGGCGAGCGCAGAGGCCCGCCACGCAGCGGCGGCCGGCGGCTCACTGATTGACACGTTCGAAGTCACGGTCACCGACGGTCACGGCGGACTCACCACAGTCGTGGTGAGCGCACCGATCGAACCCGCGAACACCGCTCCCGCCGTCACCAGCACCGTCGACGCTCCCAACGCTGAAACCGGTGCGGTCACCGGCATGATCGTGGTCAGTGACGCCGACGGCGACAGCCCGGCTTTCACGGTGTCACCCAGCGCCAAAGGCGGGACTGTCACCATCGATCCCGTGACCGGCCGATTCACCTACACCCCCACCGACGCGGCCCGCCACGCTGCGGCTGCCGACGACGCCCCAGTCGCCGAGCGGACCGACACCTTCGCCGTCACCGTCGACGACGGTCACGGCGGAACGACCACCACCACCGTCAGCGTGGCCATCGCCCCCGCCAACTCGGCACCGACCACCACGACGACCGTCGGTGACCCCGATTCCGTCACCGGCGCAGTCACCGGCACCGTCACCGCCAGCGACGCCGACGGTGACACCCTGACCTACGCGGTGTCCCCCACCGCCAAGGGCGGCACCATCGTCGTGGATGAGGCCACCGGCGAGTTCGTTTACCTGCCGACCCGGAGCGCACGCGACGCGGCGGCAGCCGCGGACGCCGACGCCGACGATCTCGTCGACACCTTCGACATCACGGTCAACGACGGCCATGGGGGCATCACCAGTGTGACCGTCACAGTGGCCGTCTCGCCGCGGCCCAACACCGCTCCCGACAGCCTGGCGTTGGCGTTCAGCGGCTCCGACGAGGACTTGATCACCTACCTCCGAGCGAATCAGGCTGCCGCGCCTGCCAGTCCGTCTGGAGGCAGGAATGTGATCAGCGCGGGTGACCTGTTCCTCGGGGGAAATTTCATCGAAATCGGGTTGAGTCAGAAGGGGTCCTTCGGCACCTCGAGCAACAAGCCGGCCGGCTTCTTTGCGACGGCCGGATCCAACCGACTGGGTTTGAGCAACGACGTGGACGGCTTCGGCAATGGCGTGGATTCCCGCATCGACTTCTTCATGCCAGGGACGCCGGAGGAGCGCTGGTCCGTGGGATACAACGACACGCAATCAGGCGGGTTCTCGGCCTTGACCGGAGACGGAGGCACGGCCGGTGCGCTCACCGGTGTGTCACTGTCCGACGGTTCGACCGGTGATACGTTGTCGGGCACGTTCGTGGCCACCGTCGGCGGCGTCCTCCAGACGGTGCAGGTACACACCTTCAAGGTCAACGACAGCTTCTTCCAGACCGTTGTCACGCTCACCAACGTCAGCGATGCCACGCTGACCAATGTCGAGTACATGCGGTCCTTCGATCCGGACAACACCGTGTACCAGGGCGGCGACTTCGTGACCACCAATACGGTACGCGGACAGTTCACCACCGACGGCGTCGCCGCCGTCACCGCCACCAGCGCCGCGGGCGACAACTACGAGAATCTGACCGGGCAGCAGGCGACCATCCTGTACCTCTCGAACGATCCTGGCGCGCTGGTCTACACAGGCGGTTTCGCCAACTCTGACCCCTACGCGTTCGACTCCGTCGACCAGCCGACGGGGTTCAGCCAGAGCGGAGACCAGGCGATCGGCATCATCTTCAAGGCCGGTGACCTGGCTGCGGGCGAATCCGCAACGTTCACGTATTACACGGCCCTGTCCACCGACGAAAACGTCTCGGCGGTGGTGAGCCGGATCAACACCGCCTCTGTGACGGAGGGCTCGCCCGGTGCTGCGGTGGGTATGGTGACGGCCAACGATCCGGACCCGGACGAGATCCTGACCTTCACGGTGTCGGATGCCCGGTTCGAGGTGGTGCCGTCGGGAGGCACCAACATCCTGAAGCTGAGAGACGAGATCGCACTCGACTACGCAGCTGAACCGACGGTCACCCTGTCGATCACGGCCACCGATACGGTGGGGGCCAGCATTTCTCAGGTGTTCACGATCAACGTTCTGGAAGGCAACGTGGTCACGCTCTGACGCCGCCCCACGCAACCTACACCGCGACCAGGTCGTCGGCGTGCACGGCGGGTCGGCGCATCTCGACCGGCAGATCCGAGGTGGACCGGCCCAGCATGGTCGCCAGTTCACCGGCGTCGTAGGCGACCACACCGCGGGCCACCATGGTCGAATCGTGGGACCGCAGTTCGACCACGTCGCCACCGAAGAACCGGCCGGACACCGCCGTGATCCCGGCGGGTAGCAGCGAGCGGCGTTGTCGCACAACGGCGTTGACGGCACCGTCGTCGAGGGTCAAGGAGCCGGCCGCTTCGGCGGCGTAGCGGACCCAGAACCGCCGCGCCGACATGCGTTGCGGACGGGGTGCGAACACCGTGCCCACCGAGGCGTCGGAGAGCGCCGCGGCGGCGTCGGAGGCGGCGGCCAGCAGCACGGGCACTCCGGCGTCGGCGGCCAGCAACGCCGAGGACAGCTTCGAGACCATCCCGCCGGTGCCCAGGTGGCTGCCCTGACTCGCGGTGACCCCGGCCAGATCGTCGGGGCCGGCGACCTCGGGCACGAAGCGCGCGTCCCCCTTGCGGGGATCGCTGTCGTAGAGACCGTCGATGTCGGACAGCAGCACCAGCGCGTCGGCGCCGACCAGATGGGCCACCAGCGCCGAGAGTCGGTCGTTGTCGCCGAACCGGATCTCGTTGGTCGCCACGGTGTCGTTCTCGTTGACGATCGCCACGGCATGCAGTGCCCGCAGCCGGTCCAACGTGCGCTGTGCGTTGGTGTGCTGGACGCGCATCGAGATGTCGTGGGCCGTCAGCAGGACCTGACCGACGGTGCGCTCATAGCGGCCGAACGCGGCGCTCCACGAGTTGACCAGCGCGACCTGACCGACGCTGGCGGCGGCCTGCTTGGTGGCCAGATCGGTGGGCCGACGAGTCAATCCGAGCGGTTCGATGCCGGCCGCGATGGCGCCGGAGGACACGATCACGACATCGGAGCCGGACTTCATCCGGGCTTCGATCGCGTCGGCGAGGCCTTCGAGGCGGCTGGCGTCGAACATCCCCGACGGCGTTGTCAGCGCCGTGGTTCCGATCTTGACGACGACCGAGCGCGCCGTCCGGATGGAGTCGCGATGCCGGCTCACTGCCGATCCTCGTCGGGGGTCTCCCGTCGCGCCTTGCGGGCCGCCTTGCGTTCGTCGGCGGAGACTCGCTCGGTCTGTTCGAGCCGGACGTCGGTGCCGCGCCCCGACATCGGGGTGTCCACGCCGGCAGGTGTCTGCGGTTCCCAGTCGAAGGTCATCTCGCCGATTGTCACGGCGCAGCCCGGTTTGGCGCCCAACTTGAGCAACTCGTCCTCGACGCCGAGCCGGGCCAGCCGGTCGCCCAGGTAGCCGACGGCCTCGTCGTTGTCGAAGTTGGTCTGTGCGACCCACCGCTGCGGCCGGACACCGCGCACGACGAATCCACCGGAGCCGTCCGGTTCCACCGTGAACCCGATTTCGTCGACGGCCACGGGACGGATCACCGGCCGGCGCGGAGCCACCTCCGGCTGGGCGGCCCGGTACGCGGCGACCATGTCCCACAACGCGAAGATCAACGGCCGCAGACCTTCTCGGGTGACCGTCGACACTTCATAGATGGGCCAGCCGAACTTCTCGGTGATGTCGTCGCGGACGAACTCGGCGAGCTCACGGGCCTCGGGGACGTCGATCTTGTTCAGCACCACCGCGCGGGGGCGCTCGGCGAGATCGCCGAGCATCGAATCGCCCTGCAGCGTGGGCGTATAGGCGGCGATCTCGGCTTCCAGCGCCTCGATGTCGGAGACCGGGTCGCGTCCCGGCTCCAGCGTGGCGCAGTCCACGACGTGCACCAGCACCGCGCAGCGCTCGATGTGCCGCAGGAATTCCAGGCCCAGGCCGCGCCCCTCGGAGGCACCCGGTATCAAACCGGGCACGTCGGCGACGGTGAACGTCTGCTCGCCCGCCGAGACCACACCCAGGTTGGGCGCCAACGTGGTGAAGGGGTAGTCGGCGACCTTGGGCTTGGCCGCTGAGATCGTCGACACCAGCGAGGACTTGCCGGCCGACGGGAAACCCACCAGACCGACGTCGGCGACCGTCTTGAGCTCCAGGGTGAGGTCGCGAATCTCGCCCTTCTCGCCGAGGAGAGCGAAACCGGGGGCCTTGCGGGCACGCGAGGCCAACGCGGCGTTCCCGAGGCCGCCGCGACCGCCGCTGGCGGCTTCGAAGCGGGTCCCGGCACCCACCATATCGGCGAGAACGCGGCCGTCCTCGTCGAGGACGACGGTGCCGTCGGGGACCTTCACCTCCAGGTCCGCGCCGGCGGCGCCGTCCCGGTTGCTGCCCGCGCCCTGCTTGCCCGACGGCGCGACGACGTGCGGATGAAAATGGAAATCCAGCAGCGTGTGAACCTGCGGATCGACGACGAACACCACGCTTCCGCCGCGCCCGCCGTTACCGCCGTCAGGGCCGCCGAGGGGTTTGAACTTCTCGCGGTGCACCGAGGCGCAGCCGTTGCCGCCGTTGCCCGCCCGCGCGTGAATGACGACGCGGTCGACGAAGCGGGGCATGTTTGTTCCTTTCCGACGAACGTGACGGTATGGCGAGTATCAGGTCAACCCTCGCGGCAACGTCACGTTCGCGGCGAGGAACCTCTAGGCGTCGGTACGCGCGGGGCGGACGACGTTGACGAACTTGCGGCCCCGCTTCATGCCGAACTCGACGGCGCCGGGCGCGGTGGCGAACAGCGTGTCGTCGCCGCCCCGGCCCACATTGACGCCGGGATGGAAGTGGGTGCCGCGCTGGCGGACGATGATCTCGCCGGCCTTGACGACCTGCCCGCCGAACCGCTTGACGCCGAGCCGCTGGGCGGCGGAGTCGCGACCGTTGCGCGAGCTGGAAGCGCCCTTCTTGTGTGCCATTTCTGTCGCTCCCGTCGTTACTTGATACCGGTGACCTTGAGCACCGTCAGCTGCTGACGGTGGCCCTGGCGCTTGTGATAGCCGGTCTTGTTCTTGAACTTGTGAATGCGGATCTTGGGGCCCTTGGTGTGCTCGAGCACCTCGCCGGTGACCGCAACCTTCTCCAGCGACTTCGCATCGGTGGTGACGTTCGCGCCGTCCACGACCAGGGCGACCGGCAGCGACACGGTTCCGCCCGGCTCGACGTCGAGCTTCTCCACCTTGACGATGTCGCCGGCCGCGACCTTGTACTGCTTGCCACCGGTCTTGACGATCGCGTACGTGGCTTTATCGGCTGCCATCGGTAGGTCTTCCTCTGTCTCGCGTGCGGGCGCGCATCACCGGGTGGGGTGCGCGCGGGTTCGGGTGGGATCTCGTCCCTGTCTTCGGCCCGCCGTCGGCTCGGCCTGCAGACAACTGGTCAAGGGTACGTGACCAGCGGGGAGAGGGTCAAACCGCTCAGTCGGCCGAAGGCGGTCCGGCGGGCCGTGCCGCGGCGCGCCTGCGTGGCCGCCTCCCCGGCGCGGTCCCCGTGACCGGCTCGTCATCGCTCCGGTCCTCGGTGGATCCGTCGATCACGTCGAGGTCGTCTTCCAGGTCGTCCTCGTCCTCGTCGTCGTCGGAATCGAGATCGAGCTCGTCGGTCTCGTCGTCAGAGTCGTCCTCGCTGTCGTCATCCGAGTCGTCCGAGTCGTCCGTGTCGTCCGTGTCGTCCGTGTCGTCCGTGTCGTCATCGCTGTCGTCATCGCTGTCGTCATCGCTGTCGTCGTAGTCGTCGAGATCCTCGTCCGACGTGCCCGAGACGGCCCGCCGGATGGTGTCGGGTTCGAGTTCGGCGACTTCTTCGGCGTCACCGGTGTCGATGGACGTGCCGCCCTCGTCGTCCTCGTCGTCGTGCTTGCCATTGGCCGCAGCCATCGCCTTGAACATCGGGTGTTCGCCCGGGCTGTGCGCCGGCACCTTGGCCACCTGCACCTCCTGCTCGCGGGCGCCACGCTTGCCACGCTTGCTGCGACGACCGCCGCCCGACTCGGACTTGCGTCCCGAACCCGACGAGGCGGAGTCGACCGGATCGCCGTGCAGGACGATCCCCCGGCCTCCGCAGTGCGTGCACGTCGAAGAGAAGGCCTCGATCAGGCCCGTGCCGAGCTTCTTGCGGGTCAGCTGCACCAGGCCCAGCGACGTCACTTCCGACACCTGGTGACGGGTGCGGTCGCGAGCCAGCGCCTCGGTCAGCCGCCGCAACACCAGGTCGCGGTTGGACTCCAGCACCATGTCGATGAAGTCGATGACGATGATGCCGCCGATGTCGCGCAACCGCAGCTGCCGCACGATCTCCTCGGCGGCCTCGAGGTTGTTGCGAGTGACGGTCTGCTCGAGGTTGCCGCCGGAACCGGTGAACTTGCCGGTGTTGACGTCGACCACCGTCATGGCCTCGGTGCGGTCGATGACCAGCGAGCCGCCGGAGGGCAACCACACCTTGCGGTCCATCGCCTTGGTGAGTTGCTCGTCGATGCGGTGCACCGCGAACACGTCGGGCGCGTTGTTCGCATCGGACGGCGGCTCGTACTTGGACATCCGCGGCAACAGTTCGGGCGCGACGGACGTCACGTAGTCGTTGATGGTCTTCCACGCGTCCTCACCGGAGACCACCAAGCCGGTGAAGTCCTCGTTGAACAGGTCGCGGATCACCTTGACCAGGACGTCGGGCTCTTCGTAGAGCGCCACCGCGGCGCCGGCCTTCTTCTTGGTGATTTCGGCAGCCTTGGACTCGATCTCGGTCCAGCGCTTCTGCAACCGCTCCACGTCGGAGCGGATGTCTTCTTCCTTGACGCCCTCGGAGGCGGTGCGGATGATCACCCCGGCATCGGCGGGGACGACCTCGCGCAAGATCTCCTTGAGGCGCTGACGCTCGGTGTCGGGCAGCTTGCGGCTGATGCCGGTCGACGACGCGCCGGGCACGTAAACCAGGTAGCGGCCGGCCAGCGACACCTGGGTCGTCAGGCGAGCGCCCTTGTGACCGACGGGGTCCTTGCTCACCTGCACGACCACGTAGTCGCCCGGCTTGAGGGCCTGCTCGATCTTGCGGTTGGCACCTCCCAGACCGGCGGCCTCCCAGTTGACCTCGCCGGCGTAGAGCACCCCGTTGCGGCCACGGCCGATGTCGACGAACGCCGCCTCCATGGACGGCAGCACGTTCTGCACGATGCCCAGGTAGATGTTGCCCACCAGCGACGCCGACGCGGCCGACGTGACGAAGTGCTCGACCACCACGCCGTCCTCGAGCACCGCGATCTGGGTGTAGCGAGCGCCCTCGTGCGGCGGCTCGGTCCGCACCTTGTCGCGGATCACCATCCTGCGTTCGACGGCTTCGCGCCGAGCCAGGAATTCGGCCTCACTCAGGATCGGCGGACGCCGACGGCCGGCGTCGCGTCCGTCGCGGCGGCGCTGCCGTTTGGCTTCCAGCCGGGTGGAGCCGCTGATGCCCTGGATTTCCGAGTCGCCCCCGGAGGACTTGCCGCCCCCGCCCTCGCCCTTGCCCGACTGACGCGGCTCACGCTCATGGACGACCGTGTTGGGCGGGTCGTCGGGAGACGTACCGCTGTCGTCGTCGTTGCCGGAGCCGGACTTGCGTCGCCTGCGGCGCCGCCGGCGGCGGTTACCGCCCTCGCTCGACGACGAGTCGTCGTCATCGGAGTCGTCATCCGAGTCCCCGGAGTCGTCTGAGTCGCGGTCCGACTCCGCTGTGTCGTCGGCGCCGTCGGCCTCGCCATCGGGCGTGTCGTCGCCGTTCTGTTCCCCCCGGCCCCGGCCCCGGCCCCGGCGGCCCCGCCGGCGGCGTTTACCTGAGGGACGTTCGGACTGCCCGTCGTCGGAATCGGTGTCCTCAGCGTCGCTGTCCTCGCCGGCGTCGGCGACGTCGTCCTCGTCGTCGGTGTTCGCGCGGCGCTGCTGGTAGCGGACCGGTTGGGGCGCGACGAACAGCGGCAGATAGTCGGCGGCCGCCGCGGTCTGCGGCCCCGGCGTCTCCAAGATCAGCCGTGACTCGGGTTCCTCTTCGGCGGTCTCGGCCGCGGGCGTCTGTGCGGCGGCGGACTCGACGAGATCCGCCGGCGGCTCGGCCGCGCTGTCCACAGGCGGCTCGGGCGGGCTGTCCACGGACGGCTCGGCCGCAGCATCACCAGCGACTGCTTCGCTGGACTCCGCCTCGGCCAGCGCCTGGCGGACCCGGTCGGCTTCCTCGCGGCCCACGGTCGAATGCGCGCTGCGGGCGCGGCCGTCGAGTTCCACCAGCGCGTCGATGATCCGCCGGCTGGTCGTCCCGAGGACTCTTGCCAGCGAATGGACCCTCAGACGTTCGGGAGGAGGCGCCTCGGTCGCGTTCCCGGCGGAGTCGGCAGCAGGCTGCGTCTCTTCCGGGAGGTCGTGGGCTGGGGCGTGAAAATTGTCATTGTCGGCCACGTATTCTCCTCAAGCCCCCGGGCGCGTCGTTTGCTGACGCGGCCACGCGAGGGCTTCCGATTTGTGTCCGGGGCCCTGCTTGCTCGGTACTCCCGCACTTGTACTGGTCTTGCTCCGGGCGCTCCCGAAAGAGTCATCCCGGTGCCGGTCTGAATGATGGCTGGACGGTCTGCGCCACACCGCGGTAGCGGTGGTCGCGCGCGTCTAAGTCTTCATTCGGATGATCGACCCGGGGTTGTCAGGTCGGTCACCCGTCGCCAGTATCCCACATCGAACGGAGCGAACCGACAAGGCGGCCGACGCCGGTGCGGCGCGGAGCTACCGCCCGGGGAACCAGAGCTCGATTTCGCGGACGGCCGAGTCCGGCGAATCGGAGCCGTGCACCAGGTTGAACTGGGTTTCCAGTCCGAGGTCGCCGCGGATCGTGCCGGGCGTGGCCTTCTCCACCGGGTCGGTGCCCCCGGCGAGCTGACGGAACGCCGCCACGGCGCGCGGGCCCTCCAGAATCGCGGCCACCACGGGTCCTGAGGTGATGAACTCCAGCAGCGAGGGGAAGAACGGCTTGCCCTCGTGTTCGGCGTAGTGCGCGCGTGCCAGCTCATCGCTGACATCCTTGAGTTCCAGGGCCGCGATGGTGAGGCCCTTGCCTTCGATGCGGCGAAGGATCTCGCCGATGAGGTGGCGCTGGACGCCGTCGGGCTTGATCAAAACAAGGGTGCGCTCGGTCACGGCCGACAGCCTAATCGGTCGGGGGCTGCTGGCCGGGCAGCAGGCCGCGCTTCTGCCGGCGTAGCACCTCGGCCCGCAGGTAGGCGATGAGCAGCCACACCACGGTGAACAGCAGCCCCATGAAACCCACCCCGGGGTAGACGACCCAGCCCGCGATCAGCAACACCTGTACCGCGAGATTGGCCCAGATCGCCCACGGACGCTTCTGCACCCCGGCCATGAGCACCAGCAGCACCGCGACCCCGACGAGGTAACCGGTCGAGGCAGGGTTGAGCCCCCCGCCGACCGCCCCGACGACCGGGAGGGCGAGCAGCACGACGATGGCTTCCAGAATCAGCGTGCCGGCCATCACACCGCGAAAGCTCTTCCACGGGTCCGGCCCCTGCGTCGGCTCGGTCATGCCGGGTCCTTCCCGAACAGCGAGCGCGCGGCTCCCGCGGTGACCACCGATCCGGTGATGACGATGCCCGCCCCACTCATCCCCCCGGCACCCTCGGTGTCCGTCGCGGATTCCTCGACCAGCGCGGTGGCGCTCTCGATCGCATCCGCCAAGGTCGCGGCCGCAACCACCCGCTCCGGTCCGAAACGTTCCTCGGCCTTGACCATCAGCCCCTCCACGTCGAGGGCACGCGGCGACCCGTTGTGGGTCACGACGATGTGGTCGAGTACCGGTTCGAGCGCGGCCAGGATGCCGTCGACGTCCTTGTCGGCCATCACCGAGACCACCCCGACCAGGAAACGGAAGTCGAACTCCTCGCCGAGCGCGGTCGCCAACGCGGTGGCACCCGCGGGATTGTGCGCGGCGTCCAGGAACACCGTCGGTGCACTGCGCATCCGCTCGAGTCGACCGGGTGCGGTGACCGAGGCGAATCCGGCCCTGACGGCGTCGACGTCGAGTTGGCGCTGCGCACCGGCGCCGAAGAACGCCTCCACCGCGGCCAGCGCGACCGCGGCGTTGTGGGCCTGGTGTTCGCCGTGCAACGGCAGGAAGACCTCCGAGTACACCCCGCCGAGCCCCTGCAGTTCGAGTAGTTGGCCGCCGATGGCGGTCTGTCGACTCAGCACCGCGAACTCCGAGTCCTCGCGGGCCACCGCCGCGTCGGCGCGCACCGTCTGCGCCAGCAGGGCCTCCATCGCCTCGGGCGTCTGCCTGGCCAGAACCGCGACCGTGTCGGTCGGGACGAGGTCTTCGGGTTGTTTGGTGATGATGCCGGCCTTCTCGGCCGCGATCTCGCCGATGGTGTCACCCAGGTAGTCGGCATGATCCAGGCCGATCGGCGTGATGACCGCGACGGGGGCATTGACGACGTTGGTCGCGTCCCACCGCCCACCGAGGCCCACCTCGACGACCGCGACGTCGACCGGGGCGTCGGCGAAGGCCGCGAACGCCATCGCGGTGACGACTTCGAACTTGCTCATCGGCGGCCCACCGGCCTCCTCGGACTGCTGGTCGACGAGCTGGACGAACGGCTCGATCTCGCGGTAGGTGGCGACGTAGGTCGCCGGGGTGACCGGCTTGCCGTCGATGGCGATGCGTTCCACCGCGGACTGCAGATGCGGGCTGGTGGTGCGGCCGGTGCGTCGATGGAGCGCGGTGAGCAGCGCGTCGATCATCCGGGCCACCGACGTCTTGCCGTTCGTGCCGCCGACGTGGATGCACGGGTAACCACGCTGCGGGGAGCCCAGGATCTCCATCAGCGCCGAGATGCGTGCGGTGCTGGGCTCGATCTTGGTTTCCGGCCAGCGCTGATCGAGCAGGTGCTCGACCTGCAGCAGTGCGGCGATCTCGTCCGGCGTCGGCTCGGGTGCGCTCATGGGGTGGGCAGCGCATCCAGTCGGGCCGTGATGCGCTCGACCTCTTCCTCGGCCAGCTGTTGACGGGCCCGGATCTTGTCGACGACTTCCGTGGGCGCCTTGGCCAGGAAACCTTCGTTCGACAACTTGCCCGTGGTGCCGGCCAGTTCCTTGCGGGCCGCGGCGAGGTCCTTCTCGAGGCGGCGCCGTTCGGCAGCGACGTCCACGGTGCCCGACGTGTCGACCTCGACGACGACCGTGGCCCCGGACAACCGCACCTCGACCGAGGCCGACGGCGCGAAGTCGTCCCCGGGCGGCGTCAACCACGCCAGCGCGGTGACCGCCGGCACGTGGGCGTCCAAGCCGGCCGCAGAGACGTCCGACAACCGGGCGGGCACTTTCTGCCGGTCGCCCAACCCCTGATCGCTGCGGAATCGGCGGACCTCGGTGATCAGCTTCTGCATGTCGGCGACACGTCGGGCTGAGCCCTGGTCGACGGTGAAGCCGCTGGGGGCCGGCCAGTCGGCGACCACCAGAGATTCCGCCGCTGCCGTGGCCTCACCCGCCTGCGCGGTCAGCGTCGTCCACAGCACCTCGGTCACGAAGGGCATGACTGGGTGCAGCAGTTTCAGCAGCGTGTCCAGCACGCTGGCCAGTACCGCGGTGGTGTGTGAGATACCCTCCCCGAGTTGCACTTTGGACAGCTCGACGTACCAGTCGCAGAACTCGTCCCAGGCGAAGTGATACAACGCCTCACAGGCCCGGCTGAACTCGTAAGCGTCGAACGCCGAATCCACCTCGGCGCGAACTTCTTCCATGCGGCCCAGGATCCAGCGGTCGGCGTCGGTCAGTTCGTCGGCCGGCGGCAGGGGCGCCGGGGCGGCGCCGTTCATCAGGGCGAACCTGGTGGCGTTGAACAGTTTCGTGGCGAAGTTGCGCGACGCGCGGGCGTGGTCTTCACCGATGGCCAGGTCGCCGCCGGGGCTGGCGCCGCGAGCCAGCGTGAAGCGCAGCGCGTCGGCACCGAACATCTCCACCCAGTCGAGCGGGTCGATGCCGTTGCCGCGCGACTTACTCATCTTGCGGCCGTGCTCGTCGCGAATCAGCCCGTGCAGGAACACGTTTTCGAACGGGACCTGCGGTGCTCTGCTGCCGTCGGCGGTGATGGCCGGGTCGTCGGCGACGAACGTGCCGAACATCATCATCCGCGCCACCCAGAAGAACAGGATGTCGTAGCCCGTGACCAGAACGGTCGTCGGATAGAACTTGGCGAGCTCAGGGGTTCGGTCCGGCCAGCCCATCGTGGAGAACGGCCACAGCGCCGAGCTGAACCAGGTGTCGAGGACGTCGGGATCCTGTTCCCAGCCTTCCGGCGGCGTCTCGTCCGGTCCGACGCAGACGGTTTCCCCGTCCGGACCGTGCCAGATGGGAATTCGGTGGCCCCACCACAACTGACGGGAGATGCACCAGTCGTGCATGTTGTCCACCCAGGCGAACCAGCGCGGCTCCAGGCTGGCCGGATGGATCACGGTGTCACCGTTGCGGACCGCGTCACCGGCGGCCTTGGCCAGCGACTCGACCCGGACCCACCACTGCAGGCTCAACCGCGGCTCGATCGGCTCGCCGCTACGCTCGGAGTGGCCGACACTGTGCAGGTACGGGCGCTTCTCCTCGACGATGCGACCCTGCTCGGCCAGCGCTTCCCGGACCGCGACCCGGGCCGCGAAGCGGTCCATGCCGTCGAACCGCGTTCCGGTGTCGGCGATCCGTCCCTTGGTGTCGAGCATCGACGGCATCGGCAGCTGGTGCCGCAACCCGATCTCGAAGTCGTTCGGGTCGTGAGCCGGGGTGACTTTGACTGCGCCGGTGCCGAATTCGGGGTCGACGTGCTCGTCGGCGACAACAATGATCTGACGATCCAGGAACGGGTGCGGCAGAGTCTGTCCGACCAGGTGGCGGTAGCGGGCGTCGTCGGGGTGTACCGCGATCGCGGTGTCACCGAGCATCGTCTCGAGGCGTGTGGTGGCCACCACCAGGTGTGGTTCGTCGTCGCTCATCGAGCCGTAGCGGAACGACACCAGCTCGCCTTCGACGTCCTCGTACTTCACCTCGAGGTCGGAGATGGCGGTCTGCAGCACCGGCGACCAGTTCACCAGCCGCTCGGCCTGATAGATCAGCCCCGCGTCGTAGAGCCGCTTGAAGATGGTGCGCACCGCTCGCGACAACCCGTCGTCCATCGTGAAGCGGTCGCGGCTCCAGTCCACACCGTCGCCGAGGCGGCGCATCTGCCCGCCGATCGTGCCGCCGGACTCACGCTTCCAGTCCCAGACCTTCTCCACGAACAGCTCGCGGCCGAAGTCCTCTTTGGTCTTGCCGTCGGCGGCAAGCTGCTTCTCCACGACGCTCTGGGTGGCGATGCCGGCGTGATCCATGCCGGGCAGCCACAGCACCTCGTAGCCCTGCATCCGTTTGCGCCGGGTCAGAGCGTCCATCAGGGTGTGGTCCAGGGCATGGCCCATGTGCAGGCTGCCGGTGACGTTGGGCGGCGGCAGCACGATCGAGTAGGCCGGCTTACCGCTGGCGGGATCAGCGGTGAAGTAACCGGCTCGGACCCAACCCTCGTACAGGTCGCTTTCCACCGCCCCGGGGTCCCACGATTTGGGCAGGGCATCGAGGCCGGCGCTGTGGGCGTCTCGGTGGGCGATCGGCTGGGAGGTCACCGAGCCATTCTAGGAAGCGGCCGGGAGGTGGTTCCTCCCCCGCCCGAAACCCGCCCGATTTCTTCCCGCCCGACAGCCCGCCCTATTTCTTCCCGCCCAAGAGCCCACCCAGGACGTCGGCGAGGCCACCACCCTTCTCACCGCCGAGAACCGACCCGAGGATGCTGCCCAGCGGATTGTCGCCACCCCCTCTGGAACCGCCGCCGAGGATGCCGCCGAGCAGGTCACCGAGACCGCCCCCGCCCTGATCCCCCTGCGGTGGTGCCGCCGATCCGCCGGAGAGCTTCTTGCCGATGTAGGCCAGCACGATCGGCGCCAGGATCGGCAACAGCTTGTCGATCAGCTCGCTGTTGCCCGCACCACCGCCGCCCAACGCGGACGCGACCTGCGAGGTGTCGTTGCCGCCGAAGATCTTCGCGACCACCTTCGAGCCGTCGGTCTGGTCGACCTGGTCGACGCTGACGCCGCCGTCGAGCAGCCCGCTGGCCGCGTGGCTGTGGGCGGCGGACGCGATGCGATCGGCGGTGTCGGGGTCACCGGCGTTGTGCTGCAGGCCGCCGACGAGAACCGGCAGCAGTGTCTTGACGGCACTGCGGACCTCGTTTTCGTCGGCGCCCAACCGTTGCGCGATCTGCTGGGTGGGGATCTCGCTGTAGAGATCGTCGAGGCTGGTCATGGGGTGAATCTAGCCCCGGTCGACCGTTCCCGGATCGGTTCGGCTCAACCGAGTCGAGACACCTCGAGCGACACCCCGGCAGCGGGAAAACGTGCCATCAATGCGTCGCCCATCGCGGCCGCGGGAGTCAACACGCCCCGCAGGTCCGAGAGCTTGTCGCGGTCCAGCGCCAATGCCAGACCGCTCTCGCCGAGCAGCACCGAGGTGGCCTTGTAGCCCGGGTCGCCCTGCTGGGACATGCGGGCCAGGTAGCGGGCGTTGGTCGTCGTCGTGGTGTAGGTCTCGACGGTGTAGTGGCCCTTCTCCCGGGTCTGCTCGCTGGGTCCCGACCCGACCTTGGGCAGGATCCGCTCCAGGAACCCGCGTGGCACGCGGTTGAGGAAGCGGGAGCCGAGTCCCATGGTGGCCATGTTGCCGCCGGTGGCCATCGCCGCGGCGACCGGTGCCACCGGGGACCGTCCCACGCTCATGTGCTCGGCGTAGGTGAATCGGCGACCGTACGGGTAGCCCAGCAGTGCGTTGCTGCGACGGACGACACGGGTGTTCGGGATCGCCATCGCGAACGCCCCGACCCAGTAGCCGTCGAGTTCGGGGGCGATGTCGCGGCCACGCCGCCAGCGCGCGTCGGGCTGCGGGCCGAGCTGCGGTTCGGCGGCAGGATCGGGGCTCAGCGTGTAGGGATCGTTGAGCAGGCGTCGGGCCTCAGGGTCCGCGGAGGCCTCGCGGGCCAGCTCGACCATCGACGCCACGGTGCCACCGGACACGCCGCCGGCGAAGCTGCGTGCCACGTAGTTGGTGTCGACGAGTTCGCCGGTGCCGTCCCGTTCGGCCTGCCGGTACAGCGCGAACACAGTCAGATCCGAGGGAATGGAATCGAACCCGCACGCGTGCACGATCCGTGCGCCGGTGTCGACGGCCTGCTTGTGGTAGAGGTCGATGGCCTGGCGCACGAACAACGTCTCACCGGTCAGGTCGGCGTAGTCGGTCCCGGCGGCCGCACACGCGGCCACCAACGGCATCCCGTAGCGCAGATAGGGCCCTACGGTGGTGATGACCACGCGGGTGCTCGCCGCCATCGCGGCCAGCGTGGACGGTTGTTCGGCGTCGGCGGAGATCAGGTCCCAGGACTGCGCCGTCTCCCCCAGCGACTCCCGAACCGCCAGCAGCTTGTCGGGGGATCGGCCGGCGAGCGCGATGCGGGCGTCGCCGCCGGCCTTGGCCAGGTACTGCGCGGTGAGCTTGCCGACGAATCCGGTGGCGCCGTAGATGACGATGTCGTGGTCGCGGGTGTTGTCCGACTCCGGTGCGCTCATGACTGCCGACGCTACCCGAGCGTGTCGGGCGGTTCGACGTCCCGGCCGAGCAGGTGGCGGTCCAGGAATCCGTGCACCACCTGGTACCAGATCTTGGTGTGCTGCGGGTTGAGGACCCAGTGGTTCTCCGAGGGGAAGTAGAGAAAGCGGTGCGCGGTGGCGCCCGCGTCGGGTCCGGCGTCGGTGGCCGGCAACGCCGAACTGCTCAGCAGCTCGTACCAGAGTCGCAGCGCTTCACCGATGGGCACCCGGTAGTCCTTGTCGCCGTGGATGACGAGCATCGGGGTGCGGATCTCGGTGACGAACCGGTGTGGGGAGTTCGCTGCAGCCATCTCCGGTGTCATCTCGCGAGCCCACCAGTAGGCGCCGTCGGTGGTTCCGCCGAACTGGTCGAGTGCCCATAGGCTGGCATGGGTGACGATCGCAGCGAACCGGTCGGTGTGGCCGGCGATCCAGTTGGCCATGTAACCGCCGAACGATCCCCCCATCGCCGCGGCGCGGCTGCCGTCCACGCCTGGATGGTCGGCGGCAGCGTCGGTGGCCGCCATGAGGTCGGTGTACGGTGCGAATCCCCATGCCCCCCAGCCACGCTGGATGAAGTCCTGCCCGTAGCCGGTGGACAGGGCCGGGTCGGGCAGCAGCACCGCGTAGCCGGCGGCGACCATCAACCACGGATTCCATCGCCAGTGCCAGGCGTTCCAACTGGCCAACGGGCCGCCGTGGATCCACAGCAACAGCGGCGCCGGCTCGACGGGGTCGGGCTGGGCGGACTGGGGCTGCGCGGAGTGGGGCAGGACAAGCCAGGACCGCACCGGCTGACCGTCCTCAGCGGTGGCGACGACTTCGCTCAGCGTCCCCGGCAGCTCAGGCAGGTCCACCAACGGCAGCACAGCCACTGACCCGTCGGCGTCGATACGGACCGGGTGCGGCGGTGCCGCATAGGAACTGCGCAACGCGAACAGCTCACCGCCGGGAGCGGCGTGCACGTCGGTGTAGGTGAAGTCGTCGGCCACGACCGGGCGGACCGTGCCCGACACCGGGTCCACAGCGAAGATCGGACCGCGTCCGTTGTCATCGGCGGTGACGATCAGCGAAGTGGCGTCGGTAGTCCAGGTCACCGAGGTGGGCCAGCGGTCCCACGAGCTGGTCAGCTCAGCGGGCCGCTCGCCGAATGGCAACACGCACAGCGTGATCCGGGGTGCGCGGTGCGGGGTGGACAGCGTCTCACGGGTGAACGCGACCGACCGGCCGTCGGACGCGATCGCGGGGAGGCCCAGGTCGGCGTCGGGGTCATCGACCAGCACCGTCCGTTCACCGGTGGCCACGTCGATGCGCACCAGCACGCTGCGAGTGGCCGCTCGGGGCGCCGGCAGCTGCCAGGTCGTGACGATGAAGGAGCCGTCGGGGCTGAGGTCGGCGTGGGCGTCGCGGAGTCCCGATGCTGGCTGCGGCGTCAGGTCGCGGCGTGTTCCCGCAGCGGAGACGTCGAAGAGGTGGGGCAGTTCGGGGCCGAGGTCGTGGTCCCAGTGCCGGACGGGGTAGCCGGTGTGCAACACCGCGGAGATGGAGTTGTCCGTACGGGCCGCGCGCAGTCGGCGATCGTCGTCGACGTCGCTGGCCGACGGCATCATCGACGACGACACCACGGTGACGGCCGCGGCGCTGGCCGCGAGTACCCCGTCGACTCCCCCGGGCATGGTGACGACCTCGACCGCCTCGCCGCCGGCTGCGGGCAGCCGCCACAACGCCTTGCCTGCCGGCTTGTCGTCGTCGGCGCCGGGACGGGCGGCCAGGAACAGCAGGTCACCGTCGTGGGTGAACTCGGGCGCGGACTCCCCCTTGACGCCGTGGGTGATTCGACGGGCCGGACGTCGGGCCGCGGGGTCGAGCTCGTACAACGCACTGACGAATTCGGTGCGCTTGTCGTTGAGCCGGGCCACCGTGGCGACGATGCGCGATCCGTCGGGTGACACGGCGAGACCGGAAACCCTGGGTAGGGCCAGAAATTCGTCCAGGTCGTGAAACGGGGTGCGGCGGTCGGCCTCGGGTGTCATGCGGATTTCGTAACACACTGCCCAACACGACTTCACGCGGAATTAACGCGCCTTGACAGGTGGGACACATTCGCACAGTTAGCGTCAAGGCTCGTACACCGTCAGTACCTCGGGGACACTGCGATTAAACGCAGTGTCGTCTTTTCCCACCCCGCTCAAACCATGCAACCCGACCGGTCGGAGGTCCCCCTTGACACCCGAAGTCGAGGACGCCCTGGCGTCCATGACCGCTGTGAACAACGAGTTCTTCTACTGGATGTCCATCGCGCTGATGATGCTCATCCACGCCGGCTTCCTGGCCTACGAGATCGGCGCGTCGCGGTCGAAGAACGTGCTCGCCACCGCGATGAAGAACCTGCTGGCATTCGCCACGATCGTGGCGTCGTTCTTCTTCGTCGGCTGGTTCCTCTACAACGCGATGCCGTCCGGCTTCCTGGAGTTCAGCGACGCCGCCAAGGCCGCGCTGCCGTGGAGCGAGAACATGGGCCCGAACACCGCCGACCCGGCCAGCGGCATCTTCTGGGGCGCGTTCGCGCTGTTCGCGGCCACCACCGGCTCCATCATGTCCGGCGCTGTGCTGGAGCGGATCCGCACCAGCGGCTTCTTGATCCTCACCGTGTTCGTGGGTTCGGTCGTGTGGATCATCGGCGCGGCATGGGGTTGGCACGGGGCCGGCTGGATGCTGACCAAACTCGGGTTCCACGATGTGGGGGCCGCCGGATGTGTGCACATGATCGCCGGTTTCGCGGCCCTGGGCATCCTGATCAACCTCGGGCCGCGCATCGGCCGGTTCCTGCCCGACGGCACGCCCGTGACGATCCGGCCGCACAACCTGCCGCTGACGCTGCTCGGCCTGTTCCTGATCTTCACCGGGTTCTTCGGCTTCCTGATGGGTTGTGTGATCTACGGCCCCACCGGCTACGCGACCATCTACGGAAGCCCGACGACCCTGTCGGCCTTCGCTTTCAACACCCTGATGGGCCTGGTCGGCGGCATCATCGGCGCCTACGTGATGTCGCGTGGTGAGCCGTTCTGGACAATCTCCGGCGGGCTGGCCGGCGTCATCGCGGTGGCGGCTGGCCTCGACCTGTACCACCCCGCGCTGACGTTCGTCATCGCGCTGGTCGGCGGCGGTCTGGTGCCCTACATCGGCAAGCTGCTGGACAAGATGAAGATCGACGACGTGGTGGGGGCGGTCGCCGTGCACGGCGGGATGGGGCTCTACTCGCTGATCATGGCGGGCGTTTTCCTGGCCGGTTATCCCAACACCGACGGGAATCCGTCGATCTCGTTCTGGGGCCAACTGGTCGGTGCGCTCACCTTCGCGGCGTTGGGCTTCATTCCCACCTACCTGTTGTCGCTGCTGCTGAAATCCGCCGGGCTGCTGCGCATTCCCCCGGAGGTCGAAGAGCAGGGCCTGGATCTGACCGAGATCCCCGCGACCCCGTACCCCGAGGGCATCCCGGTGACCGCCATGCGGTCCACCAGCGGCACCGCGGTGCTCTCCGTCGGTGAGGAGGTGAAGTAAATGTTCAGCCCGATCACCAGCTACGACGAGCCGGGTGTGGTGTTCACGTTCGGCGCCAACAGCATCGGCACCTGGTTCGTCTTCATCCTCGCGATGGCTTTGTTCGTGGCCTTCTTCGTGCGGATGATCCAGCACGAGAACCACGCCTACAAGGCCATCATCGACCACACCCCGGTCGAGAAGGGTCCCGCTGCCGAGGGTGAGCCACCGGTCTACTGAGACTCGGCGACCGACATGAGATCGCCCGGATCCGAGAGGATCCGGGCGATTTCGTCGTCACAGGCCGGTGGCGTCAGCCTGCCTGACGAAGCCAGTCCACGGCTCGGTCGCGGTAGCCGATGATGCCCTTGTAGTCGGCCATGTCGTCGGGGAGTTCGGCGAGCACGGCTGCCGCGCGCGTGCGCCATGCGTCGACCGTGGCCAGATCGGCCAGCGGCAACATGTAGGTGCGGATCAGAAAGCAGATCGCGCCCGACTCGGCAAGCCTGATGAGGTGCTGGACCTCGACGCGCAGATGCACCAGCCGCCCGAACTCCGCGTCATCGACGGTCAGGATCATCGGCCGGTCGGGCCCCCACTCGTGGTAGATGTCGGTCGAGACATCCAGGCGGCGGCCGATGGTCAGGGTCCAGTTGGTCCGCCGGTAGGTTTCGCCGGGCTGCAACCGCATCAGAAATTCGCGGGCCCGGGTGATGACGCCGGTTTCCCGCAGCCGCGGCACCGGGCCGTGGATCTCCAGAAAGGTCATCCCCACGTCGAATCCGAACGACCAGTCTGCGGCAAAGGTGACCACCCCGGCATCGCCGAACAGATCACCGTCGCGCTGATCGAGCAGCACGATGTCGTCCTGCACCTGGCCCGCGATGTAGGCCAGCGGTTCGGCGGGCAGGGTCGTCTCGTCGCCGAGCACGAAGTCCTGGGCGATGCCCAGTCGCTCGTTGCGCCATCGCCAGCCGGCACCGTGGCGCTGCAGCGACATCGTCTGCGGGTAGGCCGAGGCGAGCTCGCGCATCAGCGTCAACATCGTGTCCCAGCACGCCGGCCGCATGTGTGGCAATACCGCATAGCGGGTGGGGTCGGCGGCGAGGATCGTGGCCCGCTCGGCCAGCTCGCACTCGTATTCGGTGTCCATGTCGACCACCCGCTCCCCCCACCGCCCGACCGGGGTGTGCACCGTGGAGCCGGCCGGCTCCACGTTGGTGCTGTATCGGTAGCTGTCGAGCGCGAAGGGGAACGGGAACGTCTCGATCAGGTCGGGGGCCGAGATCACAGGTTCAACTCCAATGTGTCGGTGCCGGCGCGTGACACGCAGGCCATCAATGAGTCACCGGCCTGTTTGTCGCTGTCGCTGAGGAACAGGTCGCGGTGGGTCGGCGTGCCACCCGTCACCGGCAGCCGGCACTCACCGCACACGCCGCGCCGGCACAGGTTCGGGACGGTGTAGCCGCGGCTCTCGAGTGCCTCCAGCAGCGAAACCCCTGACTCGACGGTGAACTCGTCGCCGGTGGACCCGATGCGCACGTCGAACGGTTCGCCGGGATCGAGCGCGGCACCGAAGTGCTCCACGTGTATCCGGCTGGGCGGCCAGCCGAATTCGGCGGCCAACCGGCTTACCGAATCGATGAAGGCCGTCGGCCCGCACACGTAGAGGTGGGTGCCGAACGGCTGGTCGGCCAGCGCCATCGTCAGCTCGGCACTGAACTCGCCGCGGCGGGTGTGGACCGAGGCGGACGGGGCCAACTCGCGGATCTCGTCGACGTAGACGTCGCGGCCCGGGCGGTGGATGTAGAGCAGCGCCGTGTCACGGCCCCACAGCCGGGCACTGCGCAGGTGCGACACCATCGGCGTGATGCCGATTCCCGCGGCCACGAGCAGGTGCCGGCGGGCGCGCAGAACCGGGGCGAACGCGCTGCGCGGCGGCCGGGTGACCACGGTGTCGCCGAGGGCCAGTTCGTCGTGGATCCAGCGCGACCCGCCGGATCCGTCCGGGCACCGGAGCACCGAGATCGTGTAGGCGGGCGGCGCGACGCCGTCACCGGTCAGCGAGTAGGCGTTGGCGGTTCGTGCGCCGTTGCCGCACTCCACGACGATGTGGCTGCCGGGGGTGAACGACGGAAGCGGCGCCCCGTCCGGATCGGTGAGGGTCAGGGTGCGCACGTCGGTGACGGAGTCGTCG
>MDTD01187591.1_pt1 | contig 27580 bp, 27 predicted proteins | sample 811221 | NCBI WGS metagenome assembly MDTD01 (sample SAMN05326646, study PRJNA326480) | marine metagenome | isolation source: seawater | place: Pacific Ocean: South West | collected 2011 | reverse complement strand
GTGAATGCAGGTTAATATTATATATTATTTTTTCGGGATGTAGCGCAGTCTGGTAGCGCACTACACTGGGGGTGTAGTGGTCGTCGGTTCAAATCCGGCCATCCCGACCAATATTTTGATTAGTTAATAAGTCTTCTAAGATTTTGAGAAGATTTAAGTGCTAACTTTGATCTTTTTTTGATTACATATTCTTTCTTGGTCAATGGATTTCTACCAATTCTTTTAGGTGATTCATGTAGATAAAATGTACCAAATCTGGAAATCTTTACATGATTGGTTTTGGATTCAGTACAAATAATATTGACAAATTTATCGAATAATAGTTTTGATGATTCTAGAGAAATTTGAGCCTTGGATGAGATATTTTTTACGATATCCTTTTTTCCAAGGCTCATTAATTATTAAGAACTACTAAGTGCCTGAGCCAGTTCCAGTTCCTGAGCCAGTTCCAGTTCCAGAGCCAGTTCCAGTTCCAGTTCCTGAGCCAGTTCCAGTTCCAGTTCCTGAGCCAGTTCCAGTTCCAGTTCCTGAGCCAGTTCCAGTTCCTGAGCCAGTAGCAAGAGTTGTTGTTCCAGTTGCTGTACCAGTCGCTGGATTATCATCAATACCACCGCTGTCACGTATGCTAACTGTAATTACTTGAGTAGCTGCATTAGAACTTTCGTCAGTAGCAGTAACTGTTGCGGTAAACTCAACCAAGGTTCCACCATATTCGAGTGAAGAAGGATCATCAGTAATATATGAACCCTCGTAGTCTGCTGGCTCGACGAATGTAATGACACCATCAGCTGTTATTGCTAGGACTGAACCAGAAATTGTAAATGTAACATCCTGGAGATCAGTTGCAGTTGCAGTACCAACATCAGTATCACCTTCGTCGACAATAAATGTAGATGCGGATGTAAATACTGGTACAGTTGTATCTGTCACGTTAACCACTCTCGTAGCGGTTCCAACATTACCAGAAGCATCAGTTGATGTGTAAGTAACAGTGTAAGAACCTAGTGTGTCAGGATCAACTAAATCGTCTCCAGTCGTAACGACTGTAACTGTGCCTGAAGCATCAGTAGCTGTAGCTCCAGCATCTTCGTATGCTGATGAACCAAACTCAACTTGTTGTGGATTGTCACCTGTAACAGTTATAACAGGCGCAGTAGTATCGACTACGTTAACAGTTCTTGTTGCTGTTGCTGTGTTTCCATCTAAATCAGTTGCCGTGTAAGTAATTGTATAAGAACCAACAGTAGAGGTGTCGACATTGCTGGATGAAGTAACAGGTGTATCTCCATGGAATTCATCGAAAGCAGTAGCTCCTGGATCAGTATAATCATCACCAAGCTCGACGCTATCTGGATTAGATCCATTAAGAGTGATTACAGGCGGAACATTGTCGTTGTAACCATCATCTGTAAGATTTGCTATAGCAGCAGCACCAACTAATGCAACAAGCGCTTTTTGAATGGTGCTAAGCTCAGCAGCAATTTCCTTTAAACGAGAAGGATTTTGAGTACCTTCTTGTTCTTGTAACAAAAATGCTCTTCTATCTTGAAGTTCAAGTACACCCATTTGGCCAATTCTTGCTTCCATCTCACTGAGAGTTTCAGAATTTATGTCCGTGGATAGCCCCAAACTAACCATCGTTAAACTTAATAAATAAAATTTCTTCATAGCCTATTCCTCTAATATTATTGCTATAGAGTTATATTCACATAAAATTTGTCGATATACAACTCCGGAAGAGAATGATACTGCATTTTTAAGCAAATTTGAAAGATTTTATGTCTTTTTTTTACAAACTTGTTAAAAATGTGTGATTTTTATACATAATTGCTATTACTGATTAACGTTTTTTTAATTGTCTTAATTAATCTAATGGTCTAAATCTAACCAAAAGATCATGAAGAGAATTCCTTCTAGTTAATTTTGCTCCCGGATCTTTTGTTAGAGGTCTCCAAGTGTAATTAATAAAATTGCCATATATTGGTATATCAAAAAAAATTCCTTTATCGAAACTTCCTTCTCCAAATTCTTCAAAAGACACATCTGTAAAAGTAGCAAATGCACCAAACCTTACTCCGTTTGAAAGAGATCTTGAAAGTTCAATAGTTGAACCAATGTCGCCGGCGAGATATTCTCCAGCTGAAAGTTTAAAATCAAATGGAATTGATCCGAAATTTCTAAGGTAAAGGTTGGCTGTAAAGGTAGTATTTTCATAGTCTAAATGTCCAAATCCCCATTCATAATCTCTTTTACGAACATTAAATATTTCAAACCCAAATGAATAATTATTATTGGGCTTAAAATACAAGTATTCTGCTCCATAACCTGAAAACATATCCTCAAGTATTCCGCCCGTGATCATAATATGGTGATTCTCTCTTGGGGTAACATGATAATCTAATTGAGCTCTTCCTATGAGCAAGCCTTCATCCATATTTTTTAAATACTGTTTTACATCTGACCTTACCTGAGCTGGGAAGGTATCTACTGGGGGTAGACTTAAATCATCAAAGTTGTTAGCCACACTATATTTTAAATTTGTATTAAAAAATAAATTATTCCTCAAAATAAATTCTGTATTATTTTCGACTAAAAGAGCGCCTTTAAAAAATTCTTCTCTTGATGCTATGAAAGGCCGAAATGTAAGTCCAGTATCAGTGTTTACAAATCTTGAAGGATTTCGTTCATATATTGTTTTGGCATTTCTTTCAAAAACTTCATCGATTTCAGTAACAGCATCTAACTCAGCAATTTTAATATTTTTTTTAATATTTTTTTCAATGCCAGCTTCTCTTGAAGATTCAGCTATAATTTGCTCAACAACTCTTATATCAGGATGAATAAATTGTGTTAACTCAATCCCAATAGACCTAGAAGTTTCTGAGATTTTATTTACGCCTATTCCATTTTCCTCGAGATTTTTAACTAATTTTAAATATTTGTCGTCATCTTCATTTATATTTGCCTTTTTAAATTCATACTTTTTAAGTGATCTTTTAGGGTTATTTTTATAAACAAATCTAAGTGAAAAAAATCCACCTCTTTCATATGCTGTGCCTATCGTAAAATTCTCATTAATCAGAAAATCTAATCCATAAGAAAAATCACTTTCTCTTTCTTTATATTTCAGAACTGGTCCATCTAGCCTTGTTGGATCTTTTTCAAGTTTAAATAATAATTTTTCATTAAGAAGATATGAAATTCCGTAAAAAAATGAAGACGATTCTCCAGAAAAGTATTTAGATGGATCAAGTTCACCACCAAGGCCATCATAGCCTAGCGGCCTATTTTCAAATGAATCATGAATATATGTAAAAGGATTTTTAAAATTATCATCTTTGTTACTTAGCCTGCCCCATCCTATTCCTAGGTGCATATCAAGATTATTTATTCCATAACTCGATACAAGGTACTCAGAACTATATAAACTTGTCCCCGCAAAATCATTAAGACCAAAAGCTAATGCTGGAAAAAAGCCCTGATCTTTAAGTTTAATTTTTACGTTAAAACCTTTATCTTTATAACCCTGACAATATGTTTTTCCTTCACTATTGGATCTGCATTGAGTGATATCTTCTATGTTCATATAAAAAAATGATGCTTCAAACCAATCATAAGGATTTGACGACAATGTAATTTTTTGATCAGGATCACCATCAAAATATGTAATGCCATGCGAACCCTCCTCATAAAATCTTGCTGTAGGAGTATTAATAAGGCCAATTATTCCGTGATTATTATATGTATTAAAGTCAAAACTATCTGAATATGAATAATTTGAAATTAATATGAGTAGCAAAAAAAATTTGAAAGATAGATTAATACGATTTGACATCCATCTTTATCTATTAATTGTTGTTATTTATCGATGATAAAGACGCAAGTGCAATTCCCAAGTTACCCAAAATAGAAACATAGGCTTGAGCTGCTAGTCTTCTTGATGAGCTCTCATCAAGTTTTCTAGGAACAAAAATTATTGATCCTGGATATATTTCAGAACTTGAAAGCGGACTGGCCTCAAATATGTTCCTTTTTTTTGTGTAACTCTGAGATTCTCCATTAGGATGGAGAATATATATTGATTCGGTATCTGCAAATTGTTTATAACCTCCAGACTTTTCAACAAAGAATTCAACACTTTGATTGGGTGAAAACATTACTGCGCCTTCTACCGATATCTCGCCATAAACATAAACATTATTATTCATTTCAGGAATAAATAATTCATCACCCTCACTTACCAAAATAAGATCTGAAGAATTTTCATCTATTAAATCAACGACTATACGTCCTACTGGATCTGCATCTTTAATCTCTTCAGTTAAAGAAACTATTGGCATTAAATCAAGATTTTGACTTATATTTCTTTGACTTATAGCAATAATGTTATCTAGAAATTCTTTATAAAGTATTTCTTGAGATCTTTTGTTAATTTCTTTTGCATTGTCATTTAAATAAACCGCTCCAAATGGATAAGCATTGACATTATATCCACCAGCTTTTTCAATAAGATCTGCAAGAGTATCTCCTGAGGCCATAACATATGTTCCTGGCTTTTTCACAGCACCGAAGATTTTAGCTTCTCTAAAGGGGAATTCTCTTATATATATCATGTCTCCATCTGATGGACTAATATCATCAAACTGTTTTTTGTTTGCAATTGGAATAGATTTCATTGTTCCATCAAGCAAACGCTCCAAAGATATATTTTGAATATCTGCTGATTGTTTGAGACCATTTGCATACCTTAAAACATCATTTAAAAACTGATTATCAGTGATTTCATATTTTGCAGGACGCTTTACTGCACCATCTATAGATACGACATTTTTTCTTGACTCAACAAAGACAACATCACCAGATCTTAAACGTTTTTTTAGGTTATAGTTGCCATCAATTAAAAGATCATATACGTCAAGAGTTTCTATAACTTCATTTTTTCTAATTAAATTTATTTCTCTATAAGAACCATATTCACTTACTCCACCTGCTACAGATAGCGCCTGTAAAATATTAGAGTTACCTGTAAGAGTATAAATACCTGGATTCTTTGCATTTCCGGTTACTAAAATATTTACGTCCCTGATTGAACTTAGACTTATGAAAGCCTCAGTACCAAACATAGCATTATTAACCTTTGATTTTATAAGATCTGAGGCCTCACTCAAGGACAATCCTGCAACAACAACTTTACCTATATCTTCAAGATTTATTGAACCATCGCCGCCTATTGGAAAATTATTAATAAAATCCATTTGACCAACTAATTGAATTTTAAGAACATCTCCAACATCAAGAACATAAGATGGTTCAGGATTAGGTTCATTAATTGGCATAAATGAAGTTTGAAAAGTGTTAAAAAAATTTGAACCAAAAAGTTTTAAATCTTCTCCTAAACGAAGACTATCATCGCTACTAAGTCTTTTTTCAAGTTCTTCTAGATCGGTCTCAAGTCTTTTCTTTAAACTAATGAGCTCCTCAGCTTGCTGCAATTTTGAGGAATATTGATATGGCCTGTAGTTTTCGTCAGTACTTTTATCTTGCTCATCCGCCCTTTCAAGGACATCTTTCCTAATATCATCTGGTAAGCTATCAAGGAAATTTTCGTCAAGTTCTTGAGAAGATAATGAAATAGAAAAGAAAAAGAAAAATATTATGAATTTAGTCTTATGCATTTTTTTATTATATTTGTAAAAATCATTAAACAACACTATTAGTATTAGTTTTATCGATTCCTGGAATATTTACACCTCTAATTTTAAACGAATTTTCGATTATAACATTCATAATATCATTTACTTCGGATTCAGTTATTGTTTTATGGGGATTTTGAAAAATAAATCTAAATCCAATCTTAATTTCTTCAGTTTTTTCATTATTGTAATAATCAAATATAAATACTTCTTTTAAAAGTTCATTTTTAAAATTTAAAATGTAATCTTGCAATGCATAACTATTTTCATACTCTGTAATAGAAAATGAAAGATCTCTCTTAGATGAAGGAAATTCAGAAATTTTTACATATTTGTATGCTTTTTCTTCTTGTAAGTTATTTTTAATTTCATAATCAATTTTAATAGTTGAATCTATCTCAATTTCGATATATATAATTTCATCTTTTGATTTTGAGTTTATGTTTTCTCTTGAAATAATTTGAAAGTCATTCGGTTCAATACCGATGATGTTATTGCTTAGTAAGTTCATAAGATACTTTTTATTAATTTTTTTTGCAAAATCTTCATAATTATTATCAACTCTTCCACTAGCAATAATTCCTAATAGTTTTTTTCTACTTTCTATTTTTGTTTCATAAACATCAGAAACTTCAAATAGCTTTAAACAGTCTTTTTGTCTTCTTTCATTATAGGCAAGGTTTGCTAGCAACGATTCTTTCAAGTCTCTTCTTAGAAATGATCTGTTTGAGTCAAGAGGATTGTCTATTTTTACAGAGCTATTATCCCCATTGGGTACAAATGGATCATTAATAACTTCATAAAAACCATGTTGTATTAAAAAATTTTTAATTTTTTCTTCTTTAATATTAAAATTCTCATTGCCCATAGGAGGGATTTCAAAAATTCTCGATTCAATATTGTTGTAACCAATTACTCTTGCAATTTCCTCAGCTATATCATTAATTGATTTAATATCATGCCTGTAAGAAGGTGTTTGAATAATATCATTGATAATTTTGAATCCAAGATCTAAGAGGTATTTTTTACATTCTTTATCTTTAATCTTTGTTCCCAGAATACTGTTAATCTTTTCTAAATCGTATTTAACATTAACATTATCAATTTCTAAAAATGTTTCTGAATACATCTCGGCATTAATAATATTTGTATGCTCTTCAACAATTTTTAAAAATCTTCTCAAAACATACTCGTGTGAGCTCATGTCTGTATTTCTCTCAAATTTATGAGCTGCATCTGAATTAATTCCATATTTTAATGCTTTCCCTAAAATCATTTCAGGATTGAAATATGCGCACTCAATCAAAACTGACTTTGTTAAATTATTGCAGGCTGTGTTTTTTCCGCCAATAATGCCAGCAAGATTTATAACATCGTTTTTACTGTTTAAAAAAACCTGTTCGCCTTTTTTCAGACCAATGGTTTTGTCGATGAGCGTTTCAAATTTTTGATTTGAGTTCAGGGTATCAAGTATAAAATTGTCCTCAACGGTAGAACTATCATAGCAATGAGTTGGTTGACCTGTTTCATAAGAAATATAGTTTGATATGTCAGTAAAAAAATTATTTTTATTATTACCGAGTTCAGAAAAATAACTCTCAATATCTTCATTATATGTATCTGGTATATTGTCAATTTCTAGTTTCAAAAAAGAAATTTTAGGACAAAAATCTAAAAGATGATTTTTGAATTTAAGCTGTAAATCAGTAATGCTCTTTTCATATACATTATCATTTATTTCGACATCATAAAATGGATTTAAATCTCTTATTAAGCCCATTATTGATAAGCAGTCTCCTCTGTTCGGAGTAAATTCAATGTCAAAGATATTATTTGAGACTTCATGCTCATGTCCAAGTTGAATTAGTTTCTCAGATAAATCATTTATATCAGGTTTATTCTTGATATATTTTGTAAGATGTTTATAAAGAATTTTCATTTGAACTGATTTAAGAAATCTAAATTTGATTTATAAAAATCACGAATATCATTAACTCCGTATTTCAACATTGCAATCCTTTCAACTCCGAGACCAAATGCGAAACCAGAATATTTTTCAGGGCATATATTACAATTTTCAAGAACAATTGGATTAACAATACCGCAACCAAGAATTTCTAACCATTTACCTTCTCTTGAGAGAATATCTACTTCAGCTGAAGGTTCGGTGAATGGAAAATATGATGGTCTAAATCTTATTTGAATGTCTTTACCAAACAAGAAGAAAACAATTTTATAAATAATATCTTTTAAATTAGCGAAGCTTATTTCTTCGCTTACATAAATGCCCTCAACTTGATGAAACATTGGTAGATGAGTTGCATCATCATCTTTTCTATAAACTTTACCAGATGAAATGAAAGCAATCGGAGGAACTCTATCTAACATTCCTCTTATTTGAACAGGTGAAGTATGAGTTCTAAGAACATTGGACTTTTCATTAACATAAAAAGTATCATGCATTTGTCGTGCAGGATGATTCTTTTTGATGTTTAACAAGTCAAAGTTGAATTCCTCTGTTTCAATCTCTGGACCATCAATAACTTCAAAACCTAACTTAATTAAGAAATCTAATATATTCTTTTGCGTTTGTTTTATGGGATGGTGTGCGCCTCTATTTCTTTTAATTAATGGAGGTTTAATGTCCTTAGATTCTGACATTAATAGGATATTAATTTATTGCTGAATCAACAATCTTTTTAAATGTTGCATTATCAGATATTGCTAAATCTGAGAGTATCTTTCTATTAATAACAATATTTTTATCTTTCATGGATTTAATTAGTTTAGAGTATGAAATTCCCATTTCTGAGGATCCTGCATTAATTCTTGATATCCATAAAGATCTAAATGTTCTTTTTCTATTTTTCCTATCGCGGAAAGAGTATTGAAGTGCTTTAATATTGGATTGCTTTGCAGTTTTATACAGCCGGCTCCTAGCTCCATAATGACCTTTTGTACTAGTCAGAACTTTTTTATGTCTTTTTTTAGCAGTAGTTGATTTTGTGACTCTTGGCATGATTATTTTATTAGTTTTGAAGCCATTTTAAGAACAACTCCATTAAGTTTATTTAGTCCTCTATTATGTCTTTTTCTTTTAGTAGACTGTTTTGTAAGTATATGATTTCTATTTGCACCTCTACTTTTCAATGAGGATCCTGTCCTCTTAAAACGCTTAGAAGCACCTGAATGACTTTTTAATTTATATCCCATAATATTTATAAAAATTATTTCTTTTTAACAGGTGATAAAACCATTAACAACTGCCTACCCTCTAGGGATGGTTCTTGATCAATCTGAGCGATATCTTTAACATCATCCTTAAGTTTATTTAGTAAATCTAGGCCCATTTCACTATTTAAAATTTCTCTACCCCTAAAACGGACCGTTATTTTAGTCTTATCTCCGTCAAGAATAAAGCTTTTTATTTTTTTAAGCTTAATATTGTAGTCACCAACATCAGTAGAGGGTCTAAACTTAATCTCTTTAGTAGTATTTCTTTTAACCTTTAATCTTGAAACGGAGGTATTTTTTTTCTTGTTAAAGACATGTTTGCCATAATCTAAAAGTTTACAAACTATTGGGTCAGCATCTGACGGAGAGACCTGAACTAAATCTAATGAAGCTGCTTCAGCAGCCTCCAAAGCTTTAGCAAAAGATAATAGTCCTTGATTTTCACCATCAGATCCAATGAGCATTACTTTATCAGCCCTAATTTTTTCATTAATTGGAGTTTTGTTTTTTCTAGAAGAAGCTATGGTGATACCTACAAATTAAAGTGAAAATAGGATGGACATTAAGGTATTATATTAAATGTAATAGTTATATGAAATTTATCATTTGTCATTGAGTGCTGATTTTATACCATTAGACACATTATTCGCAATGTTTTAACTTAAGGCTCAAGAAAATATTTTTCCCAGTTACCATCAATTTTTTCATATGCCTCTCGTTTATTAATTCTTGACGGATGACCTTCCCAGAATTCAAAGTAATAAGGTGAAAACTTAAAACCACCCCAATAATCTGGACATTCAAGTAAATCTTTATTTTCTTTAGTATCCTCATACTTCATTTGAATGTCCTCATAAGTTTTTATTTTTTCGGATTGCTTAGAACTAATTGCTAAAGCATTTTTGTCTTTTGATCTGTTGCTAAAGTATTCTTTATTATATTCTTTTGATGTCTTGCTTATTTTTGCTTTCATTCTAATTTGAACATTTATTGAAGACCAATGTATTAAAGCACTTATTTGACTATTTGTACTGAATGCTTGAGATTTGGGAGAATCATAATTACTGAAGAAGATAAAATCTTTAACATCGATAAATTTTAAGTTAACAAATCTTGAGTCAACTTCATTGGTTTTACAATTGTATGAAGATATTGCTATTGCTTCAATTATATTCTGTCCTGCTTCCAGAGCCGAATTATATTTTTCTTTAAATTGAACATATGGGATTTCTTCACTTAAATTTTTAAACTTAATCATTTTTGTATTTCATATAACTACCATCAAGAATAGCTTTCCACCATTTTTGATTTGATAGATACCATTCTACAGTCTTACGCAAACCTGAATCAAAATCTTCAATTGGGTTCCAGTTTAGTTCATTTGAAATTTTTTCAGCATTAATTGCATATCTAAAATCACCTCCAGGACGATCTTCTACAAAAGATATTAATTCTTTATATGATCTTATTTTCTTAGAATGACTTGGAGATAATTCATCAAGGATAGAGCAAATAGTATTTACGACACTCAGATTGCTTTTTTCATTGTTGCTTCCAATATTATATGTTTCTCCTGATTTACCATTTTTTAAAACTTCAACAAGAGCTCTTACATGATCATCAACAAATAGCCAATCACGTATCTGTTCTCCCGAACCGTAAATTGGGATGGGTTTACCTTTAAGTGCATTAATTATCGTTAATGGGATTAGTTTTTCTGGGAATTGATATGGACCATAATTATTTGAACAATTTGTTACTAATATAGGTAGGCCATAAGTTCGCCCCCATGCCCTTACTAAGTGATCTGATCCAGCTTTCGAGGCAGAATATGGAGAACTTGGATTATATGCGGTTTCCTCGCTGAAAAAATTACCAGTTTTTTGAAGATCTCCAAAGACTTCATCTGTGGAAACATGATGAAATCTAAAATTATCTTTTTTTGAATTCTTTAAATCAGACCAATAAGTCCTAGATTGTTCTAAAAGAGTATACGTTCCAAGGACATTTGAAAAAATAAATTCTCTTGGCCCACTAATCGATTTATCAACATGAGATTCAGCTGCGAGATGCATTACTGCGTCTGGTTGGTAATTTTTAAAACATCTTTCAATATCTTCAAAAGAACATATATCGATATTTTCAAAAAAATATCTATCAGATTTATCAATAGAATTAAGAGATTCAAGATTGCCTGCATAAGTCAATTTATCAATATTTATTATTGAATAATCTGTATTATTAATAAGGTGCCTAATGACTGCTGAGCCAATAAAGCCTGCGCCACCTGTAACAATTATTGTTTTAGCCATTTTTAATAACCCATGAACTTAACAAAATATCTAATGATTTTTTCCAATTATCACATGTTAGCCCAAAATTTAATTCTATTTTCTTACATTCCAGCTTTGAATTCTGAGGTCTTTTAGCTTTTGATCTTAAATCGCTAGAATTTATCCTAGTAACGTTTACAGACTTTTTAATCAAGCCCTTGCTATTTGCTTGCTCAAAAATCTCTGATGCAAAATCCGCCCATGAAACATATGGAAAACCACAAAAGTGATATGTACCCCACCTTTTGTCTCTCAAACTTGCATTATGCATCTTAAAAATGATTTTCGAAATTGCATTTGATATTGATATTGCTGAAGTCGGCGAGCCAATCTGATCTTCAACAACACTTATTTCATCTTGTTTACTACCAAGATTGATCATAGTTTTAACAAAATTTTTACCTTTGTTACCAAAAACCCATGCAGTTCTCAATATTATATGCCTCTTGCAGGATTTTCTTATATTTTCCTCACCATCAAGCTTTGATTTTCCATAGACACCAATTGGGCCAACATTATCTTCTTCGGTGTAAGGTTTAGATGATTTTCCATCAAAAACATAGTCAGTTGATATGTGAACAAGCATCGCATCAATTTCTGTACATAGTTCTCCTAATTTTCTTGGCAATTTACTATTTATTTCATATGCTTCATTTTCTCTATCTTCTGCCTGATCCACGTCTGTATATGCAGCTGCATTTATAATTGCATTTGGAGAAAAATCGTATATCGCTCTCTTTAACATATCAAAATCTTTGAAATTAAAATCATCTTTAGTAAGTTCATAAATCTTTATATCTGACATAGAAGACGAATAGGATTTTGAGTCATTACTTATTGATCTTCGCAATTCACTACCTATTTGACCATTTGCTCCAAGAATACAGACTTTCATTGAAATTTTGGTAACTCTGCGTCATTTAAACTTAAACCAGCTGAATCTTTTAAAGATAATATAGGATCACTTTTGTTTGTTGGCCAATCTATGTTGATTGTGTCATCGTTCCATATAATGGTTTTTTCTGACTCAGGATCATAAAATTCGGTTGTTTTATATACTACTTGAGCTTCATTGGAAGTAACCAAAAATCCGTGAGCAAAATCTGGAGGAATCCACAATTGTTTTCTATTATTCTCATTAAGTTTAATGCCAAACCAAGATCCAAAATTTGGAGAACCTACCCTAATATCAACTGCAACATCAAATATTTCACCTTGAATTACTCTAACAAGTTTTCCTTGAGGTTTGTATATTTGATAATGAAGGCCTCGAAGAACATTTTTGGATGATTTACTGTGATTGTCTTGAACAAAATTTGGTTTTATGCCAACCCCGATCTCAAAATCTCTTTCATTATAGCTCTCGTAAAAATAACCACGAGAATCATCTACAAAAGTTGGTTCAACAACCCAAACCCCGGTTAAGCTTGATTGATATGCATCTAGTTTCATTTAAGATTCCTGATCATTAGATGATTTTTTAGCAACCATTATCAGATTTGGAGAAAAAAATTTGTTATTTTTAAATTGAGGAAATAAAAAAGACATACTTATACTTAAAATTTTTATAATTGTAATTACAAAATAGTGATGAAGAAAAAATAGAACCCCATCATTTCCGTTTATTTTTTTTTGCCCTTCTATTTTTAGTGACCCATATCCAGCAGATTGACTAAGGGATTCAATTGCTACGGTTCCTAAAAAAGATATGTGAGTAAAATCTCCATTTTGGTTATAGAGTCCAAAGGGTGAATCTCCATTAGGAAATCTTGCAATAAATATGCCACCTGGTTTCAATAATTTTCTTACATTTAAAAAAAGTCTTTCAAGATTTTCACTATTAAGGTGCTCAAGAACATCGAAAGCACAAACACATTCAAAATAGTTTTCTTGAAGCGTTTCATATTCGTTTCCATCGAAAACTTTAAAACCATTATCTTTCGCTTGTTTAAGCAAATTTTGATTAACCTCTGTTCCATATATTTCCCATCCAAGATTTTTGCAATAATTTAGAAATGAGCCATTGCCAAAACCTATTTCGAGGATCTTTAGATTTCTTGATTTATGAAGGTTTGATCTAACATATTTATCATAAAAAATTTTTTCGTCTTTTCTTATCTCTCCAAATACATTCCAATTTTTCCATTTAGAATACCTTTCATCATATTGCATTTAATCTCCCCTATTTAATTCTAATTTTGATTATTTTATCTACTTACTCCGATTCTAAAAATTGCATCAAATAATTTTGGTAGTAGGAATCTCCCATATTTAATGTTACATCTCTAAGTTGTTCTTTGTCCAAAAGACCTTTTTTGTATGCTTCAACTTCCAAGCAAGCAAGATTAATTCCATTTTTTTTATTTAGTAAAGAAACAAACTCAGATGATTCTTGATAACTCTGATGCGTTCCAGCATCAAGCCATGTTGATGTCTTATCTAATACTTCAACTTGTAAATTTCCCATTTTAAGGTACTCGGCATTAACATCAGTAATTTCTAATTCGCCTCTTGCTGACGGGGTCAATGAAGAAGCAATTTCATGCGCATTTGAATCAAAAAAATATAAACCTGTAACTGCATAATTACTTTTAGGATTTGATGGTTTTTCAATAATAGATATTGCTTTTCCTGAAGAATCAAATTCAACAACCCCGTATCTTTCAGGATCTTTTACTTCGTGAGCAAAAACTGTTGCACCATTTAATCGTGAGCCTGCTGAAATTAATTTTTCTTCCAATCTTTGGCCATAGAAAATATTATCACCAAGAATAAGTATGCAACTAGAATTATCTATAAAGTCTTTGCCTATTAAGAGCGCTTGTGCAATTCCCTCTGGTTTTTCTTGTACTTTATAACTTATATTAATTCCGAGTTGAGATCCATCTCGAAGAAGTTTTTTAAAAAGAATATCCTCTCCAGGATTGCATATTATAAGAACATCTATGACTCCAGCAATTATCAAGGTTGATAGAGGATAATAAATCATTGGTTTGTCATAAATTGGCAAAAGTTGCTTTGAAATGCTTAAAGTTAAAGGATGAAGGCGTTTACCCGAACCGCCAGCCAAAATGATGCCTTTTTTGATACTCATTTATATAAGAGTGTTTTGAAATTAAAATGCATAATAGTTTTCATATTTAGGGTCTTATTATAGTGATGACACAAATTTTTTTGCAGTTTTTTTCCAACTAAATGTATTAATTACAGCCTCACGAAGATTTGCTTGATAATCTGAATCTATTTCTTTTGTAGCTTCTTTTAAAGTTTTTTCAATATCCTCAATATTATAGGAATCAAATGTTCCGTTAACATATTCAGCTAGTTCTGTTAACGCCGAATTGTTAGAGCAATATGATCTTCCTCCAGCTGCAATTGCCTCTATAGGCGGAATACCAAAACCCTCTCCGTGAGAAGGATAAATTGAAGCAACTGAATTTTTGTAAAGCCAATTTAATTCATTTCTTGATATGTTTGATAAAACTAAAATTCTATTAGTTTCTGAATTAATTAATTCTCTGGTTAACTCTGGATAATCAAGATCGGGATAGCCTACTAATATTAATTTATAGTCTTTATCGTTATTTTCGCAAAATTTTTTGAAAGCCTTTATTAAAAGATGTTGATTTTTTCTTGGTTCAAATCGACTTACATAAATAAAAAATTTGCTTGGATATATCTCTTTATTTATTTTTATTTCCTCTAAATTTTTACCTTCGTCAATTGCATTTGGAGCTATCAAAATTCTATCCAAAGGGACTGAGAAGTGTTTTGAAATCGAAGAAGCTGAATAATTTGAAACGGTGGAAACTATTTCGCTTGTTTTTGATGATATATAAAATAATAACTTTCTCTGAAATCTATATTTAAATGAAAAATATTTTGGGAAGTCCAAAAATAACAAATCATGACATGTAACTATCCTTTTTGAGAACTTCAATATTGGAGCTATATAATTGTAATGAGTAAAATCTGGCTTTAATTTATATTCAAGATATGGCAAAGAAAATAGAAGTCTTTTAAATTTATTTTTGGTTGAAAGCTTTATCCATCTTATATTCTTATGAGATAAATTATGTTTATCGATACTTTCTTTGTAACAGCATGCAATATATACTTCTGCGAGATTAAGTTCAGCAATTGCCTTATAAAGGCCACTTAAATATGTTGTTGTCCCTTGAGGCTGTCCGTCTAATATATGACCATCAACTAAGATTTTTGGAATCTTCATGGAGCATTATTTCCGATAAAATTAAACAATATTGTCTTTTTTTACTGCATCATAATCTGATGATGCCATCATTTCGACAAGACTTTTGAAGTCTATTGTTCTTTTCCAACCTAAATCATTTTCTGCCTTTGAAGCATCGCCAAGAAGTAGGTCAACTTCTGCAGGCCGAAAAAATTTTGGATCTACGCTTATTACACACTTATTTGTTTTTTTATTAATGGCTTTTTCATTAACTCCTTCACCCTCCCAGGCTAAATCCATGCCTAAAGATTCAGCTGCAATAGTAGCAAATTCTCTAATTGAATGAGTTTCCCCAGAAGCTAAAACATAATCAGATATCTTTTCTGAAGTTGTCATAAGATGCATGCCTTTTACATAGTCTCCTGCAAAACCCCAATCTCTTTGAGCTGAAAGATTTCCTAACTTAACGACATCTTGTTTGCCTTGAGCAACACGAGATAACGATAGAGATATTTTTCTAGTAACAAATTCCTGACCTCTAATTGGAGATTCGTGATTAAATAATATGCCAGAACAGGCTTTCAGCCCATATGACTCTCTGTAGTTTTTTGTAATCCAATGTCCAAAAAGTTTTGAAACACCATAAGGACTTCTCGGATAAAAAGGAGTCGTTTCAGATTGTGGAGGTGAGATTGCACCAAACATCTCTGAAGTTGAGGCCTGATAAAATCTTGTTTCTGGGCTATATTCTCTTATTGTCTCAAGAATTCTTAAAACTGCAACTGCATTTATGTCAGTTGTAGTCAAGGGTTGTTCCCACGATGCACCAACAAAACTCTGACCACCCAAATTATATATTTCATCAGGTTGAGTACTCTTAATAACCCTAGTTATGTTCGTTAATTCGGATAACTCGAAATCAATAAGCTCAACCTCTTTTTCGATTCCCAAATACTTTAATCTAGGCAAAATTTCCGCACTTCTTGAACTTCTTCTAACTGCTCCAAATACTTTATAACCAAGTTCAAGTAAGTATTGAGCCAAATAAGCACCATCTTGGCCAGAAATACCAGTAATAATTGCTTTTTTTGACATATTTTTCCCTATTTAAAAATAAATCTGTCAGCTATCTTAATAATTTAAAATAGGCCTGTGAAACAGATGCCCAATTATACCTTTGCAAGGCAATTTTATGAAGCAAAGACTGTTTATTTGATTTATTATATGGTTTCTTGATAAGCTCAATTAGATCAGACGTATTAGCAAAATAATCTGCTTTTTCATCAGTAGTAATTCTATTAAAGTCACAGTCGAAACATAAAATAAAATCACTATAAAACATTGCTTCTACAAGAGAGGGATTTGTGCCTCCAGCAGAATGACCATGAACGTAACCAATAGAATTTTTTCTATAAAAATTTAGTTTGTCATGATCATATATTGGATCAAGAAGATTAATATTTTTGTAGTTTTGAAATTCTTTTCTTAGGCTATTGCCATATTCTGATTTATCCCAATTACCTATAAAAACAAGATTAGTCTCAGAAACTTTACTGAATGCATTAAGAATCATCTTAATATTATTTTCAGGCTCAATTCTGCAAATACCTAGAAAATATTTTTGTGAATGATTTGTCGTCAAGTCTCGATTTTCACTTACTGATAGAATGTCAATATGATCTCCGCCATAGGGAATTACATTACTCTTACACATATATTCGTTTTTTATATAATTTGCTACAGCTTCATTGTCAGCAATTATTTCATCAGAAAAGCGTACAGCTAAATACTCAGAAAACTTAAGAAATTTTGACGGTAACCATGACCATTTTTCCCGCCTCCACTCAATACCATCAACATTCGTAACTACTTTTCCTTTAAAAAATATTTTATAAATTGGTATAAATAATGCTCCGGAACAACCTAGAATTAATAAACAGTTCGATTTGTCTAGGCCAGATTTTATCATTGAGACAATGTCATAAAGTATGCTAGAAATTCCATTAGGGTTTAAGTTTATATATCTAAGTTTTGCTCCTTCATACTCTATTTCCTCAGAACTACCTGAACAATAAACAACTATCTTTAGTCCTGATTTCTTTAGCGGAGCATTTCTTACCAAATGTTCAACAAGTGTCTCAAATCCACCATATGCAGCAGGTATTCCAGCACTTCCAATTATTGATAATTTATAACTCATTAGAAAAAATTAAATTTAGCTAAAGATTACTTCTTAAATTTTAAGAAAAATATTAATTTTGTATTATCGAGCATTTATATTTTTTTATTAAGAGCATAATAATATTTTAGCATTTTTATTATGTAAATAAGTGTGACGAATGAAAGCCTAAACAAGATATAAACATATAAAAAATCTTTTACTGATGTTATTGAACAAATTAAAACTAACAATGCTGTAGAAATTGCAACATAAACATTAGTATTTACAAATGGCTCAATGCCCCTTCCTTTAAGTAGAATTACACTAAAGTGGTATAAAGGAATATAGCCACAGCTAATACAAAATAATAATAAGAGATCTTTATTTAAAAACTTTTCATTATCAAATATCAAGTAAAAGATATCCAATAGATCATCAAAGAAGATAAGGCACAATATCAGGACTGAATAAATAAAAATTAAATTCTTAATAACAAAATTTTTATAGGATAAATCGTTTTTCTCTATCATATGAGGTATTCGAGGTCCAATGACAGTCGCTCCGATACACGTAAATGAGAGAAAAGCATTTAAGAGATTTGATGTTAGAAGTAACTGAGCTGCTTCAGTTGCTGACAAAACAAATGGCAATAAGAGTGGGAAACCTTGGGTAAGAACATATCCTGCAGTCCATGAAACATTTGCTTTGGAAACATTATGAGATATAGCATGCTCATTATTTGTTTTTCGTAGTGCAAAATAATCAACTGCAAGAAATTTACAATTAAACAAAATATAAATTGAATAACAAAAAAAAGTAACAGTGGGAATTATGTATATAGCTTTTATATCTTTTAAAGTTACAACATAAATCAGATATACAAGCATGCTTAATATTGGAGCTATAGACTTTACTAAAAGAGCTTGGCGAACATATCCATAACCTTCAGAAATACAGATGATCGGATATAAGTTAAAACTTAATCCCATCATCAAAACACAAAAAATATATTGATATGTATATTCGTTTAACATACCAGAGAACATTGAGTTATATAGAAGAAAGGCAGCGATTGCTGAGATAATATAATAAATAGTTAATTTAAAGAATCTCCTTCTAAAATACTCGACAAGAAAAGTTAGTTCTTTTTGATTGCCAAGCCTTCGATTATATTCGTATGTTAATACAGTTCCAGCACCTCCCTCAAAAACAACTAATATTGAAAAAAGTCCTGCCAAAATAAAAAAATATTGAATTAGTTCTGCAGTTAAAAATGTTGCAAAGATAAATGTCTGTAAAGGAACATTTGCAAATGCAAAAACTCTTACAATACTCAAGTAAAATATATCCTTGAAAAAATATTCTTTCATTTTAAAAAATCATAGAACGACAATAAAAATTTTTTTACTACTCTTATTCTTATAAATCTAAAAATAACCTTATTAATTAAACTTTTGTTAAAGTACGGTGCTAGTAAATAATCTATAAAAATTGATTCTTTTTCATTCAGTGTTGGATACCAACGTACGTATGATCTTCTTATTCTTGCTGAGACGAGCTTCATTTGATAATTAAATATTTCATCTCCAACTATATTTAATTTAAGCATGAGTCTGTAATGTGAAAAAATTAAGAGGCACAAAGTTGAAAGTCCATTATAGTCAAGAATATCTTGCTCCTCAGCAGAAAATAATACCTTTCCATCATAAAAAGAGTCTCTTGAATTATTTGCAAGTGATGTGAATGCAGGTCCATAAATCCCTCTTGTCGAATTAAAATATTTTAGTGGAAAAATTTCTAACAGTTTTTTTGCTTCTTTTAAGATTAGACATTTACGATAAACTAACCCTGACATGTGACCAACAGAAGGGTAATTCATGAGTTGAAAACCGTATTCAAATTTACACGAATTTGTTGGTCCAATCGGTGAATTTTTATGTTTAAATTTAGCAGACTTATAATTGAAAGCATACAGATCAAAATCTTTCGAAATAGCATCTAAAATAATTCGTATACCATTTGGTTCAAGATAATCATCGTCAGCAAAAATCAAAAGATAGTTTCCATTTGCTTTTAATAAACACTCGTATTGACTTGCCGACATACCAAAATTTTGATCAAGTCTATAATATGAAAAGTTATCTAATTCTTCATATTTTTGACAAACCTCATGTGTTTGATCTGTAGATGCATTATCAATAACTATTAATTCAACATTGCTATGTGCATTTAATTGAGGAGCTATACATTCTAGACTTTTATTTAAATAACTAGCTCTATTAAAAGTTGGTATTGCAATAGTTAATTGAATATCATTTTTAGAGACTTTTGAAATTAAATTATTCATGAATATTAATCTGATAATCTTTTAAGGTATAAATCAACTTGTTTTTCATATAAGTCTAAAGTGCAATCAAATTCTCTCTTTTTCATTGATTGATCTCTTTTTAAAGATAATCCAATACCTTCATAAATTTCTATAGATGAAGTACCCACATAAATTTCTTTATTCTTTGATGCTTCTCTGAGTTCGATAATATCAGTACAAATTATATTTGCTCCAAATGCTTGACCCTCTGCAGCTGGCATACCATATCCTTCATAATAAGTTGTCATATAGACACGAATAGCTCTTGAATATAGCCAAGCCAGTTCATCCTCTTCAATAGAATTTAACAATATTGAGTGTTCCATTTTACCAAGTAAATTTTTTACCTCTTCTTCAAACCAACTCTGCGAACTGACCAGCAACAATTTATCAGAAATTAAGCCATTATCTACAGCATATTCATGTGCGACTAAAAGATTACAAATATTTTTTCTTGGTTCAATGGCACCAACATAAAGAGAAAAATTTTTAGGTATATCTTTTACTTTTCTAGTTTTAATATTTTTAAATTTTAATAAGCTGGGATTGATAATTAAATCCGCTGCTCTTCCATAAAATTCTTTTGATTTTCTTGAAGTACCCTCTGAAATTGTAATTAAATTTCTACAATTTTTAATACTCCAAAATGACGATAAACGATATATTTGCCTTGTAATAAATTTTACAGATTTAGGAAAAATCTTATGATTAAAATCGCATACTACTAAATCATAAACCTTGTTGAAGAATAAGGGGCGACAACCAATAAGAAAAATAGCAAAATCGAATTTATAATTTTTTAAAAAGTGCCCTAAAAAAAAATATAAATATGCATTTGCTGGAATAAAACGAAGATTATTAGCTAAAACTACTTTTACCTTAGATGAAAGATTATTTAATGCTTCAGGATCAGGTTCTCTGGTGACGACTATAACATCATGTTTCTTTGAAAGACTTGATATAATATCCAATGCATAACGTCCGGTACCTGATTTTATATTTCTCAAAGCAAAGGCTTCAATTATGATTTTCATTTTAAAAAGCCTCTCACTAATTTAAAAACTTGAATTGGAATAATTTTAACGAACAGTTTAATTATAAAAAAGTAGACAAAATCTATAAGAAAAAATGATTTTACGCTTGCAGAACGGCCCTCAATTTTACTTCTTATTAAAAGCCTTGGAGTATATATAAAAGTAGCTTTAAGTAATTTTTGAATTGAAGAAAATCTAAATGATGGATTGCGCATCATAGAAATATAAAAAGCTCTTAACTCATTTATAAAAATGTTATCAGTTACTGACCTGTGTTTTGATGGAATATTATTACCTCTTTGCTTTAAGCACACCTTTGCTTCAAAGAAAATGTTTACTTTTCTCTCGCTCTTAGAAATTGAGTTATAAATAAGGCTTGCATACTGAAATGACTTTGGTTCTGAGGAAGAATAATCAAATAATAGTTTTCTGCTATTTACAATGACAGAACTAATAAAAGAGAGCTTTTCTGAAAGGTTAGAAAACACATACTTAATATCTATTTCATTACCCACATTTCTGAAATATCTTTCTAAATAACCTTCACTTAGTTTATTTTCTAATTTATTGTCATATAAATCATAATTTAATATTGTTAAATCATTTTTTTGCGCCTTCTTTACAACATCTTTAGCATTGTCTGTAACAAAATCATCATCCCCTATTATCCAAAATAATCCTTTAGGTAAATTAAAAAAAGGCCATACAAAAACATCATCTTTGACGTTTTTGTCAAAAATTACTACACCAGAATTATCAAGCTGAGAAAATTCATTAAAAACAAGTTGTTTTACATTATCAGTAGCTCCATTTAAAAGGAAATAAATATTATAATTTAGGCCATCTAGAGATCTGGATATTGAATCATAAAGAACAAGAAGTTCTTCTTCTCGTTCAAAAACTGGAATACAGACTTGTAAATCAACCTCTTTCTTTAAAGGTTTAACTATAATTTCTGGCATTTGTAGAATTTAATGAAGCACATGCCGCCATTATTGATAAGAATATAAGCCCTTGATATTGAAGAACACCGCCTGAAACTAGTTGCGTTATCAGAATTATATAAAAACAAGATTTAGAAATTGACACCAAAATGGGATCACCTTCTTTAAGGACTAGAGAGGAGATAAACTTATACCAAAGTAAAAGTCCAAAGATTCCATATTTTAATAAAATATATAAATATCCATTATGCAAGATTGGAATTGATTCAAACTCTACATTCGCTAATGTCATTTCAAAGCCAAGCGGCAATCTAAAACCTAATCCTTTTCCAAAAAGCATCTCAAAGTAAGACCCACTTATAAACGAATTTAAAGCAACAGCTGACTCTACTGCCCTCCAATTTGAATGTAGATTTTGATTTTCGTCAGGAATAATCTCTTGAATGGATCTTAAAATTTTTCCTACAAAAGTATATGATTCAGAGTCGGCTGACACACCTAGAATTATCAATACGCTTACAAAAGCAATAACAGAAAATCTCATTATCCAGTTAAAGAAAACTCCAGACCTAATGCTGATATAAAAATAGGTCCATATTAAAAATGACAAAAGCATTGTGCGTGACTGAGTTATAAACATTAAAAGCATTGATCCAGTAAAAGAAATTAGTAGAGGAAAATATCTCATCCCATAAAATGACATCACAATAAACACAATGCCTAAATCGCCGGCTCCACCGGTAATATCTCTTATTGCTAATAGAGAAAAATTCCCATTAAATCCAATAACCAATCTAAAAATTACAGTAATAGTTACATATGCACCTGCAAGAAATAATCCATATATGAAATACTCTAAGGGCATATATCTTACAAGTGTATAACCAAGCAAGGTGGCTGCAAAAAAGTATAGTAAAAATGTTAAATCTCTTGCGATATCTATACCTAGTGCCATGTTGGGTATCGGAATAAATGCACATATCAAAAATGCAATAATTATATATTTGTCTCTAAAGGCATACTTATTGAGAACGATCAAAGATAATAAGATAATTGATGGAAAAAAATAAAAGAAAGAAGTTCCTCTTGGAAAATGTCCAAATGATAAAAATAGTATTACAACCAAGGCTAACTTTACAGGATTTATAATAGAGCTTAGTTGGTATGTATTCATGGCCAAATATTTTCTATGATATTTTTTTCATAAGATACTCAAAAAGTATATTGCTTTGTAACTAATTTAGAGTTAAGGCCTTCTGCAAAGGTATCTATCTCTATTAAAATTTTGGAAGAATCAACATTTAATTTAAATGGATATTTTTCTACATCAATCCCCGACCCAAGCCCCAACCTAATACCAACACCAGTAGGTTTATCAATATTTGATACAAATTTCTCATCAATCGGCAAATGCTCTGTCACACATAAACACTTTGCTCCACTCAAAGTAATATTTTTTAACATATTTTCTATGTCATCATTTGATAAATGTTGCAATACTTGACGAAGCAAAATAATATCGACTTTTGGTATTTGATCTTTTGATCCATCCAAATGAACAAAGTTAACATCTGTATCTGCAAATCTTTTTTTATTTTGCTCGATCATCATTGATGATACATCGGCTGCAATATAGTTTGAGACATATGGAATAAAATGTTTTCCTACCTCAAAGTCACCACATCCAAGATCTAGAACAGAAGGATTATCGAAATTTACCAATAAGCTTTTAATTGCTTTAATATACTTTTCAGTTAAATCTGAATCGAATGAGCCCTCTCCTGAAAAAAGTCTGTCATTGTTCTCCTCTTTTCCCCATAGTCTCTGTTCATATATGTTGTTAAAGATTTCGTTTGAATCCAATCTTGGTTTAAATTTTAAAATAGTAAGGTTTATTTTATTTTTAATTTTTTTTAAAAACCTAAGATAATCCATACCAATCTAACCCACATAAGAGCTCATAAAATTTATTAGTTCTCTTTTTTTAAATAGTGTTTAACAATAACTACTATCATGCCAAGCATTAATCCAACGAATGCAAAAATTATACAAATTATCGATCTGATGGGTTCAGCTTTTTTCTCCATTACTACTGGAGGATCAATATATGCAAAAACATAATATTCTCCAACCTCAATTAAAGAAAGTTGCTGAGTTCGACCTTGTAGAAGTTCTGCAATGACTTGTTTAACCTCTGTAAAATTTGTTTTTGCAATCTCTTCTTTTAAATATGTTACTGCTATTTCAGCTTCCACCTTGTCTTTGCTTCTGAAATAATTATTTAATTGATCTACGACAAGTTCAGTCCATTCTTGTGCAATAAAAGGAGATTGGTGCTTTACGGAGATAGTTACAAATCCACTATCCTGATCTTCTGCAACTAATAAGTGCTCTTTGAAAACCTCAAAACTCTCTTGAGCACTGGGGACTTGAGTTTGAGGATATTTAAAGTTTCTTACCCAAGTTTTAGAGGTTTTATCATAAATGTCTTTATCATAACTAATTAAATTGGTATTTTTATTCCATGAATCTAGAGCCATTAGGTCTGGAAGAAAAATATTTGGCATAAGATTATCAGCAAAAAAACTAAGTGAATATACTTTTTCGAGTGCTTTTACAGAGTTACTATCACTTGATTGAGATGATAAATCTATACCAGCAAGACCTGCAAGACCAGAATATGCTTTCATAGCTCCTCCAAGTCCACTTGATTGCTGCTCAGTTGGATATAGTAATGCTGAAGATTGATATATATTCGGCAAAGAAAGGCTATATAAAATCCCTAATATTGAAAAGCAAAAAATCATTGAAGCTATGATCCATTTTCCATTGATTATTGCTAAAAATAATTCTTTTAAATCAATTTCATCCTCTTTGATGTTTGTTTTATATATAGTTGAGTTATTGTCCATGCTCACAATTATATAGTTTTTTATTTTCTTTTGCGTTTTTATTAAACATAGTCTTGAAACGTATGGATATATGAGATTCTAAATATAAGATGGTAGATGAAGCAAAAATATGATCCATTAAGATAAAATGGCCAACAACCTAAAAGAGATAGAATCATATATAATAACAACCTTAATTATTGTTTATTTTATTGAGTAATTTTGCTAGATTTCTATAAAAACAAAAAAATTCTTATTACGGGTTCATCAGGTTTTGTTGGTTCTTGGCTTGCTTTTACTCTGAAAGAAATTGGAGCAAAGTTGTATGGAATTAGTCTTGAACCAAATACTTCACCAAGTTTATTTAAAATTCTAAATCTTGAAAACAGTATTAATCAGAAATACATCGATATTTGTGATATAAAAAATTTAGATGAAGCTATAAAGGAGATTTCTCCTGATATTGTTTTTCATTTAGCGGCACAGCCATTGGTCAGAGAAAGTTATCCAAGAATTGTAGAAACTTTCAATACTAATGTTATGGGAACTTTAAATGTTCTTGAATCATGTAAAAATTTAAATACAGAAATTAATGTTGTATGTATTACCACGGATAAATGTTATGAAAATGATGAGCATGGTGAAAGATTCAAGGAATCCGATCCTTTGGGTGGAAAAGATCCATATAGTGCTTCAAAAGCATGTACTGAAATAGTTACAAAGTCACATGCTTTATCATTTAAAAAACTCAAATTGTGTACTGCCAGAGCAGGCAATATTATTGGTGGAGGTGATTGGGCAAAAGACAGAATTGTTACCGATATAATCGAATCTATAAATAACAAAGAAGACATCTTAATTAGAAGTCCTAAAGCAATAAGACCTTGGCAACATGTAATTGATGTTGTGAATGGTTATTTAAAACTTGGAATTTATAATGAAGATAAAGAAGAGGTGTTTAATTCATTTAATTTTGGTCCAAGAGAAGAAAATGAAATTGATGTCAAAACACTCACTGAAAAATTCTTATCAAACTATAGTTCAAACAGTTCAAAAATAGTTCTTGATAACAATGAAAATCTTCCTGAATCACAAATATTAAGGTTAGATTCATCTAAATCAAAGAAAATATTAGACTGGGAGCCAATTATAAATATAGATAATACTGTTAAAGAAACTGCTCTTTGGTACGAAGCTTTCTATTCAGGAGAAGATGTTTGCGAACTCACTAAGGATCAAATAAGAAACTACCTAAACTAGTTCACTTATATCATTTAAGTATAAAAATGCGGAATCAATATTCTCACCGTAACCCCAACCTGCATATATAAATTTAATATCATTATTGTCGGAAGCTAAAAAATCGCCTTTTGTATCACCAATATATACGGTATTTGAAGGATTAATATTTAAATCTGTAATAGTATTTGCAATCAATGTAGTTTTATCTTTCTTTTTTGGGTCGTTAGCATCGACACAAAAATAATTTTCAAAAAAATGAATAATATTTTTGTTTTCTAGCATTATTTTTGTTGGAGCATGTCTTTTGTTGGTTATCAGAAGTAATCTCTTTTCTCTTTTTAAAATTTCAAGTGTCTCTCTCACATTCTTATATAATTGAGTTTTGTAGCAGTATTTAGAATCATATAACTTAATAAAATCAGACATCAATCTGTCAATTTTATCAATATCTTTTTCTTGAACTAGGCTTTTAAGTGTATCTTTTAATGGTGGTCCAATGATTGAATGATTAAAGTCATTATTAACATTTATATTGTTGATACGAAATATTTCTCTTAGGCAATCTAAAATTTCTGGAGCAGAATCAAAAAGAGTCCCATCTAGATCAAATATTAAATTATTTTCTTTGATCGACATCTAAACAGATATCATTTGTATTGATCTAAGAATAAGTCAATACTTTCGTATAAATGATTGATCATTTCGTCATCTAATCCATGATGACAAGCTAATAAAATACCTTGTTTCATTACTCTGTCTGCATTTACAAAATCATCAGCGTCTCCAATATATTTTACGTTCTTCATCATAGGTTGTCTGAGCACATTTCCAGTAAATACAACCCTTGTTTGTATATTTCTTTTTTCAAGAAAAATTTGCATATCTGTTCTACTGAACGGCGCATCTTTTTTCACAATCATTGGGAATGCAAGCCAGCATGTATAAGCTTTTGGATTTTGTTTTGGAAGAGAAAAATAATTAGAATATTTTGATAAAAACTTTATGTGAGAATCAAAGTGTTTATTTCTTAATTCCATATTTTTGTCAAGTTTATCAAATTGCACCAATGCGAATGCTGCACTTATTTCAGAGGGCTCTAGTTGATATCCCAGTTCTTCGAAAACAAATTTTGCATCATATTGAATGCCTTCTAACTTAACATTAAATCTGTTTTCAATGGCTTCACTTTCAACAAAAAGTGATGAGCTCCTCCCCCATGATCTCAATAAGCTACATTTATCTGCAATTGATTTATCAGATGTTACAATCATTCCTCCATTTCCAGCACCATTAATAATATGGGAACCGTAAAAACTTGTGATTGCAATGTCAGCAAAGCTGCCAGTTGAAACACCATCATAAGTAGCACCTATGGTATCAGCTGAATCAACAAGTATTTTTAAATTATGCTTATCAGCCAAATCTCTTATCATTGGCCACTCGCAAATATTTCCCATAAGATCTGGTGCAACAATTGCAGATGTATTG
>MDTD01130060.1_pt1 | contig 27592 bp, 27 predicted proteins | sample 811221 | NCBI WGS metagenome assembly MDTD01 (sample SAMN05326646, study PRJNA326480) | marine metagenome | isolation source: seawater | place: Pacific Ocean: South West | collected 2011 | reverse complement strand
CGGCGGAGCTCCACGAAAATACGCAAAGAGTAAAAAGAATTCGTCAAATAACGACTCGATGGACCCAATACCAGGGAATAAAAATTGGGGTGGACTAGCTAGAAAAGGGGTCCTCAGAGTTCACCATGACGATATAAAAGCAATCGAAGATCAAGCTATCCAAGCTGACCAAATAGAAGAAATCATTGAAGATCCTGACGTGTTACGTTTACGCGAAGAGCGGGCACAAAAGAGAGAACAAAGAGATGCCCGAAAAAGGGAACTGCAAGCAGAAGCTAAAGCGGCACTGGAGCGAGCTAATTCTAAGACTGTTCGTACAAGTGAAGACTTGAAGCGACCCCCTAAAATCAGACAACATAAACGCAAGCCACTTTCAAACAAGCGCAACAGTAAACAAGACGTAAGCGTCAAATTACGAAAGATTCTCGGTTCAGCAGAAGGTCAGAAAGCTTACAAACGGTTGAGAGAAGCAGACGCTTTTTTTCAGGAAGATCAATTCCGAGATGCCAAGAGAAAACTTACACCTTTAATAAAGAAAGCTGGGAAAGTTTCAGAGATACAAGAGCTATATGGCCTAATATGTTATCGCCTCAATGACTACGCAAATGCTGCTTTCTCTTTAGAACAATTCCGTTCCTTGGCTCAATCGACAGAACGTCACCCTATCTTAATGGATTGCTATCGAAGCGAGAATCGTTGGGAGGACGTCAAGTATCTCTGGGGCGAGTTAGCCGATGTTTCACCTGACGCCGCAACGGTCGCAGAGGGAAAAATTGTTTACGCCAATAGCTATGCCGATCAAGGAAATTATCCCAAAGCAATAAATATTCTAGAAAAGGGTTGGCGCGCTCCCCAGCGTCCTCAAGAACATCATTTGCGCAAAGCATACGCTCTAGCAGATCTTTACGACCGTGCTGGCATGCCAGTCAAAGCACGCGAATTGTTTGGTTGGATAAACGCAACTTCCCAAAACTATCTTGATGCTTTAGATAGGTATGAAGAGCTAACTTAGCTTCTACGTATTAGAAGCATCAAAAATGCTTTGAATTGAACTATCCAATAAACCATCAAATTCACTCTGTGATTGTTGAGCACTTAAACCTTCAGTTAAGGCCCGAGAAAAGCTAGCAACAACACCAGAATTACGAGACATTCGAGCATTTGCTTCTTCGCGAGAATACCCGCCAGACAGAGCAACAACACGCAGGATCTTCTCGCTCTCCACAAGGCCACTGTAAAAGTTGTCCTCGTCAGGCAATGTCAATTTTAGCATCACTGCATCTCCCTCTGAAAGGAGTTCCAGGTTCCGCATGATAGCATCACGCATAAGTCCCTCACAGGCTGATTTTTCAGGGCTGTGGATATCTACTTCTGGCTCTATTATTGGCATTAGCCCTGCCTGGAGAATCTGGTTTCCAATTTCGAACTGTTGATCTACCACAGCATTAATCCCATCTTCGTCGGCTGATTTAATAACCGAGCGCATTTTCGTACCAAAAATATGATTTTCTGAGGCTTTATCAAGAAGAGCAGCTAAACCAGTTATTGGTTTCATGACTTGGACGCCCTGTTGTTCATCTGCGAGCCCTTTATCAACCTTTAAGAACGGAACCACCTCTTTGACAGTCCAGAGATAGTCAGATGAACTCATTCCATCAATAGATCGGTCCATTGTATTCTCAAATAAAATAGCTCCAAGGATCCTCGAACCAGAGAAACTTTGACTAGTAATTATCCTCGTCCGCATTTCGTGAATGCGGTCAAACATTTCTTCGTCGCCGTTATATTCGGACCCATCAATTCCATATGCTTTAAGTGCTTTCGGAGTGCTACCACCGCTCTGATCAAGGGCCGCAATAAAACCAGATCCAGTACTAATTTTTTTTAATTGTTCGGTATTCATTTACAGGTCCATTCTTTGGTAATAATGTGCCTAGACTAGACCATAGAGAAGAAGTCTGCATAGCAAGTGGACTGATGAGAAATAAGTCACATACATATCTTTAGAAGGGTCAGTGCCAATTGATTAAGATACGAGTATCGTCAAGTTGTTGGATTAAGTAGGGATCAAGGGGGATTCCGTGGCCGATACCATTTCACAGCCAGAGATTAGAGAAGTCAACAGAATCATTGTTCGATTTGCCGGTGACTCTGGAGACGGAATGCAACTCACCGGAGAACGCTTTACAAGTGCAAGCGCACTTTTCGGAAATGATCTTGCTACCCTTCCCGAGTTCCCTGCAGAGATCAGGGCACCACAAGGAACGCTCGCAGGAGTTTCGGCGTTCCAAGTTCAGGTATCTGATCATGACATTACAACCCCAGGTGATGCGCCCAATGTTCTAATAGCTATGAATCCTGCTGCCCTGAAAAAAGAACTCTCAAAACTCGAAAATGCAGGAACAATAATTGTAAATCTTGACACTTTTGAGGAAAGAAATCTCAAAAAAGCTGGATATGTAGAGAATCCACTCGAAACAGGTGAACTAGCGGAATATACCTTGTTCAAAGTTCCCATGACTTCACTAACTAAAGAAGTTTGCAAAGAAATTGAAGGAATTAAGCCACGTGATGCGGAGAGATCAAAGAATTTCTTTGCCCTTGGACTAGTATCCTGGCTTTACCAACGGCCACTTGAACCAACACTTGACTGGATAGAAAAGAAATTCGGCAAATCTCCCCAAGTTGTCGCAGCTAATAACGCAGCCTTCAAGGCAGGGCATGCCTATGGGGAAACCACAGAGGCATTTGACTATGCATATGAAGTAAAGCCAGCTGCGCTAGAACCTGGTGAATACACCAATATAAATGGCAACACAGCTTTATCTTGGGGCCTCGTCGCTGCTGGTAAGCTATCCAACCGTCCGGTTTTCCTTGGTTCATACCCAATCACTCCAGCATCGGATATCCTCCACGAATTAGCCAAGCATAAAAATTTTGGAATCCAAACATTCCAAGCCGAAGACGAAATAGCGGCTGTTGCTTCCTCAATCGGAGCTTCATTCGCAGGTGATCTTGCTTTGACCACTACCAGCGGACCCGGTGTGGCCTTAAAAGGGGAAGCCATCGGTTTAGCTTTCAATCTAGAATTACCACTGGTAATCGTTGATATCCAACGTGGGGGCCCCTCTACTGGATTGCCTACGAAAACGGAAGCATCCGATCTCCTCATGGCTATGTACGGACGCCACGGCGAATCTCCAATACCAGTGATAGCACCCTACAGTCCCGGACATTGCTTTCATGTCGCTATCGAAGCTTGCCGCATCGCACTAAAGTACCGCACTCCGGTCATGCTTCTTTCTGACGGTTATTTGGCCAATGGTTCCGAACCATGGAAATTGCCAGATGTAGATTCATTGCCGGACATCTCAACAACTTTCACTACCGAACCAAACCATGTAGACGAAGATGGCAACTCCCACTTCTGGCCCTATAAGCGTGATCCAGAGACCCTGGCTCGCGCGTGGGCTATCCCAGGAACGCCCGAGCTCATGCATAGGATCGGTGGCATAGAAAAAGAAGAGGGAACTGGAAATATCTCATATGACCCATCCAACCACCAAAAAATGACTGACATCCGACAGACTAAGGTTGATAATATAGCCAACGACATGCCTCTCACTTGGGTAGAAGGCGACCTCGATGCTGATGTTTTGATGATCGGTTGGGGCTCCACATGGGGCTCAATAGCAAGCGCTGTGAAGCAAGCTCGAAGTGAGGGTCACAAAGTAGCACACGCTCACCTTATCCATATCAATCCATTCCCAAGGGACCTTGGGGAGGTCCTGTCACGCTATAAAACAGTAATTTGTCCCGAAATGAACATGGGCCAATTATCTAAACTCTTACGCGCTGAATACCTTGTGGATGTTAAACCTCTGAATAAAGTTCAAGGACAACCCTTTACAACAACTGAGTTGCACGAAACAATTCTGGTAGCTCTCGGAAAGAAATAAAATACAATATGACTGATACTGATACTGCTTCTGCCCCAGCAACTACAAAAGCTGACTGGACTAGTGATCAAGAACCACGTTGGTGTCCCGGTTGCGGTGACTACTCGATATTAACAGCAATGCAGCTCATGTTGCCTGAGTTAGACGGACGCCCTGAAGACACTGTTTTTATCTCGGGAATAGGATGCGCTGCAAGGTTCCCTTACTACATGAATACGTATGGAATGCATTCAATACATGGAAGAGCACCAGCAGTTGCAACAGGCCTTGCTATTTCTCGGCCAGAACTTGATGTATGGGTTATCGGTGGGGATGGAGACATGTTGTCTATTGGAGGTAACCATCTCATACACGCAATGAGAAGGAATATTGATTTCACAATTCTTCTCTTTAATAATCAAATATATGGTCTAACAAAGGGCCAATATTCTCCGACGAGCGAAGTTGGCAAAGTCACAAAATCAACTCCAATGGGCTCAATAGATCAACCATTCAATGCCGTAAGTATAGCTTTGGGCGCCGAGGCCACATTTGTGGCTAGGACGCACGACATGGATCGCAAACACATGCAAGAAACCTTCAAGCGTGCACATGCCCACAGGGGTTCTTCATTGGTGGAGATATATCAAAATTGTAACGTCTTTAATGACGGCGCATTTGGTGCGATTACTAAAAAAGACAAAAGAGATTCGATGCTGATTCAACTTACTCATGGGGAACCAATTCGTTTTGGCGCTGAGAAAGAGTTTGGCGTTATCTCGGATCATTCTGGGAATGCCCAAATCGTTAAGGTTGCAGACGTTGGCGAAACTGCTCTTATCGTCCATGATGAAGGTTCAGAAAATCCAAGCATCGCATTCGCCCTCTCTCGGTTATCCAGTGGTCCTTATCAGCCCACCCCTATGGGAGTATTTCGAGAAGTTAAGAGACCTGAATACTCCAAGAATGTTAATCAGCAGATTCAAGTCGCAAAAGAACAGAACGGAGAGGGTGATTTGCATGAACTTCTTCGGTCTCAACCTACTTGGGTAGTTGATTAAGGTATTCTTTACCTATCGCACGAATAAACCTAAACAAGGAGCTCCTTCGTAGAAAACTAGTTGCTGGGCCCGAAGAGGTCGGCGCTCTTATATCTGAGCATCGAGTTAAGGTCAACGGGAGTTTTGCTCTTAACGCTAATCAACTGGTCAAACGATCTGACAGTATTATTATTGACCCAGTACCTAAGCAGTTTGTGAGTCGTGGGGGAGAGAAACTATCACACGCAATACATTCTTTTGGCCTTGCTGTGGAAGGAGCGAACTGTATTGATATAGGCTCTTCAACTGGTGGTTTCACGGATTGCCTATTGCAACGGGGAGCGGGAAGAGTTACATGTGTCGATGTAGGGTATGGGCTTCTTCATGAGAAGATAACGTCAGATAGACGGGTTACTGTCCTCGAGCGAACAAATATTAAAAGTATCTCTGGGGTGTCGCTTGGACAAACATTTGACATCGTGGTAGCTGACTTAAGCTTCATTTCCTTGAAAACAGTGATGAAAAATATTTTGAGCTTAGCAAATTCTGAAGCTGCAATAGTGATGCTCATTAAGCCTCAATTTGAAGCAACAAAATTGGAAGCTAGTAAATCTAAAGGTGTGATAGTTGACCGAGATATTTGGATTCGTACGATAAATAAAGTGTTGGTGTCGGCATCGGAGCATGGAGGTAACGCTCAAGGTATTGTCGTGTCTCCCGTTCCGGGTAAGGCTGGCAATAAAGAGTTCCTTCTGTCAATTTCAAAGCAATTTCCAGCACAAGATATCCATTTATCCGAATTAGTGTAAATATGGCATTTCATTGGTGTCTAAGTGAGCGATTAAGCCTACGATAAAACATATGAACCGCTTTATTGGGTACATCAATACAAGACGACCTGAGGCTATAGAATATGCCATCGAGCTATTGGGGTGGCTTGAAGAGATGGAAATCAGTTGTCATTTCGCACCTGAATCAGCAGCTGCCATTGGCCGGCTAGAACTAGCAGTTAAAGAAAGTGATATTACAGATGATTTTCAATTAGCTATTGCTCTTGGAGGTGACGGCTCAGTTTTGAGAACCGTAACAGCAGTTAGCGGTCACGAGATTCCTGTTCTTGGGATCAATTTTGGTCGAATAGGGTATCTGTCCGGAGTAGAGCCAAGCCTTTCGCGTCAGCGAATAAGTCAATTCCTGAAGGGGGATTACTATCTTGAAAAGCGAATGAGGCTTAAAATAAGATCATCCTCTGAAGAGATTCCTCTATGCGCGTTGAATGAAGTAGTCGTTGAAAAGATTGATCCAGGAAGAACTGTTCGATTGGCACTTGAGATCAATGGGGATTTCTTCACTTCTTATGCTACTGATGCATTAATTGTCGCAACACCAACCGGTTCAACGGCGTATTCAATGTCTGCACGTGGACCAATAATTGACCCTATGCATCAAGCTATCCTTCTTACGCCAGTAGCTCCTCACTCGCTTTTTGACAGAGCACTTGTTCTCTCGCCAGATGATGAATTGAAAATATCTGTACTGCCAGACTGTGGTGCCTCATTTGCAGTTGATGGAAACGTTTCGGGGAATCTTGAGCTTGGCGATTCAATTATCTGTTCATCAGCAGAAAAACCTGCTCTGCTAGTGTCGTTTGGCGGAAGTAACTTTCATCAAGCACTCAAGGGGAAATTTGGTCTGTCAGACCGATAAGGAGAGACTCAGAGGGATAAATGGATGAAGTGACTGGATCAACTCCTTCTAAAGATGCGCGATTACTTGAGATGCATGTGAGTAATCTTGGGGTCATAGAAAACGCATCGTTAGTCTTTTCGCCAGGGATGACAGCGTTAACTGGAGAAACAGGGGCAGGTAAGACACTGATTGTCACGGCGTTGCAGCTACTCACTGGGCAGCGAGCTGACTCGGGGCTGATTGGTCCATTTGGTGATGAAGCCCGTGTGGATGCTCGCTATGTTATTGGGGATGATGAGATAGTGATCTCGCGTGCAGTGCCCCGAGATGGCCGCTCAAGAGCATACATCAATGGATCAATTTCGACTGTTTCTTCTCTTCAGGAAATCACAGAGAATTTGATTGAGATACACGGTCAGCACGGACACACTTCATTAGAAAAAACCGCCGAGCAACGTAATGCACTTGATAGGTACGCCAACATAGATCTAACAAAGCTTAAAGCGCTTAGAAAAACAAGAGGGGACCTTGCAAATGCCTTACAAGAAATATTAGGGCATGAAAATTTTCAGCAAGAATTAGATTTCCTTCGATTTCAAGAGAGCGAAATATCCCAAATCGGAATTGAGAGTCCAGATGAAGAAGAAAGACTGAAAGAGTCCGAAACTCTTCTAGCAAACGCTACGGATAATCAGTATCTCGTAATGAAAATTTCCGAAATATTAAAGGCAGATAGTCCTCTAGTTGAAGAGATAGGGAAGCTATTGCAGGAAGTAAAGGGAAATCAGCCTCTCGAAAGCTTTGAGCGCATGTTGACTGAATTAATTGAAGTAATGACTGAAATTTCAAGCACCGCTAGAAATTTCGCTGAGTCAATTGATGTCGACCCACAACGACTCGACGAAGTTCAACAGCGGATAGCACTATTGCAAGAGATCCGTCGGAAATATGGGAGCACTCTCCAAACTGTTTTAGAGAAACAACAAGAACTTACGGAACAGATACTGAATCTCGAGAATGCCGGTCAGTTGTCACAAGAAATACAAGAAAAACTGCAAACAATAGAGAAAGACTTAGTTGCGGAAGAGAAAGTAATAGCGGATCTCCGGAAAAAAGCGGCTCCGGGGATAGCGAGTGAAATAGAAGGGTACCTTCGTGAGTTATCTATCCCAGAAGGAAAAGTTGATTTTCGCATTGATGGAGCAGCCGGAGAGCAAGTGGAGATATATGTGTCGTTAAATCGAGGACAAGAATTACGATCGTTGAGTAAGGTAGCTTCAGGCGGAGAATTAGCAAGGACAACACTAGCTGCAAGACTTGTCTTGTCGACAGAGCCTGAGACCCTAATCTTTGATGAAGTTGACTCAGGAATAGGTGGGCAAACGGCATTGGAAGTTGGAAAATGTCTAAAAGAACTTTCGACAGAGAGGCAAGTCTTGGTAGTAACGCACCTTGCACAAGTGGCAGCGTTTGCTGATAATCAAATCAAAGTTACAAAAAGAGAAAGCGGTGTACTTCCAGACATCGCAGTTCAAACACTTGATAAAGAGCAACGAGTTATAGAAATATCTCGGATGCTATCCGGTTCCCCAGACAGTGAAAATGCTCAGAAGCACGCCACGGAACTTCTTGAAAATGCACATTGATTGAATACTTAATCTCATTATCCAACGCTTGATGAAAAGACGCCGTTAAGATGGAGTCCCGTGAGCAAACATATCTTTGTGACAGGTGGCGTAGCGAGTTCTCTCGGCAAGGGAATCACTGCCTCAGCGCTCGGCAGGTTGCTCAAGTCAAGAGGATTGCGAGTTACTATGCAAAAACTCGACCCCTATTTAAATGTCGACCCTGGCACAATGAATCCCTATGAACATGGGGAAGTTTTTGTCACTGATGACGGTGGAGAGACTGACCTTGATTTAGGCCACTATGAAAGGTTCATAGACGAGAACCTATCTCGAGGATCAAATGCTACGACAGGCTCCATCTATTCATCCGTTATTGCTGCTGAACGGCACGGAGACTATCTAGGAAGAACTGTGCAAGTTATTCCTCATATCACTGATGAGATTAAGCAGCGCATCTCCTCTTTATCGCAAGAAGATGTTGATGTTGTTATAACCGAAATCGGAGGAACTGTAGGAGACATTGAAATTCTTCCGTTTCTTGAAGCGATACGACAGTTTCGTTTAGATATTGGTCGAGAGAATGTTTGCTATGTGCACGTGACCTTAGTCCCTTTTATAGGTCCATCCGGAGAGCAGAAGACTAAACCCACCCAACATTCAGTTACCGAATTACGCAGTCGTGGTATTCAACCCGATGCGATTGTTTGCAGAAGCGAAGAACCCATTAACGATGATTTGAAAAGGAAAATCTCCAATTTGTGCGATGTGCCGTTTAAGGGAGTCGTCAATGCAGCAGATGCGGATTCATTGTACGAAATTCCTCTAGTTATTCATGAAGAAGGATTAGACGACTTTCTATGCGATATTCTGCAGATCAATTCTCCTGAGCCTGATTTAGAGAAATGGCGAAACTTAGTTACAAAAGTCCGGTCGGCTACTGGGTCTGTGAGGATCGGTTTGATAGGAAAGTATGTGACGCTTATTGATGCGTATCTCTCTGTCGTAGAATCACTAAACCATGCAGGTATTCATGCAGGGACCAATGTGGAGATTGATTGGATTCAAGCAGAAGATGTAGAGGGTCTATTAGCTGCTGGTCGACTCAAAGATCTTGATGGAATAGTCGTGCCTGGAGGATTTGGTGAGAGAGGGATAGAAGGGAAAATTGCTGCGGTAGGTTACGCTCGAATGAATGAGATTCCATGCCTTGGGTTATGTCTTGGAATGCAAGTTATGACAATTGAATATGCTCGTAATGTTCTGGGTCTGACTGATGCCCATTCCACTGAATTTAATCCAACGACCCTCAATCCAGTCATTGATCTTATGGAGTCTCAACGAGAAGTGACCGACATGGGCGGAACTATGCGTTTAGGGGCTTACATAGCTGAGCTAGCTGAAGGCTCACAAGTTGCAAACGCGTATGGCAAAACAGTTGTCTCTGAACGTCACCGTCATCGATACGAATTCAATCCCAAATTTAGACAAAAATTTGATGACAGCGATTTCGTATGCTCTGGAGAGAGCCCTGACGGAAGACTTGTTGAATTCATTGAGCTGCCAACGCATCCTTTCTGGGTGGGGACGCAAGCGCACCCTGAGTTCAAAAGTCGACCTGACCGCCCTGCACCATTATTTGAAGCTTTTATCTCTGCTGCAGCTATCAGAGCAGCTGGAAGAAACCCACAACTACTCAACATAGATGAAACACAATCTATTCATTAAAATAAGTGATGCCCGGATTTAAATCACTCGATAACCGACTTAAATTTCAAGGGAAAGTTACTACGGTCTATGAATCTGACTTTATAGCTCCAAATGGCGAACAAATAACACGTGAAATCACACGCCACCCCGGAGCAGTATGTGTTGTGCCAATTGTTGAATCGGAAGTTATTATGATCAGGCAATTTCGGCCCGCAATAGGTGGCCATCTTCTTGAAATCCCAGCTGGGAAAAGGGATGTCGAAGGTGAGCCCCCAGATGTTACCGCCCACCGAGAACTGCAGGAAGAAGTTGGACTATCAACTAATAATTTGGTCGAACTAGCCCAATTCTATAACAGCCCAGGCTTTTGTGATGAATACTCGTACTGCTACGTGGCATTGGATTGCGAATATGTTACCGATGACAGGCAGGGGCTTGAAGAGGAATACATGACGATTGAGCGAATCTCAACTTCAGACATATTAACGTTAGTGACATCTGGGAAAATTGTTGATGCAAAAACTATTATCGGCTTGTCATTAGCTATGCAATATCTCAATGAAAGATAATTCAGGTATAGAAGATTCAGCGGTGCTTGACTTCTTGCTATGGTTACGAGTCGAGAAGGGTAGGGCAGACTCAACAATCGCATCCTACAAGCGAGATTTAAAGAAGTTTCTCGAATGGGTGAGGCTGAATGGTTTGAATATGCAAACTTTGGGAGAAAAAGACATCATACGTTTTCTTCGACACCTACAAGAAGTGAGTTACTCTGAATCAACAATAACCCGAACAATGGTGTCGGTTCGATCGCTATATATGTTCATGGATGTAGAAGGTCTGCGAATAGACAATCCAACAAAGAGTATTGAACTTCCACGCGTTCCAAAGGGTTTACCAAGGGCAATCAGTGAAGAGGCAGTGACTGAACTCTTAGCTGCAATAGAAGGAGACGACCCTGTTGCAAGAAGAGATCGAGCTATGCTAGAAATTCTCTACGGAACCGGTGCGCGGATTACAGAACTAGTTAGCCTCTCGCTTAGCGATATTGACCAAACAGAAAATCTGCTGAAAGTTCTCGGTAAAGGAAACAAAGAACGCATTGTTCCTGTAGGGAGATTTGCAATGAAAGCATTGAACGAGTGGTTAGAACCTGCTGGAAGAGGATATTTTGAGCCTGAAATGTGGAAATCAAGAGATGATAGCGAAGCTTTGTTCCTCAATAGGCGCGGGGGGCGCCTTTCAAGGCAGGGTGGTTGGGGAGTCGTAAAGAAATACGGAGCCAAAGTCGGATTAGGCTCTAACCTATCACCACATACACTCCGTCATTGTTGCGCAACTCATATGCTAGAACATGGAGCAGACATTAGAACAGTCCAAGAACTCCTTGGCCACGCCAGCATAACCACCACGCAGATTTACACAAAAGTTTCCCGCGAGAAGTTACTCGAGACGTATAGGTCTGCGCATCCACGAGCTTTGCTATGAGTGGAAATCACTTCGGTTCTTCAAAACACTTAATTGCGCGATTCGCTATATCGCTCCTTCCGTCTAAAGAAAATAAAGAAACAAATAAATTCCTAACCCTCCTCAACCCAGACGAACTGAGGCTATTTGAGGCACAAAACGAATTTGACAAGAGACACAGTTTCCGAAATGTGAAGAAATTACATGCTTTAATCGAAGCTCCAGACCCCGATATTATTATCGCTTGCGGTTTGCATGATGTGGGGAAAGTTCAATCAGGGTTCGGGATATTCGGACGAGTATTTGCCACATGCGTTGCCACAATCGTTGGGTTACATCGAGTGGATGCATGGACCAAGAACAACCCAAATTCTATTACGCGTAGAATTTCTACCTATGTTCATCATCCTGAGATAGGTGCAGGCCTTTTGTCTGAAGCTCGGAGTAACTTAATAGCAGTCACTTGGGCTCGCGACCACCACAAACGACTAGAAGAATCAGTCTTAGAGCCTTCGCTTTTCATGATCTTGTCTAAAGCAGATCGCGCATGAAGGAATACTTCATAACGAAACCCGAAGATGAGCGGGTAGCTGATTTCATTGGCTTGAGTAACCATAAATTGCGACAAATTCGAGAGAAAGACGGAGGCGATATGGCTCCCTATTTCATCGGTGAAGGGGTAATCGTTATTAACAGGGCATTAGCTGTGGGCCATCAATTATTGACTTTAATAGTTAGTGAAAAGTTTGATGAGTCGCAGGTTATGACTCTTCCGAAAGGGTGCAACCTCTTCCGCTGTTCCCCAAGTGTTTTGGAGGCAATAACTGGGCGACCTAACCTCAAGGACCCAATAGGGACCTTCTTTCGCCCACCACAAAAGAAATTTGAAGAACTAACCGGCCCAGCTAACTTAATCGTTTTAACTGAAAGTGTTCAGAACCCTACAAATATGGGAATGGTCATGCGAAATGCAGCAGCATTTGGAGTTGATGCAGTACTCTTTGATCCCCAGTCCTGTGATCCTCTCTACCGAAGAGCCGTAAGAGTTTCGATGGGGCAAGTCTTTTCCGTCCCACACACCCAAGTTCCTTCAATACCCAAAGCGATTAATGCTCTATCTGAAAAGGGTTTCCTCACTATCGCGCTGACCCCAGATCCAAAATCACAGAATTTAGATTCAATCCTTAAGGGAGCCAGCCGTCCTACCGCACTTATTATCGGTTCTGAAGGCTTCGGGTTATCAACAAATTCACTGACGACTGCAGAATGTACAGCCAAGATTCCCATGCATAATAACGTTGACTCACTTAACGTCGCCACTAGCTTGGCCATTGCTTTGTACTCAGTACAAACCTAAAGCAAACGCTGCTAAGCCTTAAGCAAACCTATATTTCTCTTGGCTCGATCGAGAGTCGCAGAAGATATTTCTTGAGCTTTAGAAGAGCCCAACGCCAATAACCGACTTGTTTCAGATGGATCTGATTCAAGTTCTCTGAATTTTTCTTGAATGGGGCGAAGTAACTCAATCACGGCGTCAGCAGTGTCGCTCTTCAGATCACCATAGCGACTGTATGATGTAGCAACCTTTTCAGGTGTCGATGACGTGGCAGCAGCCAGAATGGATAAGAGATTAGAAACCCCAGGCTTTTCTTCAACGTCAAAGCGCACATCTCCGTCGCTATCTGTGACAGCACGTTTGATTTTCTTGGTGATAGATTCCTGAGTTTCAAGGACACTTATTGTTCCTCCTGAAGATAGCTCGGATTTGGACATTTTTTTCTCGGGGTGCTGAAGGTCCATAATCCGAGCACCTGCTGGAGGAATAACATGTTTGGGAACAATAAATGTCTTTCCGAAACGACTATTAAAGCGCTCAGCAATGTCTCTAGTTATTTCAATATGTTGCCTTTGATCATCGCCAACAGGCACCAAATCGGTATCGTATAACAAAATATCAGCAGCTTGAAGCGCAGGATAGGTAAATAATCCAGCAGAAATAAACTCGTTTCGACCAGACTTATCTTTAAAAGCGGTCATCCTATTGAGTTCTCCAAAGCTCACCGTGCATTCCATGAGCCAAGCAAGTTGCGAATGTTCTGGCACATGGCTTTGCATGAACAGAATGCTTTCGTCAGGGTTGATGCCAACAGCTATCAATAATTGGGCTAGCTCTAGAGAGTTTTTTCGGAGCTCTTCGGGGCTTTTAGGAAGAGTTAATGCGTGTAAATCAACTATGCAATAGACCGCATCATGTGCTCCCTGATGATCAACCCAATTCACAAGTGCTCCGAGGAGATTTCCGAGATGTAATTCCCCTGAAGGTTGAATGCCACTGAAAACTCTAGCCATTCGTTCAAGGTTAGGTCACATAAAGCCTAAAATGGGTCACTCATAATCAAAATTCCTCTTGGCTAGAGGGTAATATCTGTTTATGTCAGATCAGCGACAAGAAGCAATCAGGTACATTGAGCGCATAACTGCATCATATGATGCACTGGGTTATGATCAGTATCAATGGCACCATAGGAGTACAAAACCTCCATTTCTTAAGCCGGAAAAGCCACTGGCAGAATGTAAAGTCGGAATGATCGCCACCGGTGGCGTATACAAAGCTGGCCAAGTTGCATTTCACTATAAGGATGACACCTCATACAGAGCTATTTCTTCCGTTGCGGAAGCATCAAGTTTGCGTGCAACGCACTTCGCATATGATCTTTCAGGTGCTAGAGAGGACATAAATGTCGTGTTCCCAATTGAAGGGCTTCGGACACTCAAACAAGAGGGTTTTGTAGGGTCATTAGCAAATAACTACTTAGCATGCATGGGAGGAATTTATTCCCAGCGAGCAGTAACTGATGACCTAGCACCCCAACTGGTTCAACGATGCATAGACGAAGAAATAGACGTTGTCCTACTAGTTCCTGTCTGACCGGTATGTCATCAAACCGTGGGTTTGATCTCTCACCAACTCGAGGAAGCAGGAATTGCCACAGTTGGCATTTCCACTGCGAAAGATATTACTAAGGCTGTGCGAATGCCCCGAGCGGCGTTTCTTGATTTCCCTCAAGGATTCACAGCAGGAAAACCGAAGAACACGAAGCTAACCATAGAGATATTGAAGTCAGCTTTAAAGCTAGTAGATACGTCGATTGACGAGATACTTATTGATTTAGAGTTTCACTGGGCCGAGAACGATGAGTGGAAGGATTCTGTTTTTAACGTATCAAGCGATGGTCAAGCGACCGATGACAGGCTCACCCGATTAGATAATCCCCAATACCAAAGTGATCAAGATCGTAAAGAAGCACAGATTTCCCATAAGGATGGGGAATGTTTAGTATGCATGGGAATTGATTACTAGCTGGCCTCTGAGCGCGCTCTTTTATAGACTTCTAAACATCGTTCACGTGCGAAAGAATGTTCAACAATCGGGAACGGATAGTCCTCTCCAAGACGAACGCTTGTGAGCTGAGGACTTTTCTCATTTACATCCCATGGTGAGTGAATTTGTTTGGAAGACAAAGACGCGAGTTCGGGAACCCACTTGCGGATATAGATACCTTCTTTATCAAATCTCTCTGACTGGCGAATAGGGTTGAAAATTCTGAAGTAGGGAGCAGCATCAAAACCAGTTCCAGCAACCCATTGCCAATTCCCAACATTTTGTGAAGTGTCGCCGTCTAGAAGAGTGTGCCGAAAATACTGTTCTCCCCACCTCCAATCAATTAGAAGGTGCTTAACCAAGAAAGATCCAGTGATCATGCGAACACGGTTATGCATAAAGCCTGTCTCTTTCAATTCACGCATTCCTGCATCAACGATTGGGTAACCTGTTTCTCCTTGAATCCACAGATCAAACTCTTCAGTATTATTTCTCCACTCAATTTTGTTATACACAGGGTTCGCAGGCGAATTAACAATCTCTGGTGTTGCATTCATCAAGTGCGCATACCAATCACGCCAGGCAAGTTGTCGAATAAACGCTCTAGAGGAATCTGTCTCTTGATCTACTAAAGCAAGGATCTCTCGTGGTCCTATTGTCCCAAAATGCAGATCACTTGATAGCAGGGACGTCCCTTGAACACTTGGAAAATCTCTTGCCTCCTCATATTCCTCAATTCCATTAAGGAAAGTCACGAGGCGTTCGTGGGCACCCGCACTCCCTGTAGGGAAGTCTGGAAGTTCAACAACTTGAGGAAGACTACTTGAGCCTTTTGGTTGCGGGCAAAAACGTGGAGTTGGGCAGACTTGAGAATTTGGAGTGTTAATGGTTGCCCATTTTTTGTAGTATGGAGTAAATACTTTATGAACTGCACCAGTCCCTGAAACGACTGTTCCAGGAGGTTGAACTAAATTTCCCCAATGTTTGACCACCTTGATATTCAGAGTTTCTTCTATTGTGTCGTCACGACTTTTCGCTACGGGTGAATGGTCGTTGTTGAAATGAAGGCTCGTGGAGCCCCATTCAGTCAAAAGATTAGGGAGCGTCTCCCTTGCAGGGCCTTCTATGACCTGCAGGTAACCACCAAGCGATTCCAGTTCAGCTTCGAGAGCCATTAAGTTTGAAAACATCACGTCTTTTTTGCGTTGCGAGGCAACCTCTAACATTGATGGCTCAAGAACAAAAACCGGAATCACGTCCCCATCGGAACAAGCGCTATTCCAAGCAGGATTGTCATTTAAACGAAGATCTTTACGGAACCAGCACACGGAGATGCCCATATATCAAAGTTATTGGACGATCGCAGGGAAGTGCTAATTCTCACAGACTCATAAAATGAAAAAAATTTTGCTCAGATATCTCATTTCTTCACGCTCAGAAGGTCTAGAGTTATCCCCGTGAGTTATGAAGTGGATACACCAGTTTTTGCCGGCCCTTTTGACCTGTTACTACATTTGATTTTGCAAGATGAAGTTGACTTATATCAAGTTTCTTTGGGCGAAATTATCGAAGCATACCTCGCAGAAATCCAGCGAATGGAAGGTGTGAATTTAGCTGTCGCAACTGAGTTTCTACTAATTGCCGCCACACTCATCGAACTCAAAAGTCGCAGACTCCTCCCCAACACATCAGACTTAGACCTAGAAGAAGAACTTGCCCTGTGGGAGGAACGAGATTTACTTCTTGCAAGATTACTTGAATGCAAAACATTCAAAGACGCTTCGCAAGCGCTGAAGGCATTGAGTAATGACGCATCGTTGTCCTTTCCTAGACTTGTTGGGATGGAAGAACAGTTTCTCGGACTGATGCCCGACCTTCTTGAAGGGGTAACTCCAAATTCGATTAACCAAGCATACCTCAGAGCGACTGCACCGAAACCGCAACTTGATCTCTTCCATGTCGCACCAGTGAAGCTCACCGTAGCTGAAACCGTTGAATCTCTTATTGAGGAGCTCCCGATTTTGGGTAAGACAACCCTCAAGCATCTCACTAAATCAAGTGTTGACCGTGTTGAAGTTGTTATATATTTTCTAGCTGTCCTCGAGCTTTATAAGCAAGGCGTTGTGGATTTAACCCAAATCAAAACCTTTGGGGATCTTACCGTTAGCTGGCTTGGGTTTGACGAAGATACGGATTTCGCCAATATCAACATATACGAGGGTTAAATGCAGTCAGAAGAATACCGAAAAGCGATAGAAGCTATTCTGCTCGTTTCTGACGTTCCTGTAGAGTCCAGTCTGTTAGCGCAACTTTTAGAAGTCCCTAAAGCCGATATAGAAAATATTTGCATAGACCTTATGGCCGAGTACCAGAACGATAATCGTGGTTTCGTGCTAGCAAATGTTGCCGGTGGATATCGTTACCAAACAGATCCTTCAATGGCGCCGTATGTTGAGCGATTTGTTCTGGAAGGACAAACATCAAGACTTTCAGCTGCTGCACTAGAAACACTTGCGATCGTGGCATACAAACAACCAATTTCAAGAATGCAAATTTCAGCTATCCGTGGTGTAAACGTGGATGCAGTCATACGAACTTTACAACAGCGGGGATATATAGGAGAGGTAGGTAAAGATCCCGGACCAGGAAACGCTATCTTATTTGGGACTACGTCAACATTTCTCGAACGATTGGGGATCAACGATATCTCTGACTTGCCGCCTTTGGCTAACTTTGTTCCTGGCGCTGACATAGTAGAAGCTCTCGAGGACGGACTCCGGCCAGATCAATACAATGACTTGCTTGAGTCGCAGCAACATGATCATGAAACAGAGCCAAATAACGACGAAGCTCCATTGGAATAGATTCGGTGTCAACTGAAAGACCGACAGAAGAAAAACTTCAGAAGGTGCTTGCTGGTATCGGGCTTGCTAGCAGAAGGGTAGTTGAAGGTTACATACTCGATGAACGCATCACGGTAAACGGAGAAATAGCTCACATTGGTCAACGAGTTAACAGAGATAAAGACGATCTCTCATTTGACGGTGTTCCATTGCGAGTTAACCCTGAACTTGTCTATTATTTGCTCCACAAACCCAAAGGCGTCATCTCAACAGCGAATGACCCTCAGGGGCGCAGAACTGTCAATGACTTAGTCCCAGCTGAGCCACGAGTTTACCCAGTAGGACGACTCGACAAAGATACTGAGGGCTTACTTTTGATTACCAATGACGGGGACCTCACATATCGACTGACGCATCCCTCTCAAGGAGTGGAAAAGGAATATTTAGCGGAAGTTAGTCAAAAAGTATCTAGAGGAAGCCTACGCCGACTCCGAGAAGGTATAGAACTCGAGGATGGACTCACATCTCCAGCTAGAGTCTCACAAATTCAGGATGGAATTATTAAGATTGTCATTCACGAGGGCAGGAATAGACAAGTCCGAAGAATGTTTCAAGCAATTGGTCATCCAGTCAAAAGGTTAATACGTACTCGAATAGGAAACATGGTTGATCTCACACTCCAATCAGGTCAATGGAGACAGTTAAATACCCTAGATTTGTTACATTTTGAGATAGACCAAGTAACTGAGTGATTAGAAATGCTTATAAAATTCACAGGAACTGTAAATTAAGCGCGTCCTGCTGCAGGGAGCAAGTAGCATCGCGTAAGAGGTAAGTTTCTAAAGCTTTAGATTCAAGAGGAAAAATGCAAAAGAAAGCAGGAATAATTGGGCTAGGACTGATAGGAGGATCTATCGGATTAGCACTTCGCGAAGAAGGCTGGGAGGTGATAGGTAGAGATATTATTCCATCACGGGTCAATGAAGCTTTAAGGATAGGCGCCATCACAGGTGAAGGATCAATGGGGGATTGTGAGATTGTTTTCGCCGCAACACCTGTATCGGGGATAGCAGAATCCGTGCGCCAAGCTTTCACAGAAGGAGCAAGCGCTGTTACTGATGTCGGAAGCGTCAAAGGGTCAATAGTTAGTCAAGTTGATGATACGCGATTTATACCTGGACATCCTATGGCAGGAAGCGAACAAGAAGGTATTAAGGGGGCTCGCTCTGACCTTTTTCGAGGTGCAGCATGGGTCCTCACTCCACCGGAAGGTAGTGACGATGCATGCTTTGAAATCGTGCAATCTACCATCATTGCCCTCGGAGCGGATGTCGTAGTCATTGACCCTGATTCACACGACAAACTCGTCGCAGTCGTATCACACGTTCCTCACCTTACAGCAGGTTCTCTCATGCGTATTGCAGATAGTCATTCTCAGGAGCATAGGTCATTGCTTCGCCTAGCTGCAGGTGGGTTTCGTGACATGACTCGTATAGCAGGTGGGAATACAAATATTTGGCCTGATATTTGTATTGATAATGCCGATGCCATCCTCTCAGTAATAGATGAAGTGATCGGATCGCTTACTGAAACTAAATCCTTCATCTCTGATCAGAATAAACCTTCATTACTTCATCAACTTGAACAGGCAAGGACAGCACGAATTAATCTTCCAACCGGTGTTCCAGAAGATATTGACCTCGCAATTGTCCGAGTTCCGGTGCTTGACCAACCCGGTGAACTTGCAAGCCTGACAAGGTTAGCCACCGATGTTGATGTGAATATTTATGATATAGAAATTGCTCATTCAAGCGAAGGGCAAAGAGGTGTCGTAATCATGGTCGTGGCCCTCGAAAAGAGCGAAAGGCTTATAGGGGGACTCATGGCAAACGGTTATAAGCCCTCAGTCAGGGCTATGGAATCCTAATGCTTCAAATTGACCCGTTGAAAAAACCACCCAACGCAGAACTGGATCTTACTGGTTCAAAAAGCATTACAAATAGGGCCCTCATGGTAGCGGCGCTTGCGGAGGGAAGATCTACATTGACTCGGTCTCTTCTCGCTGAAGATACGCTAGCGATGATTAGTTGCCTTAAAGCATTCGGTATCGATATCAAACATGATCATTCAACAGCTTCGATAACGATCAATGGCTCTGGGGGTGAAATCAATACTCCGAAAGAGGAACTGTGGGTTCGGCAAAGTGGAACTACTGCACGATTTATTCTTCCGCTATCTGCTCTTGCTAAGGCACCTATTCAAGTTGACGGAGATAACCAAATCCGTTCACGTCCTCAAAACGATCTTCTTTTAGCCTTAAATGAATTAGGAGTTGAGATAACGCACCATGGGCAAATTGGTCATTTGCCTTTAACCGTTGATGGTTCAAATCTCAACGTTAAGAACATCAGCGTCAGCGGTGAAACATCCAGCCAATACCTATCGGCACTTCTCTTGATTGGACCATGCCTTTCACAAGTGATCACGCTCACTCTTGACGGAAACGCAGTTTCAACTCCTTATATACAGATGACAATTGAGATAATGAAAGCTTTCGGCGCTCAAGTTGATTGTTCAAAGCCAAACTCTTACACGGTGCATCCCACAGGATATGTTGGCCGTGAGTACGAAATTGAAACAGATGCTTCTACAGCATCTTATTTTTTTGCAGCTGCAGCAGCCAGTAAAGGACGAGTAGTTGTCAACGGCATAGGAGCAAACTCAATTCAAGGTGACCTTGAATTCGTCAATATCCTTCAACAAATGGGTGCACAAACCTTGATAGGTCCGAATAGTGTTGAAGTTTCCGGGCCAACTCGTTTGGATGGAATTGATGTCTCTATGAAGAACCTCTCAGATACTGCACCTACTCTCGCTAGTATCGCGCCATTCGCATCCAGCCCAGTACGAGTGACAGGTATAGGTTTTATTCAGCATAAAGAATCGGATCGGGTGCATGCTGTCGTTACTGAACTGCAGAAACTAGGAATTGACGCCAAGGTTGAAGATGACGGATTTATCATCAAACCAGGTTTACCAACCGGGAACATCATTCATTCTTACGATGATCATAGGATTGCCATGGCATTTACTGTGTTAGGGCTACTTTCAGAAGGGGTCGCAATCGATGAACCGAACTGTGTTGCTAAAACCTGCCCAGAATTTTTTGACTACGTCGACACTCTCCGATTAGAGGGCGATGAGGAACTGAATGTCCTAGCTATAGATGGTCCTGCAGGCTCCGGTAAATCATCATTAGCAAAACTACTAGCCGAAAAACTGCGACTAGAATATCTCGACACCGGCGCCATGTATCGTAGCGTCGCTGCCGAAGCACTCTCTGCAAACCTCAACCCAAAGGATCTACTGTCAGTAGCTGAAATAGCTGAAAAAACAGTTATCAGCTTTGAAGGCCAACAAGTTTTCGTCAATGGGAATAATTTAACGGAAATTATACGAAGCGCTGAAGTGAATGCGGTTGTTAGCCATGTCGCAGCAAATCCGGGAGTGCGAGCGATCCTTCGGCGTTCCCAAAGAAGTTGGGCTCGGCAAAGAGGGGGAGGGGTTCTTGAAGGAAGGGACATAGGATCCGTAGTTTTTCCAAGGGCAAAATTAAAGGTGTATGTTACAGCAACGCCAGAAGAGCGAGCACGACGAAGAAGCCTTGAATCAGGTCGATCGGTAGAGGAAATTCTTTCTGAAATCCAAGGAAGGGATGAAATCGATAGCTCACGCGCAGACTCACCTCTTGCAATAAGCTCAAATGCCATAATTGTTGACACAACAGACAAAAGTCTTGATGAAGTAGCCGAGGAAGTCCTGCGGAGTTTCCATGACTGAAGCTCTATCAAATGCAAGGCAGAGAATTGAAAAAGAGCCAACAAAATTGTCGATTGTCGCCTATATCTTCGTAAAGTACGCTGCTAGATTTGCTTTTTCCTTCTATTTCCGGACCTTCGTTCGAAACGCAAAGGCGTTACCAAGAAGCGGCCCAGTTATCGTATCTCCAATCCATAGAAGCAATCTAGATGTTCCCATGATGGGAGCTTTCTTTCAACGTAAGCTGCATTATCTTGGGAAAGGGTCACTGATGACTAATAGACTCGCAGCCTGGTTTCTTCTCGGTTGCGGGATCATCCCTCTTGACCGAGACTCCGTAGCCGATAAATTAGCGCTAGACGCATCATTAAAAGCTTTAAAAGAAGGCAAAGCTCTTGCCGTATTCCCTGAAGGAGAGAGAAAATCAGGCCCAGAGGTCTTTCCAATGTTGGATGGAGCTGTATGGCTTTCCGCAAAAACTAACGCTCCTATACTCCCAGTCGGTATTGGCGGATCTGAACGCTCAATGCCGAAAGGAAAATATATCCCCAAGCCCCGCAAAATAGTCATCATCTATGGTGACCTAATACCTGCTCCGCAACCGAAAGAGGGTGCAAAAAGAGTTACCCGATCAGAACTCCGAGAACACTCAGAGAAACTCCGTGCGATACTCCAAGAACTCTTCGACACTGCACAGCAGAAATCAGGATGCCCTAACTTTAGAAATTAACTAAGGGTTTGAAGAACTTCTGAAGCACCTATCAAACGATCTTCGGCTTCACATTTGGTTTTTGAGTCAGAAAATCCTAGACCAGCGAAAAAGCCAACGGAGTGAATTAGAGAGCGTAATTCTCGCGGTGGAGGAAAATACTCCTCTTCAGTAATGTAATGTATTTCCTCAACGCCATTTACTGGGGCAAGAACATCAAGCACTTCCTCCACCAATTCGTCCGGTGCTGATGCACCAGCTGTTACTCCAACGACCCCTGAAAGTGGCAATGGTATCTCCGATGCTTGATTGACCCTGTGGACATCGCTGCAGCCGGCCTCATTCGCTAGTCGCTCCAGTGCTCTGGTGTTAGAAGAGTTGGAAGACCCAATAACAATCAAACTATCGCATCGTTCTGCTATGTCCATCAAAGCTCCTTGTCGATTAGTCGTAGCGAAACACAAATCACTGCGGCCAGGAACAGATAAATCCGGAAACTGACCTTTTGCAGCCGCCAGAATAGAAGACCAATCACGGTGACTGAGCGTTGTCTGGGCCAAAAGCGAAACAGGAGTTTCAAAGTCTGGAAGTGAACTTAGCTCAGTTATTGACTCAACTCTATGGGTAGATGAAGGAGCAACCGCCATGGTCCCTACAGCCTCTTCATGACCCTCATGTCCTATGTAAATGATTTGGTGCCCTTTACGCGATCGTACTTTGACTTCATGGTGAACCTTTGTCACCAAAGGGCAAACTGCATCAACGACAAAGCCCCCATCCTGTCGCGCTTTCATAACCACATCAGGGGCAGATCCATGTGCACTTAACATCACGGGAGCCCCAACAGGCACCTCATCAATATCATCAACGAAGATAACGCCGAGGGATTCAAATCGTTCAACAACTATTTTATTGTGCACAATTTCGTGATAACAATACACTGGCTCCGGAAATGCCCTGACCATCCAAGTCAATGCCTTAATGGCCATTTCAACCCCAGCGCAAAATCCTCGAGGAGCAGCAAGTAAAACTTTTGAAATAGCCATATATATATTGTGGCTTATTCCATAGCTAATTCTGCAGAAAAGCAGAGATATTTCGGTCACATTGGCCTGTATTCCACGTTTCCCATCTTTTGGCTAATACCCTTTATATATGGCTTCTGCACGAGTGATTAATGTATTTGATAGTTCTCCCGCTTATCATGCTGGGCTAGCTGTTGATGACGAAATTCTCTCAATGAACGGTGAAGCTCTCCGAGATGTTATCCGCTATCAAATCCTAACTGATGAACCTGAACTAGATATATCAATCAGAAGAGGCGGCATTGATATGGATGTTCATGTTCAGAAACAGTTAGGAGAACCGCTCGGGTTGGAAGTGCACTCAGCGGTGTTTGACCAAATACGTACATGTGATAATCACTGTGAATTTTGTTTTATATATCAACTGCCAAAGGGAATGAGAAAGAGCCTCTACCTCAAAGACGATGATTATCGATTGTCCTTTTTATATGGAAATTTCACAACGCTCACTCGTTTCACAGAAGCTGATCTAGAGCGAGTAGTAGAGGAAGGCCTGTCTCCCCTTAATGTGAGTATCCATGCAACCGATAGCCAAGTCCGCAATGAGATGCTCCGTAATCGCCGAGGTGGCCCAAGTTTGCGTTGGCTCGATGAACTTTTAAGACACGGTATTGAAGTTCATGGTCAAGTGGTTGTATGCCCTGATGTCAATGATGGTCTGATCCTAGAAGATACCTTGTGTACGATCTACGAACGTTACTTATCGCTAAAGTCGGTATGCATTGTGCCGTTAGGAGTCAGTAAGCATTCAAATGAGAAGCGAATGCGTCCTCATACACAAGCAGAAGCACTCCAAGTGCTGAAGACAGTTGAAAAGTGGCAGGGCATCATTAAACGTGAAGTAGGGAAAAATATTGTTCACGCAGCTGATGAATATTACTTAGTGGCTGGGCGACCGATTCCCGATGCAGGCGGATACGACAACTTTGATATGTACGAAGACGGTGTAGGTATTGTCAGAACATTTGAACGAGAATTCACTGGAGAAGTTAATGAACCCACTAACACGGCAGCAGGATTTTTCGCTTGGGTAGATGGGGCGCCCCCGGAGGGTTATAGATCCATTAGGAATCCTGAGCCTAAGCTTGTGTTTAGAACTAAAAGGAAAAGCCCGATAGGAATTCTGACAGGGGAGTATGGGGCGCAAACACTTGAGCCGCTCATCAAATCGTTTGAAGGCGCAGATATTAGGATCATTCCAGTTAAGAATAATTTTTTTGGTGGCAACGTTGCAGTAGCAGGACTACTGGTAGGGGAAGATATTGCTCAAACGCTTGCAAAGGAACCAGAAGGGCATAGATACCTGTTGCCCGATGTTTGCCTATCGCAAGGGAAATTCCTAGATGGGATGGAACCATGTGATCTTCCGCGTCAAGTTGAAGTAATAGCTACTGATGGAATAGCGCTTAAGAAAGCACTTGGAGTTGGCAATGGATAAACCAACAGTTGCAGTTGTCGGCAGGCCAAATGTAGGGAAATCAACGCTCGTGAACCGCATCATTGGGAGGCGAGAAGCCATCGTTGAAGAACTCCCAGGTGTTACTAGAGACCGAAATGAATTTGACGTTACATGGGCTGGATGCGAATTCACACTCATCGATACAGGGGGATGGTTACCCAAATCAAAAAGCGAAAAAGGCATAGATGATAAGGTCAGCAAACAGTCAGAACTTGCAATCAACCAAGCTGATGTGACGATCCTGGTGGTTGATGCTCGGGTCAGTCCAACAGTAGAGGATGCATTGATCGCAGACATGCTGCGAAACAGAGAAAAACCCACATTTCTCGCAGCAAATAAAGTTGACGATCAAAATCATGAAGTTGGAATGTGGGAATATCTTGCTATGGGTTTAGGTGAACCTAATCCAGTCTCTGCGCTTCATGGGCGTGGAACTGCTGACCTCCTTGACTTGGTAATAGCCACGATCCCAGAAATTGAGACTAACTCCGAATTCGAAGATAAGGCTGAGAGTGTGGAGATGGTTGCGGTTGCTATCGTTGGTCGACCAAATGTCGGCAAATCAACACTATTTAATAAACTGACAGGCGAAGATCGAGCTGTTGTCCATGATGAAGCCGGAACAACACGAGATGCTATTGACACGATCGTGGAAACGGAAATCGGAACAATAAAATTTGTTGATACTGCCGGTATGAGACGAAAGGCACGAATATCAGAGGACACAGAGTACTACTCACTCGTTCGCGCACTCAATGCTATCGATAAAGCTGACATAGCTCTGCTCGTCATTGATTCAACGGTTGGCGTCACTCATCAAGATCAACGCCTAGCTGAACGAATAGATGCAGCAGGGTGTCCAATCGTTATCGTTTTTAACAAGTGGGAACTTGTGGATACAGATGAAAGAGAAATGCTGGCACTTCAAATCGAACGAAAATTAGGTTTTCTAGGCGATCCTCCGATCATGAAAACAACTGCAATATCTGGAAAGGGTGTTCATCGCTTGTACCCGATATTGACGGGGACCATCAGTAACTATAGTCAACGTGTTCCTACTCGAAAAGTAAATATCATTATCCGGAAAGCACAATCAGCTCACCCAGCACCCGGCGGAGCCAGAGTTCTATACGCCACCCAAGGGGCTACAGAACCTCCCACGTTCACACTGTTCGTAAACAAGAAACTCCCTCGGACCTACGTACGGTATCTAGAAAACCAATTACGTGAACACCTCGGATTAGGAGCAATACCAATAAAAATTCGTATACGAAACCGAAATGAATAAGCTTCTGACCTGCCCAAACGCTAAACAGGGTTGGAAAAAAATGCTTCCAAGCCTATAGAAACGGCTTAGAACGCAGAACACAGGTAGCCTATGGGTATGAAAGCAGTCTTCCTTATCGGTCTTGCTGTCCTCAGCGTAGGCGCCGCCTACGCCTGGAGTCGTTCAGCGCGACTTCGCTTGCGCCTTCTCGACCGACTAGAAACTGATCTGCATGACGTGAAAGAACTAGACTCAGTAGCGCAGCGAAAAGCAATAGCACTGACACGCGGAGATTACCGACGTGACCTTCATGCAGTCATGATTTACCTACTATTGGCTACAGCATCACTCATAGTGGGACTTACCGACTCGTTATCAATCGTAGCTGTATACGCCTTACTGGCCATCCCTGCATTATTTACACTGATCTACAACCGCAACGCAGTACGTGAAGCCAGGCTTAGCGAAGAACGCTTCGAAATGGAAAAGAGAGCCGAAGAAGCATTAAATCAAGAGACATTAGCTCCGCGAGCCTGGGCAGGGCGACTAGCGCCAGACGAACTCCCGAACTTCTCAGGGTTTGAAGTCGGTAGAATCTACCAAGCAGGAACCGGACTGATGGCAGGAGACTTCTTTGACCTCTTCAAAGTCTCAGAGTCAAGACTCGTCGCAGTCGTGGGAGATGTAGCCGGGCATGGTATTGAATCAAGCATCACTGCATTCCAAGCCAAATACCTATTACGTGTCTTTCTTGCACAATTCCGTGACCCTGCTCAAGCATTAGAGGAACTCAATGCTCAAATGGCAGGAGGAGATAGAATAGAAGAATTTATCTCACTCGTGGTGGTTGTCTTTGATACGGAAGCAGGAACGCTACGCTTTGCATCAGCAGGTCACCCAGCAGCATTTCTCTGGCATGAGCGTGAAGTACGCCCTCTAAAAGCCACAGGGCCGCTCTTGATGCTAAACCCCAATGCGACATATCTCAGTAGAGAAATACCATTAGAAACCGGTGACATGATACTTATGTACACAGATGGTCTTGCAGAAGTAAGAAACGGTGAGGATCTTTTTGGCGAAGATAGAATTGCTCAACACATCACTAGAGACCCTGGTATGGCACCGGATGTACTAGCCAAGACACTCTTGGAGTCAGCAAGGGACTTCTCGAGAGAAGCTATTGAAGACGACGTAGCGATTCTCGCCATTAGACGCGAATAAATGTTATGCCATCATGTAATTCCTGTGATAAGTACTACAACCCTGCGACCCTAAATGAAGAAGGGTTATGCCCAGAATGTGGCCAACGGGTAATTATCGGAGAAATGGCACACAATGCAGATAATGAAACTGTCAAAGTGCCTTGGCATTTCTGGGTAGGAGTAGCAGCCGTGATCGGATATTTGGGATGGCGCCTCATTCAAGGAGTAGGTTTGCTTTTCTGGTGAAGAGTAGGTGGAAAACGAGAATATGGCTACGATAAGTGACTTAACCAAACGGGCTGTGGCGCAGCTTGGTTAGCGCGTCGGTCTGGGGGACCGAAGGTCGGAGGTTCAAAT